>Ga0315904_10005873_pt1 | contig 16919 bp, 14 predicted proteins | sample LakEriMetagenome_6_FD_203529 | JGI IMG/M metagenome (GOLD analysis project Ga0315904, IMG submission 203529) | Freshwater fungal communities from buoy surface, Lake Erie, Ohio, United States - Buoy 12 MA120 | ecosystem: Environmental > Aquatic > Freshwater > Lake | place: USA: Lake Erie, Ohio...
TAACCAAATTCGTCCGCAACGCGGTGCAGGTTGCACTGCTCGGCTATGGCACACTGCTCGTGCTGGACCATCAACTGACCGGCGGCGCGATGATCGCCGGTTCGATCATCGCCGCACGCCTGCTCGCTCCGATTGAAGCGTCAATGAGTTATTGGAAACAGTTTGTCATCGCGCGGCAAAGTTTTCAGCGCCTGCTGCAATTTTTCGATCTGCCCCTGCCCCGTGCATCCGAAATGTCGCTGCCGCAACCTGCGGGACAGCTTTCGGTCGAAGCGCTGACCTATATGGTTCCTGGCGTTAAGGGCGCGATCCTCAAGGCCGTCACCTTCGCCGTGGATGCCGGCACGACCTTGGCTATTGTCGGACCGTCGGCTTCTGGAAAGACAACACTTTCGCGGATGCTGGTTGGCGTGCTCAAACCCAATTCGGGACATGTCAGGCTCGACGGGGCTGACACGTTCGAATGGATGCGCAGCGATTTCGGGCAGCATGTTGGCTATTTGCCGCAAGATATCGAGTTGTTACCCGGCACTGTACGCCAGAACATCGCCCGCTTTCGCGTCGATGCGAGCGATGCAGATGTGATTGCGGCCGCAAAACTGGCCGATTGTCACGAAATGATCCTGCAACTGGAAGGCGGCTATGATTGCATGCTGACCGATGGCGGATTTCAGTTATCGGGCGGACAAAGGCAGCGCATCGGCCTTGCACGCGCGCTTTTCGGAACGCCGCGACTGGTGGTTCTTGATGAGCCCAACTCAAGCCTTGATGCGCGCGGCGATGCCGCCCTTGCCCTTACCATCCAGCGGCTAAAGGCGATGAAGGTGACGACGGTCATCGTTTCGCACCGGGCGAACCTCCTGCAACTTGCGGATAGGATTGCCATGCTGATGGATGGCCGCTTGGTGAAATTCGGCGAGGCGCGCGAAGTGATCGACAATATGACCGGCCGCAAATTGCCGCCCAATGGCCAGCGCAGCACGGCCGCCACTGCCAACACAGGAGCGGCCAACCAGCGCCCCGTCATGTTCAACAAGGAGGGCATGGGACAATGAACGCACCGATGCGTCTTGAGCGCGGCGACTTTTCCGCCTTTGCCGATGGCTCAGTGACACCCGCAGCCGCCCCACGGATTGGAGGCCAACTGAAATTTGCCTTCCTGGCTATCGGTGCCTTTATTGCCTTGTTTACATTCTGGAGCTGGGCTGCGCCGCTGAACAGCGCTGCGATAGCATCGGGCATATTGGAAGCGGCCGGCGGTGGACGGCGCACTGTGCAGCATCTTGAAGGGGGGATCGTTCGCCGTTTTCTGGTCAAGGAAGGCCAGATGGTCAAGGCGGGGCAACTGCTCGTCGAACTTGACACAACCCAGACCGAGGCCCGCGATGATGCCGTGCGCAGCGCACTGTACGGCCTTCTGGCTCAGGATGCCCGACTGACTGCGGAACGGCAGGGGCTTTCAACCATACGCTATCCGACCGAGCTGCTTGCACTGGCGGACGACCTCGAAGTCAAATCGGTAATCGCCGCATCAAATGCTTTGTTCAACGCACGCCGACGCAGCCTTTATCAGCAAACCCAGGTGCTGAGCCAGCGACTGGGCCAATCACGCGCCGAGATAGGCAGCTCCAATGCCCAACTCACCGCGCTTGGCGATCAGAAACGCCTGCTGGAGGATGAGGAAATGGCAGTCGGCATGCTGGTCGATGAAGGCCTTGAGCGCAAATCGCGGCTGTTAACATTGCAACGCCAGCGCGCCGCGGCGGCCGGGCAAGAGGGACAGCTCTCGAATAATCTCGACCGGATCGGCAAGACCATCGATGAAACGCAAGCGCAAATGACCTTCTTACGCGGTCAGATGGCGACGGAAGCCGCTACCCAGCAGCGCGACGTGCAGATGCAGATCGCCGAGGCACGCGAGAAACTGAAGATCAGCGAAGATATTCGCAGTCGCGCAAGGATTGTCGCGCCGGTCAGCGGCAGGGTGGCTAATCTGCGCCTGATCACCACCGGCGGGGTCATTGGGCAAGGACAACCGGTTCTGGATATCGTGCCGTCGAACGAGAAAATCGTGATCGCAGCGCGCTTGGCCGCAGAGGATATCGATGTAGTCCGCCCCGGACTGAAGGCCGAGGTAAAACTGACGCCCTATAAGGCGCGCGTACTGCGCGGGCTAAGTGCTGTTGTCCGCGAGGTCAGCCCCGATGCGACCTTCGACGAGACCAACAACCAGCTCTATTACAAGGTCAAGGTAGAGATTGAACCGAGTGAGTTGAAAGAACTTCCGGATATCCACCTGGTTTCGGGAATGCCTGCCGAAGTCTTTATCGACCTCGGTTCAAATTCGCTGCTGCGCTATCTTTTCCAGCCGATGGTCGACAGCTTCAACCGCGCCTTCCGCGAACAATAGGCGAAAGTGGGGTAATCGTGCCAGGCTGCACCGAACTGGTCAGCGGGGTCAGCCAATTGGCTCAAAATGCGACGATCGGTCTGGCCACCGTTTGTGGTCATCAGGATCTGCCACCGCATGGTGCGATAGAGAGGCTGATTGAGGCACGTGGCGATTTCGCTGCATCGGTCCAGCGAAATGGCGCAGCGCTCGAGCCGCTCATGTCCGGTCGCTCAGCTAGCGGACGCAGCTTTGCGCCTTGGGCAGCCGACGAGTTTTTCGCAATCGACAATGGCAGCAATAGGTTCAGCCTTCCCGGTCCGCATAGCTCAGCTGCTGCCGGCGCGCGCGCAGTTGAATGGGGCGCCCTCGATGCGCCGAAACAGGGGGTGCCCCTGCCCGATACTGCCACGTTGGACGAGGCTGGCACGTACAAGATTGGCGGTTATCTGTTCTTTGGTGCCGCGCAATCGGCCAGTGCAGAACGCCCAGTGCAATCGACATTGTCAGCAACCTTACCGCGCAGTGAAACCATTGGGACCGAGGCGGACAAACTGTCAGGCGAATCTGCAGCCGATGTGGAAGGCGGCAATCGGGATCTTGAATATGGGGCCTATGATGTCACGCCAGACAGTCTGTTGTCGCGCGGCGGCATCACCTTATCGGCGGGATATTCGTCAGTCGAAGGCGCCAGTGTCGGCACAAAGATTTCGCGCCAGAATATCAGCGGAATGAACCGCGAACTTGCCGCCAGTTTCCGTTGGTCGCAACTGCGGCAGATTGCCGAGGCTGGCTATGGCGATGGCAATTTTCTGGGTACCAGCCTCGCATTCGCGCCCAAGTTGTTCGCGCACCGGACCACCGCGCGGGGCTTTGGCCAGAATCTGCGCACGTCGCCCTTTTCGCAAAGTGCCTATGGCCTCATTGTTCAACTGTCCCGCAAATTTGGCGATCATTGGTCAACCAGCGCAAGCTATCGTCTGTCACGTGATATGTTCCGAATGCGCGGCAAGAATGCGATCTGCGACGCTCCGACGCTAGGTAGCGTATTGTGTGATGAAATCGGCTGGACGACCAATTCGCTGCTCAGCCTGACCGCCGCCTATGACCGGCGTAGCCAGAACCAGCCTGTCATGCGCGGTTACCGGTTGAGGTTGGCGCAGGATGTAGGGCTTGGCGGCAGCGCACCTTTCACCCGCACACGCATCGGCGGCGACGCACATATCGGTATCTCGGATCGGTGGACGCTGATGCTGGATGCAGAAGGTGGCTACATGGCATCGCTCGATCGCCGCACCGTTCCATTGTTTGATCGCTTTTATGCAGGCGATACCAGCTTGCGGGGCTTTGACCTGCGCGGGGTCGGACCAAAACTGTCACCTGCAATGGCATCATCGGGTCAGGATGTCGCGATTGGCGGCCGCGCTTACTATGTCGCCCGCGCAGAGGTTTCCGGCCCAGTTGGCGGACTATTCGATCGCTACGGATTGCAACCCAGCCTGTTCGTCGATGCAGGCTCGGTTTTCGGCGTGCATCGCCACACATTGCGGCCCGGCGAAAGCATTTCCGGTAATTCGGCCAAGCCGCGCGTGTCGGTCGGCTTCGGGCTCACGATGAAGACACCCGGTGGCACGATGCGTCTTGATTATGCGCGGCCCATTGCCAGCCAGCCGGGTGACCGGCCACGGAGCTTTTCCCTGACCTTTGGCGCAGCGATCTAGCGCCAGCTCCGCCTTTGTGAGCGGACGCGCATGTTCGCATTTGCATTTTTCGCAAAGCCCCTGCACCAAGGGCGGGATGAATTTTATTGGAGGATCAAAGCGACAATGACGATCAAGACACGCATCACCGAAATGTTTGGGGTGGAAACGCCTATCGTTATGGGCGGGATGACCGGTGTAGGCTATGGCGAACTGGTTGCGGCTGTGGCCAATGCGGGAGCGCTGGGCTTTATCACCGCGCATATGTTCGAAAGCGGGCAGGCGCTTTTCGATGAAATCGAAAAAACCCGCAAGCTGACCGACAAGCCGTTCGGCGTGAACCTCACCCTGTTGCCTTCGATCAACCCCATTCCCTATGACGATTACCGCGAGGCGATCATCGCATCGGGCGTCAAAATCGTAGAGACCGCCGGCCGTGCACCAACAGACCACCTGCCCCGCTTCAAGGAAAATGGGGTCAAGGTGATCCATAAATGCACCAGCGTGCGCCATTCAGTGTCGGCAGTAAACAAGGGTGTCGACGTTATCAGCATCGACGGATTCGAATGCGCCGGCCACCCTGGCGAGGATGATGTTGGCCTGGTGGTTTTGTTGCCTGCAACGGTCGACGCCCTGCCCGATACGCCGATCATCGCGAGTGGCGGGATGGCCGATGGCCGTAGCCTTGTCGCCGCACTGGCACTGGGGGCCGATGGCGTGAATATGGGCACGCGCTTCTGCGCCACGCAGGAAGCGAAGATCCACCAAAATGTGAAACAGCAGATCGTTGACAATAATGAGTTGGACACCGTTCTGGTGGGCCGATCCTTGCGCAACACCGCCCGCGTCGCGCGCAATACGATTTCCGAACAGGTGGCAGAAATCCAGAAAGACCCGACCAAGACCTTTGCTGACGTGAAGGAATTGATGGCTGGTGTGCGCGGTCGCGAAAATGTGTTGCGCGATGGCGAACTGGATGGCGGCATCTGGACGACCGGGCAGAGCCAGGCACTGATCCACGACATTCCTACATGTGCCGATCTGGTAAAGAATATCATGGCGCAGGCAGAATCGGTCCGCAAACGGGTTGCTGCCTAATCGAAATCGCACCGCATATAGCCCCTGTCGATACGCGTGCTTGCCGGGATGCATGCACGCGCGCTAACAGGGGCTTATGCGCGAGATCATCGTAGAAAATTCGATATTGGGGCAGAAGTGGTTGTGGCGGACGCATGGCGCAGACGCCCGCGACCCCGATTTCACGCCCGATGACCTCGTCACCCAATTGTTGCTGGGCCGCGGCGTAGCGCGCGACGATCTTGAACGGCAGCGCAACCCTACGTTGCGTGCTTTCATGCCCGACCCATCGATCTTTCGCGACATGGACCGGGCAGCGGTTCGACTGGCCGACGCGGTGGAATCTGGCGAAGCGCTCACCGTTTACGGCGATTATGACGTTGACGGCGCAACCAGCGCAGCATTGCTGATCCGGCTATTCCGCCAATTAGGGCTCACCGCCGACTATTATATCCCCGACCGCCTGCTCGAAGGATATGGCCCGTCTGGGGAAGCGCTCGTCCGTCTAGGTGAGCGCGGCAGCAAGCTGATCGTTACGGTCGATTGCGGGGCGATGGCCTATGATGCACTGGCCCAAGCCAAGGCAGCGGAGATCGAGGTGATCGTTGTCGATCACCATAAATGCGCCGTCGAATTGCCGCAGGCCTTTGCACTGGTAAACCCGAACCGGCTCGATGAAATTGACGATGCCGCCGCACATGGCCATCTGGCAGCGGTCGGTGTCGCCTTCCTGTTGGCGGCAGCTATTGTCCGCGAACTGCGCGGGCGCGGCTTCTTCGATGGACGGGCAGAGCCACGGCTCGTCGATCTTCTCGATATCGTTGCGCTGGGTACAGTTGCCGATGTTGCCCAACTAAAAGGGCTCAACCGCGCCTTTGTCGCGCAGGGGCTGAAAGTCATGGCGGCGCGGCGCAATATCGGGCTGAACGCGCTTGCTGCGGCAGCGCGTCTCAACCGTGCGCCGGTCTGTTCGGACCTTGGCTTTGCTCTCGGCCCGCGGATCAACGCCGGCGGCCGCGTCGGCAAATCAGATTTGGGCGTGCGCCTGCTGACCACCGAAGATCCGGAAGAGGCGCGCGAAATCGCGATGGAGCTCGACCGGCTGAACGAGGAACGGCGCGCGATCGAAGCCGCCGTGCAGGAGGCAGCCGAGTTACAGCTTGCCGGCCAGCACAACCGCTCGGTCATACTCGTCTCCGGCGAGGGCTGGCATCCCGGCGTGATTGGCATTGTTGCGGGCAGGATCAAAGAAAAGACCGGCAAGCCTGCAATCGTCATCGCGCTCGATGCCGACGGAACCGGAAAGGGATCGGGACGGTCGGTATCTGGGGTCGATCTGGGTGCGGCGATCATATCCGCGCGTGAGGCAGGGCTGCTTGTTGCAGGTGGCGGACATGCGATGGCGGCGGGGTTGACCATCGATGCGGCAATGGTCGACCGGCTGGCCGACTGGCTTGATGAAAGGCTGGCGGGCGATGTGGCGCGGGCCACTGCGGAAAAATCGCTGCTTGTCGACGCACTGCTAAGTCCGCGCGGCCTGCAGCCTGCCTTTATCGAAGCGATGGACGGCGCAGGCCCTTATGGGACAGGCTGGCCGGGACCGCGCATTGTTACAGGCCCGGTGCGGATCATCAAATGCGATATTGTCGGCAAGGATCATGTCCGCGCAATTGTATCCGGCGACGATGGGGCATCGTTCAAGGCAATGGCTTTCCGGCAAGGTGAAACCGAACTGGGACAAAGACTGCTGCATGGCGAGCGCGGACAGAAATATATGCTTGCCGGTCGGGCAAAGGTTGATGACTGGGGGTCGGTGCCCAAGGCCGAATTGCACATCGATGATATCGCGCTGGCAAATTAGTTCTACCGGACAAATGCCGACCTTGACTAGCTAAAGGCGAATCCGTAAAGGCGCGGCTCCATCGGTGGCGGCCCCTTCGTCTAGCGGTTAGGACGCGGCCCTTTCACGGCTGAAACACGGGTTCGATTCCCGTAGGGGTCACCAGGTGGAACGCCTTGCACGACAGTGCTCTGGCCCCTTCGTCTAGCGGTTAGGACGCGGCCCTTTCACGGCTGAAACACGGGTTCGATTCCCGTAGGGGTCACCACCGGAGCGTCCACAGACGTCCAGATGTGTCCAGAAAAATGGCTGTTTTCCTTGAGTTTTTCCTGATATAATGTCCGTAGCAATACGGCGATGACCTCATGCGTCCAGCAATTTTGGAGGTATATTTGAGGGTATATGGCCGGATGGCATTTCGGAGATACCCTCATGGCACTCACTGCGGCTGCAATAAAATCGGCAAAACCGAAAGCGGTTCAATTCAAACTAACAGATTCGGATGGGCTGCACCTGCTTATACTGCCCAATGGCGGGCGCTACTGGCGCATGAATTACCGCTTCAACGCCAAACACAAGACGCTGGCATTTGGTGTTTGGCCAGACGTTACGTTGGCCGACGCGCGCGCCAAGCGAGACGCAGCGCGGCGGCTGATCGCAAATGGCATCGATCCCGCCGAGAAAGCAAGGCAGGACAAGATCGCCGCAGGCGTTGCCGCTGCTAATACGTTCGAAGCCGTGGCAAACGAATTGCTCGCCAAGACCGAACGTGAAGGCCTGTCTGCGATAACGCTCAAGAAGAACCGTTGGCTGATCGGCTTCATCACACCGGTCCTTGGCCGTCGTCCCATTGCCGAGATAACAGCGCACGAACTACTGTCAGTGCTACGCTCTGTCGAAACGCGGGGCCGTCACGAAACCGCAAAGCGGATGCGCGCCATTTGTAGCCAAGTCTTTCGTTACGCTATTGCCACCGCCCGTGCAGACAGGGACGTCGCGGCGGACCTCAAAGGCGCACTAACGGTCCCTAAGGTCACACACCGTGCGGCGATCACAACGCCAATGGGCGCTGGGTCGTTGTTGCGGGCGATAGATGGCTTTGACGGGCATCCAGTGACACTAACAGCCCTGAAGCTCCTCCCCCATGTTTTCGTACGCCCCGGCGAACTGCGCTACGCTGAATGGGCCGATTTCGATCTCGACAAGGCCGTCTGGACTATCCCGGCACATAAAACAAAGATGCGTCGAGTTCATTCCATTCCGCTGTCCCGGCAAGCGCAAGATATCATTGCGAGCATCGAGACCGACGCAGAGTTCAGCGCTTATCTTTTCCCTTCGCTCCGCTCGGCACACCGTCCTATGTCCGAGAACACGATTAACGGCGCGCTCCGTCGCCTTGGTTACGCCCAGGATGAAATGACTGGCCACGGATTCCGCGCAATGGCGGCAACATTATTGAACGAAATGGGCATCTGGAATGCTGATGCCATAGAACGGCAACTCGCCCATGCAGACAACAACGCCGTCCGTCGTGCTTATGCTCGCGGCGAGTACTGGGATGAGCGTGTCCGCATGATGCAACACTGGTCGGATTATCTTGACCAACTCCGTGATGGAGCAACGATATTACGCCCCAATTTCGGGAAACAATAGCTAAGCCGTCGATTTACCGGTGATGTCAAATTCAAGTCACCCAATGCGTCATTACCCTTTGTAAATTATGCAACAATATCAGTGGAATATTCGGCTTGTGATTTGGATTCAAATTGCGAAAACCCGGTGATTTGAAAATGATTGGAAAGTTGCCACTCCCCAAAAATGGCTTGAGACCCGCAATAATCAGCCATTTTCCGCTTGCGACATGTCGCGTACGGTGTGCTTGCATTTTCAGTGCTCCGAAGGTGGATTCAATGACCAAAACTGACTAGGAAAAAAGCCCATGAAACTGCGGGTTTCGACGGATTTCATAGCCCGATTGGCGCCTGAATGGAATCGAAAACGAGCAGACACCGCCGCTTCATTTTTGGCAGTTTTCCGTCAAAGGGTCAGCAAATAGCCATATTTGATGGTCAAAACGCGAGGCGTTCTGCGCCTCTCCGCTAACCCCCTACCCTACGAATGCCGGGTCATTTTTGCCAAATCATGCATTGCAGTATTGGCACTAAAAAAGGCCCCGCAACTGATGCTGCGGAACCTTTTTGGTTTGACGATCGGTGATGCTGCGGCGCTATTTCGAGCGCCGCTTCTTGGGTTCATCATTGGAGGCTTCCTTTGCCTTGGCGAGGAAATCGACCTGCTCGGCGATGATCTCGCAGCCATAGCGATCAGTGCCATTCTGGTCGGTCCATTTGGTATAATGGATACGCCCTGTGACCATGATCATTGCTCCCTTGGCGATATGTTCCGCGACGCACTTGCCTACACCATTGAAGCAGATGATGCGGTGCCATTCGGTCTCGGTCTGGCGATTGCCTTCGCCGTCTTTGAAGCTGCGGGTGGTTGCGAGTGATACCGTGGTGATCGTTGCGCCTGACTGGGTGTTGCGGACTTCCGGAGTGTTGCCAACGAAGCCAACGAGAGTGACTGTGTTCTTCATGGATATGACCTTTCGAAGCTGTTTCTAACCGTCCAAGGGACCATCCCTTTGACTGAGCCCCGTTAAGACCGGGCACGGTCAGGACTGCACCGAGCGCTGCGAGGGAAACCCCGCTCACAGGAGTGGTGCGGGCAGCGAAGCGAAGCGCAGCAACACGGTCCGCATGAGTGCGGGTTGCAAAGCTGGCCGGGCACGGTCAGGGGCTTGGATTAGTCATGAAAGGGGGTGGTTTTTTGGTTTGATTGGAAACTGCGATATACGGTCAATGATGGGTCACCCGATAACGTGTTACGCTAACAAATTGGTCGTTCATTGCTGTCCGGCGACAAAACCTGCCATCGGCGCGCCGTTTCGCTTCGACAACTTTGTTGGGATTCCGGGCAGGCAGCTTTTGAGCGAAAAGAGGCAGTAAGCGGCCCTACATTCATTGGCCGCTAAGTCAGACGATCGGCAAAGTCGGGTCTTGAGTCGCGATGGTACAAAGCAGGCGCCCATTCACAATACCAGCGACACGCGAGAAACCGACGACGGGTGTGAGTTGGCGCTTTCGACGACGCCTTACAGCCCGCCGCAGAATACAGCCTTCCAAGCCATAAGCTTTGTAGCCCTGATTCTCATCTCAAATAGAGGCCGCCATTAATGTCAAAGGTCGCCCCAACCGCCGAAACCGCATTTGGATCAGCTAGAAGCACCACCATCTTGGCTATATAATCAGGATCGCCCAGCACGCCTGCGGGAATGGATTTCGTCACGGCTTCCAGTTTTTCGGCAGGGAGCAATGCGCGCACTGAATCGAGATCCAGCGGTCCGGGCGAAATTGCATTTACGCAAACACCATTGGCAGCGAGTTCACGCGCAAATACCTTTGTCAGCGTTACGATTCCGCCTTTTGCAGCCGCATAATGGGCGCCGGTCGCGGCGCCACCATTTTGTGCTGCCAGGGAGGCCATATTGATGATCCGGCCATATCCATTTGCACGCATATGCCGCCCGAGCACCTGGCAGCCCATAAATGTCCCTTTGAGTGCAATCGCCGTTACTGCATCAAATTCTTCGGGCGAGATATCGAACAAGGGCGTGGTTTTGGTCAATGCTGCGTTGTTTACCAGAACACCGACACCGCCCCATTTCCCGATCGCAAGCTGCACCACATGTTCAAAACTCGCAGGATCACGAACATCGAGGATGGCTGTGATGACTTGCCCTTCAATCGCGCGTGCAGCACGTTCCAGCCCGACTTCATCGACATCGGTCATGACCACGCGAAAGCCTTCCTGACACAGCCTTTTGCTGATGACAGCGCCCAATCCGCCAGCGGCGCCGGTTACAATAGCGACATCGTGAAAGGCAGGAACGGTCATGGCAAAAAGGTCATTCCGGACAGGGCATCGGTTGAATTGATCAGCCGGACAATTTTGCTGACGATACGAAAACTCCCTTCATGTGGTCGCAACACCCATGTGACGTTGGCGGCATAGGTCCTGTGCTTGTCATACTTGTATTCGACCAGATTTTGCGCGCAGCGAATGTGCAAACAGCCGTCCCCATTTTCGGACAGAAGGCGAAACCGCGAAACGCTTCGCAGCGTTTGCGCCGCATGCGAGGCGGACATGGATTGGCCACTGGTCAACCGGCGCACACGCATATCGCGCATCGCGGCATCGTCATAGGCATAGTTCAGGCTGTTCTCAAAATCTGTCTCGTTGGGGTCGATAGGCACCACATATTTGCCGTCTGCATCCCAAAGCAGAAGCCAGTCGGTGTATAATTTGTGATCAAGAAGGTCCGCCTCCAACCAGATGAATTCGATCGCGGCCGACAGCCCTGCATCTATTTGCTGGTTCATGCCGTCATCATCCTTTTCCACATCTGATAGGCCGCGCGCATGCCGGTTTCCGCTGTCACGTCTCCGGCATTGCTTTCAGTCTTATCCTCTCCGCGATTAAGCATGATCCAGACCTTATCTTCACCAGCGTCGGAGCCTCGCTGGACCCTTTCCCACGCTTCGGCGTCGTCGGGCGTGCCAAAGCCCATCGGCCCCTGAAAATGCTCGTGCAGCCGTAATCTTGCCTGATTGGCGGCCGCCGGGCCGCCATCCATGCCAATCGCGATATGGCGGATTTCGGTTTCATCGACCGACAAGGGCCGAAGGACGCGGAAAAAGGCCATTGAGCAGGCAAGATTGGGGAACAGATTGACGTTAAAGCCCGTGCCCGTCACAGCGCGAACAATACGGCGAACCGAGTTTTCGTCATGCTCATTGCGCAATTCTTTCGCTAGCTCGGTAAATCTCTCGGGGATGGGTTCGTCGAGATTCGCTTCCAGATCGACCAACTCAGGGATCATCACCATAACGCTGTGGCCGTTGCCGAGATCCTCGACATAACCTCCTGCGTCCATGAATGAAAACAGCTCCTTGGTGTCACCGTCGAGCGATGTCAGGAAGCTCTTGTGCACGACCGGAAAATGATAAGCATCGGTCGTGTTTTCGAGCTGGATTTTCCAGTTGCCGGGGAATGTGAATTTGTGTTCGCCCATCGTCTTTACCGGAAAACCACCGCCCTGCTTCATGAACAGATCGATCCACGGCTTGGCCCGGCCCAGAAACACATCGAGAGTTGGCGCATCGGGATTGAAGGTCGCAAATATCAACCCGTTGTAGGATTCCACCCTCAGGCTAACGAGGCCATAATCGCCCTTGTCAAAATCCGTATAACCCTTCGGCAAGGGAAGCCCTTTCAGGCTTCCGTCCTGGCCATAGGTCCAAGCATGATAGGGGCATACAAAGCCCGTGGCATTGCCCTTGCGATGCTCGCACAAGGTAGCCCCGCGGTGGCGACACCGATTTAACATTACGCGCACTTCGCCATGCTTGTCTCGGTTTACGATGATCGGCTGCTTGCCAATATGCGTGGTTACAAAGTCGCCAGGCTTGGGAAGTTCGCTATCATGCGCAACCCAGATCCAGGTGCTCTTGAAGATGCGCTCCTGCTCTTCTTCGAAAATCTCGGGATCCTTGTACAAAGCAGTATGAACCCGGTCGGGTTGCACCAATTCGTCATAAGGTAGCGTTGGCATCATGCGGCTCCAGCGGTGGTATTTTGGGGAACGGGAATGTCAGCCGCGTCAGACCAACTGTCGACGCGACGGGAGAAGATGTTGGTGCTGCGGAAATGGGAGATGCACCAGCGAGCGCCCTCCTGCCGGAAATCAATGTTCAGGCAAGCGCTACGGAGGTCCGAACGGTCGTCCGAATAGGTCGAACATTGCAGCATCATCCATGAACCGGTTGCCATGCTCCCATCGACCTGTATCGCCTCGGCGGAGAAGAAATGTCCTGTCATCCTGAAATGCGGCACTGGGGCGCAATAGCTGGCGATCATGGAGACGATGGCGTCGCGACCCTCATAACCGCCAAAGGCCTCGGCATAGCGCCCCTTGCCCTCCCAGCGCGCATCATTAGTGAATAGTCCACCCAATTCATCGAGCGGCGTATCCGGACCAAGATCATCGCAGATCTGGAAATAGCGCGCGACCAGACGACGAATATCGGCCTCTGCCTCCAACCGCTCGAGACGCGCTTCCAATCCGGATGACACTGCGTTGGTCATTCGGGCATAACCAGTTCGCGACCGATGCGCGCTTCGACCCGCATATATTTCCAAAGGCGATAGGCGCCGACTTCGCTGGTGCGAAACAGGTTGCAAGCTTTGACGACAGTATCGCGGCTGTCGACATGCGCCAGGATGTAAAAGGTCCAAGGAAAGCCAGTTGGCGAGGTTCCTACCATCGTTTCATCGTCATCCATCGTGCCGATAACTTCGACGCCGGGCAGTTCGCGCATGGTGCGCAACATTTTTCCAGTCGCCTTCAGCACATCTATGATTTCGGCTGACGGCAGGTCAAAAAACGGTTGCAACACCGCACCGCAGAATAGCACGCGCAACTTTTCAGGCTGTTCAGACATTATGATTTCCTTTGATTAAATTGCTAACAAGATCAGGGGTATCCAGGAGGTGCGCCATTGCCGAGCAAGACAGAGCCGCCCGATTGCCAGGTGCCGTCATTCATGAAGGCATGCTGCGCCACGACCATTGCATCCTGCACATGCCGCGAGAGAGGATGAGATTTGAAGATGCCCGTAGTACCCGACATTTCAAATGCGCGGCGCGTGACATCTGCGCCGACGCGGGCTGCATTGGTGCAGGCGATCCGGATCATCGCCAGATCCTGTTGGGACAATTCATCCCCAGCCTGAATCTTGTTCCAGATCATTTCGGTCACTTCATAAAACCAGGCCCGAGCCGAGCCGAGCGCCGCCTCCATCTGCGCATATGCGATTTGGAAATGCGGCCTGTCTGCCATTGAAGGCGCGCCGGTGATGGAATTTTTGCGGGTCGCCAGGCGCACAATTTCATCGATCGCTTCTCGGGCGACGCCGAGCCCTACGACGGATAGAACCTGTGCAGCCATGCCCATCGTGGGATAGCGGTAGATCATTGTGTCAATCGACGGCGTGCCGCCGCGTATCAATGTATAATGCTCCGGCACATGGACATCGTCGACCACCAGGTCGTGCGAACCGGTCGCGAACATGCCCATAACGTCCCAGTTTTCTTCTATTCTAACCTTGCTCTGCGGCATCACCGCCATGCGCGGAAGTCCGCCGCCCTCTCCGTCGACCCTGATGCCAACACCAATCAGAGAAGCGCCCAAAGAACCGCTGCCAAAACCCCACCGGCCTTTGACTCGGTAGCCGCCATTTTCGCGAACCGCCAATTGAGGTGGAAAAACAGCGCCGGCGAAAACAAGGTCCGGCCCATCCGCGTAAATTTCGGCCAAAGTATCGGCAGGTAGTGAGGAGAGATATTTGGTGCCAAAGCCAAAGCTGGCCACCCAGCCAGCCGAACCGTCCGCCGAAGAAATCTTCTCTATCAAGCGCAGAAACGCCATCGGCGTCATTTCCGTGCCACCAAATTGCTTGGGCACAAAAGCCCGATAAACCCCCACCGCCTGAAAGCCCTGAACAATGTCCCGAGGGATATGACCAAGGCCGTGCAATTCCGCGCGGCGACTTCGGATATTATCCAGCAAGGGTTCAAGCGGTGGCGTTTCGTCCGATCTAAATTGGACAACATTCATGATCTCTCTCCCTTTTGAAAAGGTGTGACGTTTCGGGCTAGCGCGCACAATGCCTCGTCTTCGCCCCGCCGTCCGACCAGCTGCATCGACACAGGTCGACCGTCAATTTCACCGATTGGTAAGACGATGGCCGGATGGCCAGACAGGTTAAACGGCCTGCAATTGGTGGTTATGGGAATCGCTGCCTGCGAATCCGAAGCTTCCAGCAACGATGGCGGAAGGCAAGGCATCGCGGGCAGCAGGATGGCATCGACAGTTTCAAGAACCCGATCGACTTGCGCTGTAAAGACTTTGCGAATGTCTTCCGCCTCGGCGATCTGCATATCCGAAACAGTTTTGGATTTGAGCAACCGATCATGCACATCGGCACCAACCAGGCCTGTTTCGGTGAGGTGGCCGACTGCATCCCAAGTCTCGCGCGCAATGATTTTCATCCCTGCATCCATCGCCGCTTCGAAATCTGACAGTTCAGCCTCGCAAATTTCAAAACAGGGCGATGCGGCTTGGCGGACAAGCTCCGCAATGCCGTCTTCGCAAGGGGCAGAATAATAGGCAACCGTCGCAGTACCCGTCTTTCTGGTCGACTGCCAATCCGGTACCAATAGGTCCATCGCTGTCTCGATCATGTCGATATCGCGGGCGAAGGGACCTGCGCAATCGAGCGTCGAATGGCGGGGAATCAGGCCTTTCCGGCTCACCCGGCCGAATGTCGGCTTTAACCCGAATATCGCGCAACATGCGGCAGGCACTCGGATTGAACCACCAGTGTCGGCACCAATTGCGAAGTCCACAAGCCCTGCAGCAACTGCTGCTGCAGACCCGCTCGACGAACCGCCCGGGATCAATGCGGGGTATTTTGGATTGGTCGGTGTGCCGGACCACAGGTTGAGACCGGTTACGCCATAAGCAAGTTCATGCATGTTGGTGCGTCCAACAATCTGGCATCCACCATCGAGCAGCCTGTCCACCAGTTCGGCATTTGCAGTCGCCGGTTTCGCCTTGGCCAGTGCCCGGCAACCAGCCGAGGTTACCTTGCCTGCCATGTCGATCGTATCTTTGACAGCGACTCTCAGACCTTCGCCCGAGGCCTCATAGGTCTCAACGAATATCGCGATATCGGCGCGATCGGATGCCATGCTCGTCCCCATCATAACATCGGGGCATAGCAGAATCGTTGATGCCATGATTTTTCGATACTGACTCGCGGCTATGCGGAACCCGCGAATGTCAGTGCAGCTGATACCGCCGCAACGAGATGATCAAGATCGTCCCGATGAGATAGGGCAGCGCCATCAGCATGAACAGGCCCTCAATGCTCCACCCTTTGGCGAGCAGCAATCCTGCCAGCCAAGGCCCGAGGACCGATCCCAAACGACCCACGCCAATGCCTACACCTGTCGCGCCTGCACGGATGGCAGATGGGAATAGCGAGGGGAAAATCGCGTAAATGCCGATCTGGGTGGCGCTGGTCGCTGTGCCAAGCGCAAAGGCCGCGATCATGGCAGGCGCAAGCGCGCCGCCCATTTGGCCGAACAATGCGGTCAGCACCGCCGAAGCGATGGCAAAGGCCGCGATAAGAGGTAACACCGAGCGGCGAAGAGACATCCAGCCAAGCAACAATGCTGCGATGATACCACCCAGCGTCAACAACGCTCCTCCGGAAACACCTGCGCTTTCAGATAGACCCGAGTCCACGAGTATTTTTGGTGTCCAGCTGTTGATGAAATAGAAGCTCATGATGCAGAAGAAGAACAAGGCCGAGGAAAGAGCCAGAGGTGCGGCCACACCGCGTAGCTGGCCGAAAATCGCCGTAACATTGCCTCCGTTGTCAGTCGCAGCCTGGGTCGGTGCAACTTCCCCAAGTGCCGACCGGATTTTAGCAGCTTCTTCAGCCCGGTCTGGCCGGCTTTCAAGATACGCAAGTGATTCAGGCATTCCGAACCAGACGAGAGGCAACAATATGGCGGTCAGAACAGCGCCTGCAAGAAACACCGCCTGCCAGCCCGCTGAGGCCAGGATCCACACAGCCGAAAAGCCGCCCAGCGAAGCCCCCGTCGAAAAACCCGCTTGCAGCATGGCAACCGAAAAAGTGCGTGCCTTTGGCGACGCATATTCCGCGACCATAGTGTTGATGCAGGGCAACATACCTCCGACTGCAAAGCCGGTAATTGCACG
>Ga0315904_10005874_pt1 | contig 16917 bp, 14 predicted proteins | sample LakEriMetagenome_6_FD_203529 | JGI IMG/M metagenome (GOLD analysis project Ga0315904, IMG submission 203529) | Freshwater fungal communities from buoy surface, Lake Erie, Ohio, United States - Buoy 12 MA120 | ecosystem: Environmental > Aquatic > Freshwater > Lake | place: USA: Lake Erie, Ohio...
ATGAAGTTTTCTGAGTATCAGCAACGTTGCTTGACCATGGGTTTACAACTGGCTCAGTATGTTCAGTCCAACGAGATAGACGGTAGCATATCGTTTATCAAGAGCGATATGAGCAGGGCCTTTATCAAGTTTGCCGGCACTGATCTATTACTGGCAGACTTTTTCTTGTTTGTCCACAATAGCCAGGAACTGCAGCGTCAGGTTGAGGCCGCTCGCCAGTTAGCGATCCAGAACAACAATACCGGAGCCAATATGCTTGACCTCTGGACCCTTGTATCTTCCAACTCTCCGAAGGAAATCAAGACCGTTTTGGAACAAAGCGTGGCAAAACTCCAAGAACAAGGTCAACAACAAAGCCAAATTGCCGATAGGCAAATGGCGGCCGCTGCTGAAGAAAACGAGAAAGAAAGGCAGCACCAGATTCTTTTGGAAGACATGGGTAACGAAACTGAACTGGAAAAAGCCTATATCCAGAACTTTGGTTTCAATAAGAACAACACCATGGATGCCGATAATAACGATGTTCCAGATGTACTGGAATACGATAAACTTAATCAAAAAGCAGAAGCTGCAGAGCAATCTGCCAGAATTCAACAGGCTACTCAGCGTACCAATGAAAGGATCCAGAATCAGAAGCTTAAAATCGAACGGGATAAAATTCGCCAGAAAGACCGGGAGATGAAATCTAAGGAGCGTCTAAAGAAAATCGATCAAAGTATTGCGCGCGAGAACAAGACCAACGCAGAATTAAAGCGAAAATCCTCCACAAAGAAGTAATGAATGCTATACATGGTCGCTTTAGGTTTCATCATTTTGGATGAATCCTAAGTGACTGTATGTTTGTAATATTATTAGTATTTCTAATATTACTCATTTTAAACCAAAGTACTATGTCAGAATTCGATAGTTCAATTGAAATGATTGACGATGACGCTTTTGAAGCGGCATTTTCCGGTAAAACCCCTAAAGCGGAAGATTTAAAAACCGGAGGTCCTAAAGACGAGAAAGAAGAAAAAAAAGAACCTATTGTTCCCGCTACCAAAGATGACGAAATCGAAATCGTAGAGGACGAGGATGAAGAAAATGATGATAGCGAGGAAGAGGAAGAGGCCAAGAAAAAGAAGCCGGTCAAAGCCGAACATAAAGAGGAAGAAGAAGTTGACGAAAATGCCCAGGCCACACTGAAAGCCCACGTAGATCACTTGATTAATACGGGTGCTTGGAAAGACTTGGAAGACAAAGACAACATTGTTTGGACCGATGAACTTTTTGCTGAAGTAGCAGAACAACAAGTCCAAGAAAAAGCCCTTGATTATTTCAATGAACTGGTGGATCGCTCCGGGATGTACGGGAAATCGATTCTTCAGCACATAGCTAACGGTGGAGATCCAGATAAGATTTTAGATCTGTTCAAGGAGCAGAAATCGTTCGAAGCCCTAAATACTGAAGATGTAGACGGTCAGAAAACAGCCATCGAAAAGTACTATGGCGACGTGTTGGGTTGGAAGAAGGAAAGGGTAAAAAAGCATATCGAAAGGCTAGAACTGGATGAAGAACTAAAAGAAGAAGCCGACCATGTTAAGGGTGAGTTTGAAAAACACACCAAAAAGGAACTGGATAAAATCCAGGAAGAACAGGTCAAGCAACGCCAAAAAGAAGAACAAGAGGCGCTTGAATTTGAAGCCAGTCTAAAATCAGCCGTTGCAAAACGAACCGATTTGGATGACACCGCCAGGAAAAAACTGATCAACCAAGTGCTGGTTTATGATGAGAAGCTACCCGATGGAAGACCGGTGACTAAGTTCTGGAAGAATTTCACAGCTATTCAAAATGATCCAGCGGCATATCTAAAACTGGTAGAGTTCTGTGAAAACCCAAACAAATATGATGAGGCCAAAGAAGAGAATGGAGGGAAAAAGAAAGAAGTGGCCAGGATCAAATTTCTCAATGCTAACGCTACTGCAAATAAAAAGTCGAACAACCAGATGAAAGTCAGCCGTAACAGTAGTTCGGGAGGCGGCTTAAACTGGTAAAGCGCAAATTTTTAAACATTAAAATCCGTATCTACAATGCCTAGACCTACATTGTCAACCTTCAATAATTCCGTAGTAGTCGGTCAAAGGGCGATGGACATTGACAAGTTCACCGACCTTAACTCACTCTATCACAACTTTAAGAAGGATTCCTTCAAAACTTACAAGGGCATGCTTCATCTGTTTAATCAGAAAAGGCTCATGACCACTCCGATTCTCAATCTAACCGAGCTTCAAAACTCAGTTATTTATGTGAACGGTCCTGAAGGTAAGTTCGGCTACACTACTGAATATGAAATCGATTTCCCATATTCTTTGGGAAATGTCAATGACGTGTTGAATACCACACTTGGTATCGACGGTCAAAAGTTCAAAATTCATCTTTCTGAGAATTGCTTTAACAACACTGACATCATTACCTATGATCTGCGCGATGGTATTACCCTTTATATCAGCGAAGAAGAAATTATCCCCGAAGGTGATGGTTATATATACACCGTACAGATTCCGCAAACCGGAAAGCGTGGTGTATTCTTCCCTATCGACAAGCTAAAAGCTGGTACTCAGTTTATGAAAATCACCAACGTAAACGGTGAACATGATACTCAAAAATCCGGTATTTCTTACAGGACTGGTAAACTTGATCTCGAAGTTCAAATGGGAGGTCATAGGTCAGTAAGTCACTGGATTTCTGGTTATGCCGATATGCTGGAGCTTTCTGGCGATTATGGCAACTACGAAAAGTACGGTCATGCGCTCGACATGAGCAAATCCAATGCCGTTCTCCTGTTTGCTAACAAAGACAAAGTTGGTAACGTAGACTGGAAGAACGCCAAATGGATGAAGCGTATCGAAGCTCTTCTCTTCGCTGAAATGAAGATGATGGAAGAAAACGACCTGACCTGGAACAAAGGTGGTATCGTTCAGGGCTCTGGTCGCCGTCAGGTTCGTGTTAATACCGGCCTGTACGAGCAAATGAAAAACGGTAACTGGTTTGAGTACACCAAACTCACTTTGGGTCTGATCGAAAGCGCAGTTTCTAACATGTTCTATAACTCAGGTATTCCTTTTGAAGAAAGGCGCACTGAGGTACAGGTTGGTACGGCCGCTATGATCGAGGTTTCCAAACTGCTGTTTGATGATTTCAAACGCGACAATCCGTTTGTAGTAAACGCTGGCGACGTAAACGGTTACATTTTTGGTACTGCTATGAATCTTGGCTTCGGCGTAAGATTTACTACCAAGAGGTTCCCGACTGCCGGTATGGTAACTTTCAAACACAACCCTGCCTTTGATGCGAAAGTAGGACGGACAAACGATCAGAAGATCGGTGAATTCCCTCTGGAATCACACACCCTGGCCATCTTCGATATCACTGACGGTAACGTGTCAAACGCAGCCGCTAAGTGGAACGATAACAAAGCGCAAGCCGCTGATGGTTTCAACAACAGTTCTAACATCGTGCTCCTGAAGCCGAAGAACTGGGGTGATGTATACTGGGGTTACAAACTCGGTACTCAGCATCCTTTCGGACCTAATGCCACAAAAGGCATGTTCAACTCCGATGATCGTGATGGTTATGGTATTTGGTTTAAAAGCTTTAGCTCAATCTGGCTGAAAGATGCTGGAAGGACTATGCTGCTGACCAAAAAGCGCCCAGGCTATCTCGTATAATGTAAGATTCTTAAATAATCCCGGCCCTGAAATATGGGCCGGGATTTCCTAAAAACCAAAATTGAAATGGAAACGATCGTAAAACAGATTCCAGACGCAGCTGCAGAGCTGGTCGGTTTGGCAAAGTACGGAATGAGTAAGTTACCGGGAACAAAACAGGCTACGCAGCCTGGTATCGGACCCGATGGAAGATGGATTACCGGAATTGACGAAAATGCTTTATCGGTAGCCAAAATCGAAAATGCGGAAGAAAGAAAAAAGATTCAGATCGAAAAAAAGACTTTGCGTGAAAAGCTTGAAAAAGCATTAGGTCAAAATCTGGATGCAGGGCCCAACAATCCGTTTTGGGATGATTACCTAGTCGATTTGACTTCGATGAAGATCATTGATATGGACAATCCAAAGCACAGGCTTGAACTGGAAGTGGCGCTTGCCAATGGTGACATAGCCCCAAGTTTGGAATCCACCAGTACACCGGAGTATAGAAACGCCAAGTTCTACCTATACATCGAAGAAGATGAGGCAAGAGCAACAGTTTCTCTGGTAAGGCTGAAGGACGAGGCTAAGTCAAAACTGGTGGAAATCGCCAAGAATAAGAAGAAGCTGGATCTGGTAGGTCGTTATGTACTGCCGAAAAAAATACGGGCTGATTTGAGTGAAGACACTAAGTATCAGTTGCTTAGTATGTGGATCGATGAAAACGTAAAAGATCAGAAAGTCAGCAATGCTGAAAGGTTCCTGAAAGTGGTCGAAATGAAGAATGAGGAATTGTACGTTAAGCTGATTATGGATGATGCGATTGCAAAGAAAGTAATACGCTTCCGTGAAAACAGGTATCAGAGGGGTAACATTACTTACGGAAGAACGCCAGGTGAAGTACTGGAGTTTCTTTCAAACGACGAAAATCAGTTGGAACTGGCAAGTATTAAATCAGAATTGGAACAAGAGCATTTATTTAAACTGTGACGAGCATAGAAGCATATAACCTTTTTCTTAAAGACTACAACGAAATGAATCGACATTCAGAAGTTGTAGTTAGTAAAGCAGATTTTGTATTGCTTTTCAATAGGGATCAGAGAAGGTTTGTGGAAGAAACAGTACCAGCGCACAATACGGGTCACGAAATCCAGGATCTTACATCGATCATGGTGCCGTACCAAAAGTTAAGTGCCACATCGGTAAGACCAAAGTTTGTAGAATTTAATTTACCGGATAATTTTTTCCGCGCGATTAATTCCTACAGTGTGTGTGAGAAAGGAGCTTGTAAAAACGTTCCGGTAGCAAACAGCTACAAGAACATCAAGCCTCAAGATGTAGAAACGTTTTTATCGGATCCTAACATGGGTCCATCATTTGAGTACCAGGAAACGCTTGTTACCTACATGGGTAATAAGATGCAAGTGTACAAAAATGATTTTGCAATCAAAGAGCAGTACGTTAGCTATTATAAGTATCCCAGCGACATTGACATTGCGGGCAGTAAAAAAGCCACAGGTGTACTCAGCACTGATGTTCCACCCGAACTACCGGACACCCTTGTTGAGAAAATCGTAGATCGCGTTGTCAAAAGAGTATCAGGTATTTACAACAATGCTGAAGGATTCCAGATCGCTCAGGAAAGAATTCAGTCCGAACCTTAATTAATCATTTAAAAAAGAGTCAAAGATGTCTAAACAATCATTCAGACACGTTCTCGTAACAAACAATATTGATCCCGCTGCTGCTGATGCCGCAACAACTGCATTGGTGCCGGGTCAAATTAGTGTGTTTGAGGTTCCTTCCTACAAAGCGAAGCTGGACTTCAACACCATAAGCAGGGTACAGATTTTCCAGGGTACGCCTGATTTTGAAATGCCTATGCATGGCGGTGTGCCCAATTTTAACCGCAGGACTATCGAGTTTAATAAGTTGGCTATTAAGGCTGCTCGTATTAAAACTCCGGTAACTGCCCAAGGTCGTATCCTGGCAATTGGTTATGATAACGTACTAACTACCAAAACACTCAGTCTGAAGTGTGGTCAGAAGAAGTTCGTTACCATTACCTTGTCTGGTGTACCTGTTAACCAGGAAACGGGTCATCGTGATGGCATCACTCGCACTTTCCAGATCGAGGCTCCGCTGTGTGCTGACTGTCCTACTCCTTCTGACCCTTGTGTAGTGGTTCCCTCTGGTCCTCTCGCTGATGACCTGAAGGCTCAAATCGAGCGCGATCCCCTGCTGAAAAAGTATCTGCAGATCACTAAGCGTACTGGTACCGACGGTGTCCTGGGTCCAGTAGCCGGTCTGGAAATTGCTTCTGCAGTCGTGAAAAGGGATCGTACCAGCAAGTATCTGTTTGGATCATATCCTTACGATGCTGACGTGGTTCATGTTGAAATCAACACATGGAGCCCTGACTACAATGACAGTCCTGAAGTAGATGCTGATCAGTGGCCTATCACTGAAAAGCAAGCTCTGCGCTATGCCCAAGGTGGCGGTGAGTATGTTCGGGAATTGGAAAACAGAAGCCTGTCGTATGAACTGCAGGAGTACTCTTGCGATCCGGCCCAGCTTGAAGCATACGGTTATGAGTTCAATGCTATCGTAGGCAACACTTACGATGAGTATGAGCTTCATGTAAGTCAAAGCCCCATCAAGACCGAAGGTTTTGGAAGCGTTGAAAACGATTATATCATCAGCATCTACATTCCTACGGGAGCGCCTGGACGTGCTGTTGGTAAAATCGGTGATGTGCTTAACAAACTGGTGGTTGATGCCGGTTTGCCCGCCCTGTTCTAATCCAGTATCCTATAATCTTAAAGGGCAGGTGGTTCTACTGCCTGCCCTTTTTTGTAACTACTTATGGCTAATAAACTACAGTTCGAAGTCATTTCCAATTCTGATCCTGAGTTCCTGGTATTAAACAATACCTCTATTTACGAGGCTCCTGCTGTATCTCCTACATGGAAACTCAAACTCCCTTGTGATACCGCTTACAAAACGGTTCCTATTTCTCCTATTCCGGTTCAAAACATTAATGCTATTCTATTAGATATTGTCTGTGTGGATTGTGAAACCAATCCGCTACCTGACGGTATTTACGAGATTGTGTACCAGGAAGGAGCCGGTCCGGTTTTTTCTACAGTGACCAAGTATCATTTGCGAACTAATCAGTTCATGAAGCAGTACCAAGAGTTGCTGTTAAAGATTGAGCATTCGGAGTTTACGGTCAGGGAAGATCAGGTAATAAAGAATATATGTATGGACTTGGACATTCTTATTCAGTCTGCGCAAGCGCATGCAGAACAGGATAATATTGACAGAGCCCAAGAACTATTCACCAAAGCTTCGAAAATTATTGGCCGCATTACTAAACAATTAATTGCTTGCTAATGTGTGGATGTAACAACGAACCTTTGTATCCGACAACCGTAACAGCTGATTCTACTACTTGTGAAATAACCATAGCTAATCTGCTGGACTGGAAATCGGTTTTACTGTATGCCAAGAGCGAAGATCGTATTGCCGATACGGGTTGGGATTCGACTACTTTTAATATTCGCCTGGGCTCGGTACTCAGCGCACTTAATTACACTGGTGACTATTGTGAAATCTATGATAGGCTACTTCAGGTAAAAGAAGCGATGCCGGTCATTAAAACAGCACTTGGTTTATGAAGCTAATACGATTGCTTAATTTGAAGATTTCTGGTATTGGCGATGTTTATCTGAACATCTTAAAATTCGGCACTCGTTCTCAAATCGATCGCGCTGATTTCAAACGTCTGGTACGACTAAAAAAGATTGTGACGGAAAATCCCAATGGAATAGGCATGTTTTCAAAAGCTGAAATGGAAGAACTTATACGCAAAAAAGCATTGAAATGAATGAAGTAAATTCTATATGTGTTAAATACAACGGTGAAGAACTGGCTACTATCCAAGTAACTCCGGGTATGGATTTAAATGAAGTTCTTTCCAAAATTGATACGGTCTTAAAAGATTACATGGACTCTCAGGCCTTGAGTAATCTTGACTTAGGATGTATTGATATAGACCCGCTTGATTTAACACGAAGTACACTTGACCAGGCATTGATTGAAGAAATCTGCAATATCAATCAAACCCTTACAGGAATCAGCCAATCGTTGAGCGACCTTCCAAATTTGGTTTTGGGAGTTACCGTAGATATTGATTTCAGAGAATTATTGGGAACTAATAACGATTGCGTTCCTTCTGTTCCTCAAACGTTAAGACAGGTACTTAGCATGTATGCTACTGAAATTCAAAATCTTAAAAAAAAAGACTATACAGAAAATACTTGTGATGAATCGTGTGGTAATATAGTGAGTGTAAGCGGTTCTTTTGTAGAGTGTCAAGTTCTTCCAGATGTAGATGGTGACTTTGATTCTCAAGATGTTTTAGACATAGATTATTACGCAACTTATCCCTGGTTTCAATGATATTTATTTCTGCTCAGCCCGCTGAAACATATTTTGCTTGGCAGCTTGCTGTACAGTTAAATAACTTTAAAGAAGTAGGAATAGACTTGAATAAATGTCATGTATTGCTGGCAAAAAAAGGAGAAATACCCGATAGTATCTTTTCTTTGATCGGTCAGTACGAACCCCTGGGAGTAAAGTTCTTTATTAAGGCTGACAAAACTAATAGAAAATATTTGCCTTCAGTGAGGTTTTGGTTACTAAATTTTTACCAACAGTACCGTCCAGAGGTCTTTGAAGAAGAAATATTTTACCACGATTCGGATATCATATTTCGTGAGAAGCCAGATTTCTGTGATTTGACAACTGATGATACATGGTATTGTGCTGACGCTCGGAGTTATTTAGATGTATCGTATATCACAAGCAAAGGAAAGGGGTTACTGGAAAATATGTGCGGAATTGTAAAAATTGATCCAGTAAAAGTAAAGTTCAATAACCTAAACGCAGGGGGTGTTCAGTACTTACTAAAGAAGATTCCGGAAGGCTTTTTTCACAAATGCGAATACGATAGTGAAAAAATGTACCGGTTCCTGAATAAAAGTATCGATTTGTATAAATACTTGCATGAGCTAAACAACAAAACGCCTTATTATCCCATTCAGCACTGGTGTACAGATATGTGGGTTTTATGGTGGAATGCACTACTGGCAAAGAGAAACTTTAAAATATCAGAATTGCTATCGTTTACCTGGGCAACTGATGTTATCGAAAATTGGAACAATACCGTCATTTTTCACAATGCCGGTGTGACAGCAGAAACAAAACATCTATTTAATAAAACAGATTACAAACACGACATACCCATAGGAAAAGAGATCACAACAAGTGATCATCACTGTTCTTGGTATTATGTCGAAGCTATAAAACGAACTCCATGCCTTTAGTAAAAGCTACTGTTAGACTATCGCCAGGTGTAAGCCATTACGAGGTGTATCAAAAATATGCAGCAAGTACGGTACCCTATCTTTTTGTAGGAATGTATCCAGTGAGAGGAACAGGTCTGCAGGAGATTTATTTTAGAGTAGGTCGGCGTGAAAACATTCGTCTTAAAATTGTTCCTATTTGTTGTGATGGTTGTTTAGGTACTCCTTTTGAATTTGTAGTAGAAGCGATTCAGCCTACAACTACCCTACCACCAAGTACTACAGTAGCGCCGACTACAATTCCTCCTACTACAACTATACCGCCTTCGACTGTGCCGCCTAGAAATACTTATAGTCTTTGTTTTTCTGCGGCTAAAGGAAATGGCAATTTTCCTGTTCTCCAGGTTCAAGCATTTAATGGAACTCCTTCAGTTAATATTGGCATTAATGAAATTTATGCCGATGGTCTACAAATAGGAGATTGTTCTAGTCCAGTCGGTCAAATTCGTACTAATGTCCCCACTACTTATTTTGCTTTTCAAAACGGCAAACTAACAATCCCAAATAACTTTATGAGTGGTAGTTGGGGAGTGGTTAATCGAGTAACAGTATATAATGTAATCATTAACGGCATAGGTGCAGTTAGTGATGGACAAGTTATTAGCATTGGAAATGATGATATTACGATTAGCTTGGCAGATTGTACAGTTCAAGATACAATGCCTTGTAATCCTGAAACCGTTACAGATTTAACTGGTTATTACGCTACGTTTGAAGATATGCAGTTTGTTTCTTACCCGACAGATACAGTAAGAATGACATTTAGAAGACCATATACGGCTATTCAAAACGTAAGAGTTTTTTATTCATATAGAGTAAATGATGTATTAAGAGAAGGATCATTTGAGTGGAACGATGGTAATACGTTATTTATATTAATGATACCTAACGGGAATCAGATATTTACTCCAAGTAACTTGACGGTTCCGACGGTTACTTATGTTGAAACGATTTAAAGCGGCGTTTCGTGTTTCTTTTGGTTTAACGAAAACGCACACCTCCGGTGTTTCAACATCGGAGGTTTTATTTTGTATATTAGTTATTTTACTTATATTTGTTTATCCTGACTCTATGAATTTTAAATCCGACCTTAACCAGCAGATCGCAGATTATTTGATTCAGAATCCCATTAAGGAGTTCAAAGAAGGCTACTACGATCCTATAGCGACAAAATTTAATGTTACAAAAGAGCAAGTACGCAACATTTATAGAAGACTAAGAAAACAAGGTCAAATTTCACATCCTAATAATAACCAACAGGAAAAGGAATTTAAAGTCAGTGAAAACGGCCATGCAACGCTCCGCATGGCGAGTAAAAAGGAAATCACCAGTTTAGAAGAACTGGTTGATCATTGTAAAATCGATCTAAAGGTATGGAAGGTTATCAAATGGGGATGTGGAGCCTGGAACTCTATAACAAAAGATGCTGCCAAGCAAGCCCATATCCACACCATGTATCGGGTGTATGCCGATCTCGCTCCCCGAATTATTATTCAAGACCTTGAAAAACAGAAAGATGCGTTACTTAACGAACTCAGAGAATCAAGTCTTGTGGAACCCGCCGAGTGCCTACAAGTTTATTACAAGCTGCGATCCGGTAAAGAACGGGCGGTGCGAGACCTTCTTTTTGAGCCGGCTGTCTTCGACCTTCATATTGGAAAAATGGCCTGGCGAGAGGAAACAGGAGAGGATTATGACTCAACAGAAGCAGTCAAACGTTTTGTCACAGCTAATGAAGTATTACTCGGTAGAGTCGATTTATCCCGTATCGAAAGAATTTTAGTTCCAGTCGGTAATGACATGGTTCATATTGACAATCGCCAAGGTCTTACTACCAACGGAACTCCCCAAGATACGGACAGTCGCTACTTTAAGATGATTCGTACCACTAAAAACATGATTATTAGTACGGTAGAAAAGTTCTTACTGATTGCTCCGGTTGATATAGTAATCGTGAGTGGTAACCATGATTTCTCTACGATGTTCAATATCGGTGAGATTCTTGATGCTTATTTCCACCACAACCGGTATGTTAATGTAATTAACCCCGCTACCTCCCGTAAGTTCTACCAGTACGGGCTCAACTCCTTTATGTTGACCCATGGAGATGAAGAAAAGATAGCGGATCTTCCTCAAATCTTTGCCGCTTCCAACCCTAAATTATGGGCCGACACCAAATATCGCCAGATTCAAATTGGTCACTTTCATAAAAAGAAAACCATTGCCAACGTAACGATCGATTCGTTCCCGGGCGTAGAAGTAAAAATACTGTCCTCACTCTCTGGTACTGATGCCTGGCATTATCGCAAAGGTTACATGGCACCCAAGCGAGCCGAAGCCTTAATGTTCCACGCTCAGGAAGGTCAGGTCGGAGAGTTCTTTTATAACTTATAACCTATAGTGGTTGTTTTGTTTCAGCTAGACGGGCTGGGTTTCTACCCGGCCCTTTTTCATTGAATTCGATGATACATTAGCTTTATCACTTATATTAATTATTTTTGTAGCATCCAAATCCTATCTATGAAAAAAGTAGTATTGCTGCTGATGTTATTCATCGGTTTAAAGGTATCAGGGCAAACCTTTCCCCCTAAACCGTCTATTGTCGGATACATTGATCAAGTGATTAAGAACAATCCCCAGGTATTGATTAGGGGTAATGTGATGAATCGTATTCTAAAAGAAGTTCTAAACTATCCAGTAGACACTATCTGGATTGTAAACGATACATTGAAATATCGTCAAAACGGACTTGTTTTTAACCGGTTGCTTTCGCAAGGAAACGAAGGAACAACACTGGCACTAAAAAATATAGGACAAGGTGTAAGAATGGCAAGTCTAAACCCTACAGCTGACACCTTTAGTTTTAAGCGACTAGTGGGTGATTCTACAATGGCTGTTACGGTAATGTCAGATTCGACAGTCCGATTGTCAGCTAATACCAGACATCCTAATATTCAATTTCAAGACGAAGGAATTGATTTAGGAGATAGTGGAACTGTAATCAATCTAAACTTTACAGGCTCTGGTGTAACGGCTTCGCGCTCTGGTAGAACAGTAGACGTTGTAGTAACTGGCGGCGGTGGATCTGGCGGCGGTGGACCAGGAGATGGTAATAACTTTCCTACTTCCGTAAATGTTTCTAACGGTACTCTTACAATCAATCGTGATAGTCTTTCTCCTATATCAACTCCGATTACTACGGCCGACATTACAGAACTTGGTAATCTGTATTATACTCCAAGTAGAGCTCGGTCTGTAATTTCCGCATTAGCACCGCTTATCTACAATTCCTCTACAGGAGGAATGAGTTTAGACACTTCAATAGTTGCAACTAATTCAGATGTAAATTCAATTAAAGTAAAATCTTTACTTTTTGATTCTACTACTAAGATTTTAACTTTAACTCTCAACGATGACAGTGTATACACAGATACACTAAAAGTAACCGGAGACGGTAATAATTTTTCTACTGGAGTAACTGTTTTAGGCGGTACACTTTCTATTACCAGATCTGGACTTTCTACGCTTTCAACTTCTATAAGTACAGCAGATATAACCGAAAGCACTAATTTATTTTATACTAATGCAAGAGCTAGATCTGCTATTTTACCAGTAAGTCCTTTAATTTACAATTCCGCTACAGGAAATCTTAGTTTAGATACAACTGTTCGGGTAGCTACTAAGTTTGATATTAACCAGGTCAAGCCGCGCTCTCTTGTTTTTGATTCGGTAAACAGAATAGTCAGATTGACTTTAAATGACAATTCCATTTACTCCGATACTTTACAAATATCGGGATCTGATCAATGGGGTAGTCAGTTTGTTATTCGTGACAGTACGTTGCTTGGTCAGGGTTTGTTAGTTTCTCCTTTAAGTGTAGATACAAATCGGATTGCTACAAGAAGTCATCTAAACTATAAGATAGATTCTTTAACAGCAGGTCTCGATACTTTAATGTTTTACAGAATTGAAGGAATTGATTCTATTTACCTGCAATTAAATAATCAAATAATATCTGTATTAGATTCAACATCTAATATTGAATTTTTTGACGAAGGTTCATCTATTGGCAATACTTCAAAAGTATCATTTGTTGGATCAGGTGTAACAGCTGTAAAAATTGGAGACGTTACACAAGTTAGTATTCCTGGCGGCAGTGGCGGTGGATCGGACGGTAACAATTATCCTTTATCAATAGACACTGATTTGTCAGGTGTTATGACAATTGAGCGATTTGGAATTACTCCTATTCGAGATACGCTCAGTACCAGTAATATACCAGAAGGAGGCAGACTATATTATACTGATCAAAGATCAAGAAATTCAATTTCTGCTCAGGCCCCTATATTGTATAATTCATTAACTGGAACACTTAGTATTGATACTCTTTTTATATCTACTCGTGGGATTGTTCAAAAAAAGATAGATTCTCTTGCTGCTCGAAGAGACAGTAGTATATACAACAGTAACGGTATATTAACAGGTAATAGACTTGTAAACTTAGATAACTTTACTCTAAGGTTTTTTAACAGTCCGTTTATCTCTGTTGAAAACGTAAGAATAGGTACTGGTTCAGGAGGTTACTCCAATACAATAACAGGAGATAACTCTTTAGCAGCAAACACTACTGGGCATGAGTTAGCAGCATTTGGATCCTTAACGCTTCAAAATAATACCACAGGATATTTGAACTCTGCTTTTGGTTCGCAAGCATTAAAAAGTAACACTACTGGTTACAGAAATACAGCAGTTGGAGGTACCGCTTTAGCTGCTCTTACTACTGGTTACACGAACACTGCATTAGGTGAATCTGCTATTTCTTCTCTTGTTGACGGAAGAGATAATACAGGAATAGGTTGTTACACCTTTCCTGGACTTACCAGTGGTATAGGAAATACTGGGGTAGGTAGTCATACTGGCTTTTTATTAGGTGGCTCATACAATAACTTCTTTGGAGTTCTTTCTGGAGATGTGGGTCCGTGGTCTGGTGACTATAATATTTTTATAGGTAGGCATTACCTTAGTAAGTCGGATGGTACAAGTATCACAGGCACTGTAAACAATAACACAGTAATTGGTTCACGCTTTACAGGTCTTCCTGATAATCTTTCAGACAACATAATTATTGGTGATGGTGCGGGAAATCAACGCATCAGAGTATTCTCTACAGGAAATACGGTAATAGCTTACGCTTCACCAGTGGATGCAGGCTTTAAGTTGGATGTAAATGGTACTGTAAGGGCCGCTGGAGCTTTGACACTTAGTGCTGTACCTACACAAGATGACGCTCTGACACAAATACTTGTAAGAGATCCTGTAACAGGAGAAATAAAATCAAGACAAGCTTCTACTTTGATAGGAAGCGGAGGCTCAGGAACATTAATCGATTCTACTACTGCTAACAATGGCTTAGTAATGGAAGACAAAAATATAAAATTAGGTGGTTCTTTAATTGAAAATACGACTTTGACCGCTGGTTCATTTAGTTTTCAAATGACTTCTGTTCATACAGGGTTTGCTAATTCATTGACACAAAACGGCACTGGTTCAGGTTTTCGATCTGTTGTAAATAATACATCTGGTCAGGGGTATTTTTCAAATACGATGGGTGGGTATGCTTATCAAGGAATAGTAAACTCAGCATCAAATAATACTATTCTACCTGTAGCATCGCTAATTCGTCAAACATCGCAAACAGCTTTACCAGGAATGGGTGGACGCATTGAGTTAGGACTTGAAGATAATGCAGGAAATGTTTTTAACGGTGCTGAAATAGATGTTATCGGAACTGATTTTACACCTGCTTCTAGAAAAACAAGATTGGAGTTTAGAACCATGAATACTTTGTCAAGTACAAAGTTTTACATTTCACCAGAAGGATACATTGGAATTAATCAGCAGCCGCAACGAGATGATACTTTAACTATGGTAATGGTACGTAATCGAACAGACGGCGAACTAAAATGGAGAGATGCTAGCACTTTCTTAGGATTTGGTACTGTTACTTCTGTTACATTAAATGTAGGAAGTTCAGGCTCAAATATCAGTGTTTCTAATCCTACTGTGACTTCCAACGGAACAATTACTTTAAACGTACCTGATGCAAGTGAAACGGCCAGAGGAGTAGTAAATACCGGAACACAAAGTATTGCAGGGTCCAAAACTTTTACTGGTAACTTGACAGTAACCACTTTGTCAGGAACAGGAAATAGAATGGTAGTAGCCAATGCTTTAGGAGTTCTTAGTACTCAACCTATTCCATCAGGTGGTGGTGGAACTACTGAAACCGCTTCAAACGGTTTAACTAAATTAATAAACGATATTCAGCTTGGTGGTACGTTAACTCAAAATACTACTATTAACCAGGGTTCTTTTGAAATGACTTTCTTAGGAAACGTTGCGGGAGGATCATCGTCTGGAGTAGTTAATATTAGAAACAATGCATCAGGACTTGGTTTATTAGTTGATAATTCCAACGCAGGAGGTCAAACTGCTATTCGTACTTATACTAATGGAGGAATAGGTATTCGATCAGATGCGGGAAATAACGGTGTAGCGTTTTATGGAGAATCTTCTGGACTATTAGGTTTGGGAGGTGCTTTTTATTCAACAGTGTCTAATGCTACCGCTGTTAAAGACGTTATTTTAGTTGGCAGAAATACAGATGTAGCTATTAATGGATTAGGTGCTGCAGTTGCATATGGCGTTCCTACAACTACTTCAGGCGGGGAATCATCAATAATGGCTCGTACTCAGGTTATTGCTACAAACGCTACTTCTGGATCAGTTTCTTCAGAATATCAAACTCAGTTAATGCATAACGGAGGACAGTTTGTTCGTTCGGTATTAAAAAGTACAGGTCAATTTCAATTAAATCGATATGGTTCTGGTTTATTAACTGGTACTCCTACTTACGGACTTGGTGTAGATGCTCTTGGTAATTTAATTGAAACTCCTGTAAGTACAGTTACTCCTGTAATGGTAGATGAAGCACCTATTGCTTTTGCGTTTAACTACGACTATGCCAGTGATGTAGCTGGAGGACAAATTAAATATGTTCAAAAACTAGGAAAAGGATCAGCAATTACTAACGGTGAACAAGTAATTACGCTTAATGCTGTTATGTATGTTAATACGCCAAACTTGGTGCAAGGAACCTGGGTAAAAGTAGCTACTGTACCAGAATTCTACCGTAGTTTAAATACTATCTATTGGAGTCTTCCTTTAAGAATTGACGCTACGCCTTTTTATAACTCTGCTAATACTGTACAAATGACCGGAAATTGTATTTATGATAATGCTCAAGCAAGGCTAAAACCTAACGGTGACTTAGAAGTAAATATAACAGTACTTACATCCGCTTCTTTAAGTGGTAATCCTGTAGTTGTTATCCCTTTAAACATGACTTATTTTTATTATGTTCCGTTTTAATCATTAGTTATATTACTTATTTTTGTAAAAACCTTAAATATGAAAAAAAGATTATTAGTCTTAATTCTTTGTACTGTCTCTTTGTTTGCATTTGCTCCAGAAAAAACTCTTAAAGTCGAACTTTCGGTTCAAGAATGGGAGTATGTTTTAAATACTCTCCAGGACAAACCTAAAAAAGAAGTGGATCCATTGTTTAACAAAATTCTTAGTCAATTGCAAACTCAGCTTGTAGATTCAACTAAAAAGAAATAATTGAATGTTTTACTGCTAAGAATATTAAAATAATCTATGAAAAAGCTACTTACATTTTTATTTCTACTTGCTTCTATTGTAAGCATTGGGCAGACGAACGTTACTATGACCCAACTAAGGGC
>Ga0315904_10005875_pt1 | contig 16916 bp, 11 predicted proteins | sample LakEriMetagenome_6_FD_203529 | JGI IMG/M metagenome (GOLD analysis project Ga0315904, IMG submission 203529) | Freshwater fungal communities from buoy surface, Lake Erie, Ohio, United States - Buoy 12 MA120 | ecosystem: Environmental > Aquatic > Freshwater > Lake | place: USA: Lake Erie, Ohio...
GTCGGGCATCATACCGGATTGGATGAGCTTGGATAATCTGTAGGTGTTGTTTTCCTCGTAGGGTCCTGCAACCAGTCCGGCAGCGGCACCTTCACCAAAGAATGCAGTTTCAAGTACAGGGGAAAGCGTTCCGCTTTTGAAATAATCGATCTCGATTTTATTTTCAGAGTTCACAGCAACAAAGAGTGAATCATCGGTTGACTCGCGGAAAGGCTGAGCAAGTTTTTCAATGGACTGGAAAGCACTTTCCATATCCTCCTTGGAAGGAACTACATCAAATGTTACATATTCCAGTTTACGAGAATCTTCCTGTTTGAAATCGTTTTTGTTGGCATTGTAGTAATCGCGCAATTCTTTGTCATCTAAAGCGATGGTGGAATCAATGACGGTACTGTAATTGATTTCAACAAAACGGACAGAAGCCTGAGTTTGCTGTGCAACAGCCTGCATTTTGGCTTCTTCGGTGGTAACGAAGAGTCCGTGCTTCACAAGGTCGTTGAACTTTTCTTTAACTCTTTCTTCGGAGATAAATTTTTCAAAGCTCAGCCACTGTGCTCTTGTTTTGCCTGTGGCATCATTATCCATATTTTTCAGGAAGTTGATGACATTGGCAGGTGAAAATTCCCCGGTGTTGGGATCCTTGAAAGCATCCTTGATCTGAGGGTGTGGATTTTTTCCCTGAATCATGTCGAACAGTTCTTCAGAGCTGACTTTTACTCCGGCCTTATTGTATTGCGGAAGCATGATTTCATTGTTCAGCAACTCATTCCATGCTTGCTCGCGGAGTGATTCAAGGGTAGTCTGATCAATGGATTCAGTACCGGTATTCAGTTTGTAATTTTGTTCGTATTCCTGAACGAGTGCTTCAAAGTCCATTACATCAATTTTTTTACCACCTATGACAGCCACACTGGTGTCATTGGATGTAAGGAAACTGCGATTGGAGGTTAAAAGGTCACCGAGGATAAACGCCACGAGACTGAAACCAACGATTCCGATGAGGAGTCCGGCTCTTTGGCGGATCTTACCAATAACTGCCATGATAAAATAATTTAAGGAAAGTGATTAAGGCTATATAATTTTAACAATCAATTGTTTGCAGCTTTCATGATACCCAGGATAACATGTTCCGCAAAATAGTGTGCGAAGATACGATGCAAATTCAAAAAAACAAAGGATTACAACCAATCAAAGGCTCTGATGAATATCCTGTTAATCAGGAGTTTCGGTGTGGTGCGAGCGGTTTTTCTCGTATAAAATTCTTTGTTTGCGCCTCACCGTATAAAAAATGGCGGCGATCACGGTAAAAATCAAAGGCCACATAGCCGCCTGAACACTTTCCGTAATCAGGTTGTAGCCACAAAGGCCCAATCCTGCAATTCCAAAAACCAGCCAGGAAATTTCAAGGATTCTGAGCGTGTTCATTTTTATCGATAGTTATGGTTCCTTTGATATTGAATATTTTGTAATTGGTAAAGTCCTGGTTTGCTTCGAAGCCGTTGCCAAATATGATTTTATCCGGAGTGGAAATTTTCACAAACTCACTGCTGAATATTTTTGAGGTCCGTTCGTCCCAGATCAGCAGCTCGGTATTCAGTTTTTCACCTTTTTCGTTCACCACCACCACATCGCCCCTGGCCTCGGTCACAAACTCACGGTCTTTGCGAATGGCATGATTGGAGGTGAGCGTAGAGGAGACTTTTTGATTCTGATCAAAGAACTCAACTTTCACTCCGGCTGGTAATTCAGTATAAGGGGAATCGGTAGCGAACCGGTTCATTTCAGGAGCTGAAATTTTGACTTTAACCTTACCTGAGTCGCTGTAAAGAATGGTCAGGCCCGATGACGTTTCAACCGGGAGTGCTTTTTTACCGGTTACCAGATTGACCTTTTCAAGATCATTCTCGCAGGCGTAAAACAGTACCGGGAACAAAACTAAAAAAAACAGACGAAAACCGTCTGTCTTTTTTAGTAACGCCTTGATCAGGCTGATTATCATTATTTTATCTAATTCGTACAGTGGTGGTTTCTCCAATCCAGCATTTAATCGGGTAGCTGTCTCCTTCTTTCATGCCGTTGAAGAAAACATCTTCCTGCTTGGGGTAATACTTCGAGTTGCCGTTAATTTTCCGATTGGCCTCTTCAGTCATGGACGGGTCAACTGATTTGGCTTTTTGATACTTGTCAGTTGCAGCCCAGAAAGCGGAGGCTCCGTTAAATTCATCAGTGCAGGTAGAGGAACTGGAGAAGTAAATATCTCCGATCAGCATCCATGGACGTCCCCAGTTGGGTCGGAGCGATGCTGCTCGCTGAGCCAGGGTCCTGGCCTGCTGGTAGTTTTTCAGAGAACGCATGTTAAAGTCGGCCTGCTCAATCAGCATGGAAGCTTTCTTTTCGTTGTCCGACTCCAGTTCCACCGCGTCGTTGAAATAAGAAGCGGCTTTGGTGGTTTGTCCCTTGGCTGCATACATACGTGCCAGACTAAGAGCGGCCCTTGAACTAGGCTCAATCTTAAAAAGCTTTTCCGCGGCTTCCATATAAACTGCCGCGTCATTACATCCTTTTTTGCTGAAAAGGTTGACGATTTTTCTGAGCAGTGCCGGATTGTCGGGAGTAGTCTTAAGGCGGGGAGTGTAAATACCGATCAGATCTTCGCAGGTGGCAAACGGACCAAAGAACGTTTCAACATTCTGACGGGATTTATCATAGTTGCCTCCATCAGGACCATCAATGTTGGCATCAATGAGTTCGCTGACCTGGTCGTAAACGTCTATTACCTCTTCCTTGGTAATGAGCTTTTGTGAGTAAAGCTCGGTATGCACCTGGAAGTATTTGTAAAGAACTACAGGTCCTGCTTTGGTGCTGTCAGTTTGAATGGACTTACCAAGCATGGTTTTAATATCCTGTTTTCTGTCGGGCGCGTAATCATAAAGCGCCAAACCTTTTTTCCCCAATACAAACCCTTCCTCACCGAAATACTTGATCCGCTGATCGTAAACCATCAGAAGTGTATCGACCAGCTTGGCTTTGACAGCAGGATCCTTTTCATCAGCGATGAATTTTTCATACATGGTTACACCGTTAAGGTAGGTCCTTTTGGTGGCTGCAGGACAATTATTGAAAACCCAACGCCATGAATCAATGGCATCATTATAGTTTCCCTGTTTAAAATATTCGTTCGACAGGGAGATGTTCGTGATACAGGCGATACTGTCGGTGCCATATTTTCCGGTCTGGGCAGATGCGAGTCCCGGCAAAACGATCATCGAAATAGTCAGGATTAACAGAAACTTTTTCATTTTTTTTAAAGATGGTTAGTCGTACTTGGGTTTAATGAACCAGATATCGGTAAGTGAGAAACCTATCTGGAATCGAATGTATTGTTCTTTGATCAGGTTGTTTTCAGTAGTGCCTCTTTGTCCAAGCTCCACTCCAAGGTTGATGATGGATGGAGGGCGTTTGGCAAATAGTTTTTTTACACCTATGCCAAAAGTTATGCCATAATCGTTCAGCTGGCTGTTTCGGATGTTCAGATACGAGTTGCCGTACCTTGCTCCGAGGCGAAATATGAACTTTTCAAATGTTCTTTCCCCGCCTACATGGATGGTATAACTGTTTTGTAATGTGTCTTTTGAGTCGAAATTTTCATAGTTTTCCCAGTTTGACCAGCTGAAATCGGCACCGGCAAGCCAAACACCTCTTTTGCCCAATGAAACTCCTCCGGAATAATTTGAGGGTAGCCGGATCTTACCTTCTGTTTCCGTTTCATTAAACACGGAATCCTTCACAACATTACCTCCTGAGAAAGCAGAATAGGTATAGTTAAAGTAGTATTTACTGTTGATGGCATTGACATTAGATGAAAGAGAACTGGTGACTCCGGCCTTGAAATCCAAACCGTTATTCAACTGTTTCTCGTAAAGCAGTCCTGCGTTGAAAGCGAAGCCGTTAATGGCCACGGCATTTACATAACGGCTGTTGAAGTAATTGGTCCCGAAAGGAAATTCAACGCTTTTGATCTGATCGATTGTTCCAAAAAGATAAGATGCGTTTACTCCTGCATGAAGTCCCGGTAATACCTTGAATCCGGTTCCTACAAAAAACCTGTTGAATCCGCCTTCCCCTTCATAAAGGTACCGGACCGTTTGCCCAACAGTGGTGTTTTCTTCCTCAACAGATATATCATAACCTACTGAAGAGTAGGGGAGTAAACCGAGTGCCATGGATGCTTTTCCTCGTATAACCGGGAATGCAAGTGCAAAATGCGAAAGCGAAGCACTACTGTAATTGACTGATCCGCCGGTTCTTTCAAGTTTTCTGATTTCGCCCCGGCCTCCGAAATCGAACACCACCATGCTGTCGGCTATATAGGAAGCGGGATTGGATACATTGATATAGTTTGGATCAGATAGCGCAGTTCCTAACCCGCCCATTCCGAACTGTCTGGTGAATCCCGATGGGTAAATATCTCCTATACCGTAACGGGAGTAGGGGGAGAGGGAGCCGGTTTGAGCGGCAGCCGGAGTAAAAGTTCCTTGAAATACAGTATAAAAAGCGAGCAGCGGAATCAGTTTCCGGATATCAAATGTCATTATAGTCTAAAATAGCTTTTAATCCCTTCAGGGTCAGATTAGGGGCTACAAAGATGGGACTTTTTAGCTTATCGGCAAACCGGTTGTGGTCGCCACCTGTCAGGATGATTTTCAGGTCTTTATACAATTCCAGGTATTGCTGACAGATGCCATCTATTTCAGCCAGGATACCTTGTTCAACTCCTGAACGTATTGAACCTTCAGTAGATTGTCCGGTCAGTTCAGGGAATTCAGGAGTCACATATTTGAGGTAGGGGAGTTTTTCGGTGAAACGACTCAATGCCTTGTATCTCATATTGAGACCCGGCGAAATGGCACCGCCTATGTAAGTAGCATCGTTAGTGACCACATCGTATTTGATACAGGTGCCCATATCAACCACTAGCACTGTTTGGCTGCTGAACATAACATGGGCGCCGCAGGCATTGGCAAGCCTGTCGTGTCCGAGTGTTTCAGGTGTTTTGTAACGCACCTTAACAGGAAGCAGCAGTCCGCTTCGGAGGGCTATGATTTTCACCTGCTCCGGCAATTCAGAAAATTCCTCAGGCAATTGCTCCGGGTCTCTTACGCTTGACCAGATGACAGAATGCAGGTCGGGATTGTTTTCAACGATTTTGATCAAATCACCTGGGGCGAGCTTCCGCAACTTTTCCAGTCCGGTGAGTTCGTTATCACGGAAAACAGCCAGTTTAACCAGAGTATTGCCCTCATCAATAACCAGTTTGACCACTTGAATAAAAATTTTAACCAAAGGTAGGCATCACTTTCCAAATGATTGCTCAAATCAGCGTTCAATAAATTCAAAAAACAAACACAATATCAAATTTTTGTTACCTTTGCGCCCGTCTTAAGAAATTAAGCGGGTGATGTAGCTCAGTTGGTAGAGCAAAGGACTGAAAATCCTTGTGTCGGCGGTTCGATTCCGTCCATCACCACTACCCTCTAAAAACCCGATTACCTGGGTTGGCATTGTTTCAATCGCACCTTTCTAAAACTCACAGATGCCAAGGTTCAAGCACGTTTTATTAGTGGACGACAATGAAATCGATAATTTCATCAATGAGCGGATTATCTCCTCGTCCGGCTTTTCGGAGCAAATTGTAGTCAGGAATTCTGCCGACGGTGCATTAAGCTATCTCAGGGAAATTGCCGGGGATGAAAACAAAATACCCGATTTCATTTTTTTGGATCTTAATATGCCGGTTAAGGACGGTTTCGGATTTTTGGCTGATTTCGACGCCATCAGCGATGACGTAAAAAAGAAAAGCAGAGTCATCGTTTTGTCTTCATCCATTAGTCCTGAAGACATTAACAAGGCCTCTGCCAATCCCTATGTTTTTAAGTATCTGAATAAACCGCTGACTGAGAAATATCTCGCAGCGATCTGATCACTGCTTGGTCATTCCTTAATTGGATTGGCCATTTTTCGCAGGGTTTGTTCGTCAAGCACCACATATTTCAGGATGCTGTTACTGCCTGTATTCAGGTTGCGGAATTCATTCCACAGATCTGTTATTTTGCGGATTTTCTTGCGGTAATCTGCCGGCTTAAGCGCCGATTTGATGATTTTAATGAATTGCCTGATGTTGGCATACCCCGGATCAGTCTCAGAAATCTGACGCTTAAGACTTGAAATGATCTGTGTGCAGAGCCCGTCTTCTCCCATGATACAATAGTTGAGTGCCTGGAATAACTTGCATTCTACGTCAGTATGCGGGTGTTGCTTCAGGGAAATCTTATTTCTGAGATCATTGATCGTTTTCGCCGCTCCGTTGTAATCACGCTGATAAAATTTACAGATGGCCAGGTATCTTTTAAGGGCAACAAACTGATAGGTTTCACTGGTATTGACATCCATGCTGGAAACAATCATTTCGTTCCAGGAAGTCAGTTTTTCAAGATTGCCATCAGTAAGGTACTTCTCAACTTTATTTTCAAGTAACCTTATAATATGGAACGACATGATATGCTTAGAGCAAAGATCTTCCAACTGCTCTTTGCATTTTTCATGATAGAAATCGGCTCTTACCTGATTGCCTGTTTTCTGATAGTAACCGAAATAGATAAAATCAGTAATGAATTTGATGTTTTGGTAAAAAGTATCAAGACTGTACTTCTGGAAAATGCGATTCATTTCCTGAAGAATTCCATCTACCTCGAGCTCACGTGCTTTCAAACCTTCAACTGACTCCTCTGTCATGGTCATAAAGTTCAGACGGACTATATTATAGATAACAAAGAGGCGGTGCGAATCATATAGTTCGCAAATATTGGCAATCTCCCGCTGGATGTCTACCAGTTTCTCGCGGTCTTCAGGACTTCCGGACAGCAGGTATCTGCCACTTCCTACTATAAACTGATAGAAAAGGCCTTCTGCTTTTGAAACCGCAAGTGAAAATGCAACGTGTTTCCTGTATAATTTATCGTACTGTTCGAATGCCTCGTCATAAAGGTGAAGCTGCGATAATGTTTTGTAAACGATGATCAGTTCAGAAGAAAGATCGTACTCGATCAGCTGTTTTTCGAGTTCTTTGAGTGCCCTGATGGAAAAATCTCTGTTGGTGCCGTAAAGATTCGCCGGTACCCTGGTTACTTCATCCATCAGTGCGCTGATCGGGTTCTGAACATTCTTCGAAAGAATAGCAGCTATTTTGGAATTGAGACGTGACTTTAGGGTGTAATAGGTGCTGGCATTCACCTGAAGGAGCTCCATCATTTCGGAATCATCCACATTACGGGAACGGGTAGTTTCCAAAACTATAAATGGCTTATTCTTCTTCTTTCCCGAAACCTGCATCAGCAATGACTGATACTCTTCATCACTCAGTTTTTTAATCGTTTTGTTTAGTACATCCATTTTGTGAAAGGTTAAAATTGTGGCTCAAATCGGGGTTTTCTACGCCGGATTTTCAATAAGGTTATGGTCATGTTAAAGATTAGAGACCCACCCCCAGACCCTCCTTATTATATATATAATCACACGGCCCGGTGGATGATTTCGGTGGTGCTATAGTGTTGTTAAACAAGTGTTTGTAGGGTATTTATACTCAAAGTCGCGGAATACTGTAACCCTGGTCGCGCAGCCTCCGTTTGAAACCCCGGTAACCTGACGAAGGATTTACTGATCATCGGGAAAACCCGATCAAATTCGACCAAACCTTACAAATGCAAGGAAGCAGTTGAATAGACCGAACAAAAAATAACTGCTACAGTAAATTGTATCAAAACTTAAAACTCAACGGAGGAAAAATGATGACTACTCAAACAGAAACAGCGGAATTCTATCAAATGATACGGAACAACCGGTTGGCGATGTATTCCAAACCATGTCGGTATTACAACCGTGAAGGTGAAAAAGGTTCAGCATTCCGGTTTTTATTCCTGGTGGAGGTAATGGTGTTCCTATTAATCATGGGTGCATCGGGAATCTCTTTCGCTCAGGAAGCACAGTCTAATTCCATGTTGCAGACTACTGCTCAATCGCAACAAACTTCTAACATCTTTAATTATACCACCGTTTACAATTCAGGAAAAGTGTTTGTGAACTGGACTGCAAAAGATGAACAGGCTGATTGTATTTATATTATTGAGCGTTCCGGTGACGGTCGCCAGTTTGAATCAGTTGGTGTAAAGGAAGGAATTGGAACTTCAATGGAATTGTTCTACAGCTGGATGGACCATACACCTCCTGCAGGATTTGCATACTACAGAGTGAAAAAGATCACCAGTGACGGTACCCAGTTCTTTTCAGCCACCAATACTATTATCAATCAGGGATCAAGTTTCGATCAGAAGTCGAATTATGCTCGGGGCGACCAAAAAGAAACCGAGACAGAAAAGAAGTAATCAGTAAATATGCACCTGCCCGTTAAATCTAAATCAAGACTTTGTTATTTCACTGAACCAAAATGATTACAATTAATGAACCGAAAGCCGGTTTAAAAGCCCTCGTATACAAGTTAGGGCTTTTTTTGTTACTCATAGCATCAACTTCTCAAGTTGAAGCACAAACGCCGACTGCAGATTTTACTGCCAGCTTGACCACCGGATGTGTTCCGTTAACTGTGAACTTTACCAACCTGTCTACTCAGGCTAACGCTTATTTCTGGGACTTTGGGAACGGAAACACTTCTACTTTACAGAATCCAACTACTGTTTATCTTGCTGCAGGGACCTATACGGTCCGATTGATAGCAATCAATACCGTGAGTGGTGGCAGGGATACTATGATTTCGAATGATCTCATTTTTATTGATGTTTTGCCGATTCCTGATTTTACTGCTGCTCCGGTTGTCGGATGCTCGGGTTCGAACAGCATTCAGTTCACTAATCAAAGCCAGTTCGGTACTTCGTATACATGGGATTTTGGTGATGGTACATATTCCACAGATATCAATCCTCTACATAATTATTCAACACCAGGTGTATACACAGTTAAGTTAATCGCAGAAAATGCGGACGGCTGTACCGTTGTTAAAACTGAAGCAGCTTACATTACCATTAATCCCAAACCTAGTGCTTCGTTTATCGTTAATCAGCAATCTACCTGTGATCAGAACCAGGTGTTTGACTTTATTTCAACAGGAACGGGAATCACCAATTGGTTTTGGGACTTTGGTGACGGTAATACGTCCCAGTTACAATCCCCTTCGCATACATACTCGGCTCAGGGAAGTTTTACAGTGAGTTTGATTGTTGCCAATCAATACGGGTGTACTGATACTATGCTGAAAAGTGCTTTTATAAATATTGGTGCAGCGCTTGTTCCTACTTTTACAGTCAACAATCAGTCGGGATGTTTACCTTTCGCTGCATCGTTTAATTCAACTGTGGCAGGAGCAACCAGCTGGCTTTGGGATTTTGGAGACGGAACAACTTCGGTACTGGAGAATCCGACACATGTTTATAATTCACCCGGAGTTTATGATGTTTCCCTTTCGGTAACTACTTTTTCAGGGTGTAACGGTTCGGTGACACAAACCGGTTATATTACAGCAGAAAGTGCGCCTGTTGCGGATTTTGTTATTACGAACCCAACTGGCTGCACACCCCATACTGCAAGTTTCTTGAATAACTCAACAGGAGCAGCATCTTATCTTTGGAGTTTTGGAAACGGACAAACCTCAACAAACGCAACTCCAACCTTTACGTACACCAACACAGGAAATTACAATATAACACTGATTGCCTATTCGACATTGGGATGCACTGATACTATGGTAATCAATGCGGGTGTGACAGTCAACAATGTTACTGCAAATATTTCTGCAACCCCAAGGGTAGGATGTGCGCCTCTTACGGTTAACTTTTCGGGATCATCTAATCCCGCCGCAAATTCCTGGTTTTGGGATTTTGGAGACGGAAATACTTCAGTATTACAAAACCCTTCACACACTTACACATCCACCGGTTTTTATAATGTCAGTTTAACTGTCACTTCTGCTGCAGGATGTACATCAACCAGGTCATATACCCAATTCATTAAGCTTTATCCGGATTCGATTCCTTATTCCGTGCCTGATACTATAAAGGTATGCCTCCCTCCGGGTACAGTCAGTTTCGCCGACCCAACTTTAGGCAGTAATACCTGGTTATGGGATTTTGGCGACGGCGGCACATCCAATATCAAAAACCCCAGCCACACATATTCGGCACCCGGGGTATACACTGTTACGCTTCAAACAACCATGGCCGGAGGATGCTCACAAACGTTCAATCCTTTTGCTATTGTTGAAGTTCTTGAATTTTTGGAATCACCAATCGTTTCACTGATTGCTTCCCCCTGCGGACCATTTACCGTTGCGCTCACCAACAATACACTTCATGTTGCTCAATGGTTTTGGGATTTTGGTGATGGCAATACTTCCACACAGCAAAATCCTGTCCATACTTATGCTCAGCCCGGTACGTACACGATTCAATTATTAATGACAGCTGTAAACGGCTGTCAGACCAGTTTATCAACAACAGTCACTTTTGGTCATGCAAACCCTATAGTTGCTTCCGACACTGATTTATGTCTTGGAGATGCCATAGATTTCAGCCTCAGTCCGTCTTCCTCGTTTGTTTCAGCGATATGGAATTTTGGCGATGGAAATACCTCCACATCTTTGCAGCCCAGTCATGTATATGCTGCAACGGGTAGTTATATCGTTAGTGTTACAGTTGTTGATTCTGATGGGTGTACCTTTTCATATACAATGAGTTTACCTGTTATTGTTTCCGATCCCCGACCTTCATTTGTTGTCAATCAGAATACTACCGGTTGCGTTGAATTCAATGTTCAGTTCACTAATACTTCAACGGGATCTACTTCTTATTTGTGGGATTTTGGTGATGGAAATACCTCAACAGCTACTAATCCCTCACACAATTACACTCTTCCCGGAGTTTATACAGTTACTTTAAGTGCCACAAATAATGGTTGTACGCGATCATATTCTGTTCAGGATCTGATTACTGCAAATATCGCAGTTGCTGATTTTTCATTTACACCTTCAACCGGATGTCTGCCACTAACCGTAGCATTCACTGATTTGAGCATCAATCCGGTTTCGTGGCAGTGGAGTTTTGGTGACGGAAATTCATCCGTAGTTCAAAATCCAATACATATTTATACAACGCTGCCTGCAACTAATGTATCACTTACCATAACTGACATTAACGGCTGTACTCGTACTAAAACCAGAACCAAGCCCAATCCAGTAGTGCCTGTAATAGCGTTGAATGATTCAGTTGGATGCAGACCGTTGCAGGTTCAGTTTACTACTCCTACCAATGCAGCCAGTTATTTTTGGGATTTTGGAGACGGCAACACTTCTGTTTTAAGAAATCCGTCACACTTGTACACTCAATCAGGAATATATACTGTAACACTGACTTGTACACTGGCTTCGGGTTGTACTACTTCTACGGTTAAACCTAATTTAATCCGTGTTATAGCACCTGTATCAAATTTTATGTCACCCACTGTTTCGGTTTGCGCCCCTTCACTGGTAAGTTTTGTCAATCAGTCTGTGGATGCTGTTTCATGGCTTTGGAACTTTGGTGATGGTACTACATCCACAAATGAGAACCCTTCTCATATCTATAATATTCCGGGCACTTATACCGTTACTCTGATATCGTACAACCAGGATGGTTGTTCAGATACTCTTGTCAGAACTGATTATATCACCGTGCCGGGAACATATTCAACATTTATACTCGGCTCACAGGTCAATTGTGATAATTCATTAGTTCAATTTCTGGACCAATCCATAAATGCAACATCCTGGTTTTGGAATTTCGGCGATGGTTATACCTCAACTCAGCAAAATCCTGTACATCTTTATGCCGATACAGGTAGCTATACGGTAACTTTAATTACCAGTGACAATACGGGATGTTCATCATTTTTTTCATTTCCCAATCCAATAGTGATTTATCCATCACCTGATGCCAGTGGAAATATCCCTTTAACATCAGGTTGTGCTCCATTCACGATAAATTTTAACAGCACGACTACCGGCGGAACTGCTTTTTCATGGCATTTTGGAAATGGTGACTCAGCAAATGTTGAAAATGGGTTTTATACTTATCCCGTTCATGGAATCTACAGTCCTTACCTCATTGCATACTCTCCAACCGGATGTGCTGATACAGTTCACTTTGCGGGTGCAATTACTGTCTACGAAGTTCCAGTTGCCACATTTAATTCAAATGTCACTTCCGGATGTGCTCCCTTGATGGTTTCCTTTACAGACAACTCAAGTGCATTGAATAATGCACAGTGGATGTGGGATTTCGGTAATGGATTAACTTCAGCTTTGCAAAGCCCATCTGTTGTATTCACCGACCCAGGAACTTATCAGGTAAGGCTGATTGTTGTGAATGCCGGCGGCTGCTCTGATACGATGTATTCAAGTATTGTTGTTTATGAAAAGCCTCAGGCAGCGGGAATTACTTCCGCGTTAACAGGATGTTCTCCTCATCAGGTTACATTTGTAAGTCAATCACTTTATGCTGATTTTGTTACATGGCATTTCGGTGATGGAAACACCTCAACTGCTGATTCGGTTATCTATTTGTATGGCAATCCAGGTACATATCAGCCATTTGTTATTGCCGGTACAAACAACGGATGTACGGATACTTTCTATGTCACTACTCCCGTTGTTGTCAACCCGGTGCCCGTGGCATCATTTACAGTTAATCAGAATGCTGCCTGCTCCGGTTCGGAATTTGTTTTTACCAATACATCAATTTCACTTCCAGGCAGTACTTACCAGTGGAATATTGGCAGTGTTGTTTCGGGAGATATCAATCCTGCTATAGTAATTCAACAACCAGGATTATATGATGTTTCATTGATTGTTACGAATATTCACGGGTGTTCGGATACACTGATTGAGAACGCATTTATCGAAGTGTATGATACTATTCCGCCTCCTGTCAGTCCTATACTAAGTGTTTCTGTATTAAGTGCATCTCAGGTCGAGATTGTATGGATGAACAATACTGACACCGATCTGGATTCCTATGTCTTATACCGACTGGATCCTTCCACAGGAGCTTTTGTTGAAATCTTCAGGGAAAATAATCCCTTGAATTCCTCTATGAATATAAGTTCTTCATATGTAGATAACGGACTGAATACTCTTAGCAATACCTATACATATAAGCTGCAGGCAATTGATCGTTGTGCTTTCACTCTGCCACTCGATGCCCTCACAGCTCACACCACAATCAATATCACAGCAAATGCAATCGGAAATGATATCAGGGTAACCTGGACCCCTTATGGCGGATGCAGTGTAGCTACCTATGAGCTCAGCAGGGTCAATCTTGTTACGGGAGTAGTCACTCCGGTGGCTTCATTGCCCGGCTCGGTGAGAGAGTATCTCGATGAAGATTTCCTGTGTCCTCATGAACAGTCATACCGGATCATGGCTACTTCGCTTTGCGGAAATCCATATACCTCTCTCAGTGATACTTCCAATGCCATTCCTGATAATATTCTGGAAAACCAGAAGGTTGAAGTGGTGCGGTCTACTGTTGTTGACGACAGAGATGTACTGACAGAGTGGCTGCCACCTGTTCTTTCTCCTGAAAGGGTCAAGGAATATGTTATTACCAGATCCTATGACGCAGTGAATTACACTTTTGTGGCGGTGGTGCCTTCCGGTGTCTACAGTTATATTGATACCGACGTTGATGTACATGCAGCCGAGTACTACTACAAGATCGAAGTGGTGAGCGATTGTGACGTCACCGGTACATCCAGTAATATGAGTTCTTCCGTGTGGCTTCAGTCGAAACATTTTGGAAGGGACGAAAAAACCAGACTTTGGTGGACACCTTACAAAGACTGGGATACAGGTGTCGATTACTACATCATTGAAAAACAAAATTCCAACGGCCAGTGGGAACAAATACGAACCGTCGGAGGGAATGTCCAGGAAACGGTACTTGATGAATAATTAAATGCGGTGCTTCAGAACAACAAGTTTATTAAATTTGTTGCTTCATTAAAGTCACAGCATTGAGGCCTCTCGTATTTTTTTATCTTCTGGTTTTATATGTTTTGCTGCAGTTTTCATGGTGGGCATACCTCTTGATTGAACTGAACAGTGAGGTTTATGAGCAGCGTATGGAAATGATCCGAAATGAGGGTCTTCCTGATGATGCTCTTATTTTAAAGCAAAAGCTTGAAGAGCGCTGGCTGATGGTAGCCGGTGAGGGTGTTGTATTTCTGGCTATTTTAATCTTCGGTATTTACAAAACCCGGGAAGCTTTCAGGAAAGAGTTTGCACTTGCCCGGCAGCAAAGAAATTTTCTGCTTTCGGTTACCCACGAATTCAAATCACCTCTGGCAGCGGTCAAACTAAATCTTCAGACATTACTAAGACGAGAGTTGCCCCGTGAGCAGCAGAATATGATGTTAAACAGGGCTGTATCTGAAGCAGACCGGATCAACAACCTGATTGAGAACGCCCTTTTAGCTGCGCGCATCGACAGTAAGAGCTACAATTTCCATAAAGAGGATTTTAATATTTCCGATTCTCTTGATTCAATTGTGAAAAGCAGAATCATTCCGGGAGAAACAAACCGAAAGTATTTTACAGATATTGAGCCGAATTTATATCTATGCGGGGATCCTTTTGCCTTGGCATCACTTTTTCTCAATTTAATAGAAAATGCGGAAAAGTACAGCCCGGAGAATACCGACATCACTGTTGGCCTTCACTCTGACCGAAATCATGTGATTTTTACGGTTGCAGATCAGGGCTCAGGTGTTCCGGAGTCAGAAAAGACAAAGATTTTCAATAAGTTCTACCGTATTGGAAATGAAGACACACGGAAATCCAAGGGTACCGGACTGGGGCTGTTCATTGTGAAGCATATTGTCAGCTATCATTCCGGTGACATCAAAGTGCTGGATAATCATCCTACCGGAGCCGTTTTTAGGGTAACTTTGCCGAAGAAACCCGGTAGCGCCTGATTCATGAGTTCCAAAGTCGTTCTGATTGTAATGGATGGATGGGGAGATGCAGCACCTTCCGCATCTAACGCCATTTCCGTAGCCCAAACACCTTTCGTCAAAAGTCTGGTGAAGAAATATCCGCATGGCCACCTGTTGACTTCCGGTGAAGATGTCGGACTTCCTGCTGGTCAGATGGGTAATTCTGAGGTGGGCCATCTCAATCTGGGTGCAGGTCGTGTGGTATATCAGGAGCTGGCCCTGATCAACAAAGCTATCAGGGAAAAAACAATCGATGACAATCAGGTACTGAAAGCGACACTCGATTATTGTTTGAAGTTCGATAAGCCGCTTCATTTTTTCGGTCTTGTTTCCAATGGCGGAGTTCACTCCCATACTGATCATCTGATCCATCTTTGCCGCGTTGCCCACTCTTTTGGGCTACGGAAAATTTACATACACGCCTTCACAGATGGTCGTGACACTGATCCCAGGTCAGGTTTGGATTTTATCAGCCAGCTGGATGAAGCAGTCCGCGATACAGGAGCCAGGATAGCAACTGTGGTGGGAAGATATTACGCCATGGACCGCGACAAGCGCTGGGAACGGGTTAAGCTTGCCTACGATTTACTAGTGAAAGGGGAGGGCAAGCGGTTTGAGAAAGCGGCTGATGCAGTTGCGGATTCATATCGGCATGGCGTAACCGATGAGTTCATCAAACCTTGTATCATTACTCAAAACGGGGCTCCGGTGGCTACCATCCAGGAAGGTGATGCGGTGATCAGTTTTAATTTCAGAACGGACCGTTGTCGAGAGATCACAGAGGTGCTTACCCAGCGCGATATGCCTGATCTGGGCATGAAAAAACTGAAGCTTCAGTATGTGACCATGACCAATTACGATCAGAGTTTTAAAGATGTCAGTGTAATCTATGAGAAAGACAATCTCAGCAAAACGCTGGGAGAAGTCATTGCATCTGCGGGTAAAACACAGCTTCGTATTGCCGAAACCGAAAAATATCCTCATGTCACTTTCTTTTTTTCCGGCGGAAGAGAAGCCACTTTTCCAGGTGAGGAAAGGATCATGATACCATCACCCAAAGTGGCTACCTATGACCTGAAGCCTTCCATGAGTGCCGATGAGGTAAAGGATGCACTGGTTAAGGAAATCGTTAAAGAAAAGTTCGATTTTATTTGTCTGAATTTTGCGAACCCTGATATGGTAGGTCATACCGGTGTTTTCCCCGCAGTGGTAGAAGCGCTCGAAACGGTTGACCGCTGCGTGGAAGATGTGGTCAATGCCGGTTTGAAACACGGCTATCAGTTTATCATCACCGCCGATCATGGCAATGCCGATTTAATGGTCAATGCCGATGGGTCCCCCAATACCGCACATACTACCAATCCGGTACCCTGTTACTTTGTTTCCAAGGTAGATCAGAGATTTGAATTGAAGGACGGAAGGCTGGCTGATATTGCACCTACGGTCTTGTTTTTGATGGAGCTGGAGATTCCTAAGGAGATGACAGGAAATGTGCTGGTGGTGAAAGAAGCAATACGCTGATCAGATTTCAAAGATTTTAATTCGTTTGTGGGTATCTTTGTACTGTCCGACACCATGCCTGAGATGAAACTGAACAGAATCAGATTCTTTTTAATTCTTACAGCTTTTGCCCTGTTCCCGGTGACCAGGGCGTTTTCGCAGGGGTTGTTTAACTATGCCGTAGGTGGTGGAGTAATGTACTATAACGGTGATTTGAGCGACAGCCGCCCTTTGCCTCCCCTGGAACTCATGAGGGGTTATTTCAGCGCAGACATCTCGATGCTGCTGGTAGACCGGCTTGATCTGTCACTCCATTACCT
>Ga0315904_10005878_pt1 | contig 16913 bp, 2 predicted proteins | sample LakEriMetagenome_6_FD_203529 | JGI IMG/M metagenome (GOLD analysis project Ga0315904, IMG submission 203529) | Freshwater fungal communities from buoy surface, Lake Erie, Ohio, United States - Buoy 12 MA120 | ecosystem: Environmental > Aquatic > Freshwater > Lake | place: USA: Lake Erie, Ohio...
CTGCGACTCAGTGGAGTCGCGGTCACCGCCAATCAATCCATCCCGGTCGCCAACATTCCAAACCTGACCTTCACGCCAGCAGCCAACGTGAACGGCAACGCTCGAGGGACGTTCACCTTCCAGGTCCAGGACAACGGGACGACCAACAACATCGACCTTTCGCCGAACAGCTTTGCATTCAACATTACTCCGGTCAACGATGCGCCCACATTGGCGTCTGGGACGATTCAGCTTCCAAGTTTGCGCGCAAATCTTACGTCAGCCTCGATAACCGTGAATGCTCTGCTCGCATCAGTATTTTGGAATGACGTTGATGTTGGCGACCCCAGCGCTATGGCGATCTATGCCAAGTCAGGTGCTGGTACTTGGCAGTTCTCAACCGACAATGCTGCGAACTGGATACCGATTAATATCAATCTTAGTACTTCGAGTGCAATATTCCTTCCAACCAATACATTGCTGAGGTATGTTCCGGACGTTGCGGTAACAGAAACTGCATCAATCCAGTTTGTTGCATGGGATCAAACGACCGGAATCGCGTCAAACAGTTCGGTTGGCTTTTTGGGACTTGGGGGAGTTATTCCGGGAGGGGGAACAAGCGCGTTTTCCATCCAGTCTGCCACTGCCCAGATGACGATACTACCCGCCAATCGTGCTCCAGTTCTCGATAATTCTGGGGACATGAAACTAACCGACATCTTAGAAAATGATGTCAACAACCCAGGAGATACGGTTGCAAGTATCATTGCGAGTGCAGGCGGAGATCGTATCACGGATGCCGACCTGACCGATCCAGAGGGGATTGCGATCACGACGACCAGCAATGGCAATGGACGTTGGGAATACAAAGTCAATTCTGGAACTTGGACCCCGATAGGTGCCGTTTCCACTACGCAAGCGTTGCTACTCAAAGATTCCGATCGAGTCCGATTTGTTCCCAATACGCAATCAGCAAGTGCATCTGTCCTTTTTCGCGCGTGGGATCAATCGAATGGGGTTGCCGGAAACAAGATCGATGTTTCCATAAATGGGGGAATGAGTCCCTTCAGTGTTGCCACGGAAACCGCCTCGATCGCGATCAAGTCGGCTAGGAATAGTCCACCCCAATTCACATCGACCCCTGTGCAGGATGTTTATGTCGGAAGCTTGTATCGCTATGAATCGACGGCAACCGATCCAGATGGCGATTCGTTGACGTACTCGATGGGTAGTGTCGTTTGGCCGGTTGGCTTTACGCCATCTCCTGATCAACTGATCAACTTCCAATACATCAATCAAGGAGTCGATCAACGAGGAGTTTATACTTGGAATGCTCCAGCGATACTTGCTGGTCAGTCCGTTCGATTCGACGAAATTGTATCGGATGGAACACATTCACCTCTCCATCGAACCATCGAACTGTTCGTGCATGGCGAAAAAGGGAACAGCGCTCCTGTCATTACCAGCCAACCATCGAAAAATTTTCAACTGCCGTTGGATGTTGGGGGAGTAAGCAATCCTGACCCAGTAACTCCTGATTTTCTCTCATTACAACTCTCCGATGGGCAAGAAATCAAGGTTAACGTTTCGATTGACCCGAACCAGCTTGGTACGCCAACTGCAGATGTGGTGATTGTGATCGATATTACTGGGTCCATGGGGGACGCAGTTAGTTGGTTGTCGGACAGTTCCGTAAGTGTCGTAGATCAAATAGAGTCGAAACTACTTGGGCTCGGAATACTCAATAACCGCTACGGATTGGTCGTTTTCAATTCCGAAACCCAGGGTGGCAGCAATCCAACTGCTAAGATGGCGATCGCGGTTAAAAATGTTGACACGAACGCACCACCGACTGATGTGATGGACATTCCATTTGCGACAAGTTCCGAACAGCTATGGGGAACGGCGCAGCAGCTTAAACTTGCGATCCAGTCAATTATTCCCAATGATGGATTGGAGATTGGACATCTGGCGTTGCAACGCGTTTTTGATATGAATCCACCAGACATTGTTGAGATGAATCTTGAAATAGGTCGTCCCCCTACTATTCATCAACAATACCCATATCAATTCCGTGGAAACGCGACGCCAAGCATCGTCTTGCTCTCAGACGATAGGGTGGATTACTACAACTATAATCTCCAGCATTCCCTCACCGAGACATTGCTTGGTAACCCAGAAATTGCAACGGACGACATCATTTTTAATGCAGTTTTAATGACCAACTTGATGGGAGACAACGGTGAAAATAATGATACCACCTGGATCAGCCGATCTTCCAATTGGACGATTGATGAAGACAGTTTGAATTTTCAGCCCAGCACGACAAATGGGACAAGCGCGTTCGCCATAATTGATTCTACGGTTTTTGATTCTGAGGGTTTTGACCGGAAATTCGGACACGAGCTTCCGGATGGGTGGGTGTTCGATGCAGATTTGATGGTAAATGATTTTGGAACAAACTACAGTCACACGGCGAGAGTTGCTTTCGGGTTCGATGGGAATGCGTTGGCGATGCCCAGTGACTACTGGTATTTGGAAGCGAATACGGATACAAATGTTTGGACATTAAATCGTTCCACAGGGCAACAACTGCCATTTAGTTTGTTACCAAATGCACAGTGGCCTGACCTCCAGACCGGTAAACAATTTTCTGTGGAGGTAAGGTTGACTCCCTACTTCTTCCTTAACGGAGCCTCTACAGACCGGTTGGATCTGTTTATCAATGGTCAAGCGGTAGCTTCTGACTACGTCAATGTCTATTCAGCGGTTCAGGAGCCGGGGGATGGGTTTGGAGACTTCATTTACCCATTTGTAGGAATTGCATCCAGTAATTCTTCTCTCAGTATTGATTCCGTTGAGATTCTCCAAAACACTGAGAACGCCCGCAACATCCCACCCAACATTCGGACTCCACGAGATTTTTCTAATCCTGACCGGCAAGAAGTGGCTAGACGACTCTTCGCTAACGATTATGGATCTGTAGACGGCTCGTCGATGGATGCAGAGATTATCGGGGTAGACTTTCGACGTAATGCATACAAACTAGAAAACAGCGCCCGGGGGTATACGCGACTCAACAATCCAAACACGATCAATTCGTATCTTTATCAAGAGGCTCAATATATCGATATGGTGCGCGCTGTCCATGGATCGGTCTGGGATCTGGGGTTGCTTCGTGGCAGCAACAATACAGAGGCGAATCGACGGAGTTTTGCCAATGCATTTTCAGATACATTGGCGAATGAAATCTTGATGAGGAGGATAACGATCGAATCGGACAACGGAATGCTAACTCACGTGGAACCCTTCTTCGATCCAGACAATCCATCGCTAGCAACATTTCAGGTGACTTTCACAGGCACAGGTGGCTCTGATCAATTCGAGCTAGATTTTGTTCGCCAAGATGGCTCACAGCGTGCAGTCATTGGAACCATTCCTGTCTGGGTAACCGGTGTCTACTCCCACAACTTTGAAGCTGTCGATGAGGAAGATGACCGACCATTCACCTTCAAGTTTGATCCCGCGTTCGTAGACGCTTCCAATCAAATCATTACCCACGGCGCTCAACTGGTTGACAGCGGACGACCCGGAATGAAATCGGATCGACTCACATGGATTCCGCCTTTCGTCTCCATTCCTACGGACTTCCAATTTCGAGTGATTGTTACGGATTCTGCAGGTCAAATTGGTCGAAAGGATTGGACCGTGACGGTCTATCCTCAAGATGACAATAACACCCCACCGGTTATTAACATTTCCGGACTACAGATCGATCCCAACGCGTCCAATGGATTTGTAGGCGAGCCCGTCCTGCCTAATGCAAAAGAACTGCGCGGTTATCGATATCAAGTCATCGCTAGCGACGCGGATGCTAAAGATGCCGGCAATTTAAAATACTACCTAGAACCTGTAGAGCAATCGAACGGAACCAAGATTCCAGTCCCTAGCTGGCTACAAATCGATCGAAATACTGGCCTGCTCACGGGTCGACCGGGAACAACGGATATTGGACCAACCCACATCAAAGTTGTGGTATCTGATGGTCGATTCAAAGCTGTCCAAGGAACAATCGTGGCGAGCAAGGCGGAGCAGATATTCTTGTTGAATGTCGATCAGAGGGATCATTTGAATTCGCCTCCCTGGGTCAACAACATTGACGACTTTGCAACGCGAGTGGGTGAGCAAGTAACCCTCCAGGTCGTCTCGTCGGATGCAGACTATGATGCGTTGACTTTTGGATTGACGACTGCGCCTGTCGGAATGTCAATCGACCCATTGCGGGGAGTCATCAACTGGGTGCCAAGCGACGATCATGTGGACAAATTGCACCAAGTGAATGTGGCAGTTTGGGACGGGACGACGACGACTTCAAAATCCTTTGCGGTTTTCGTCGGTCAACGCAATCATGCGCCGGTGATTACCACGGAATTACCCGATTGGGTTACCTTTGCTAACTATCGACAAGAACTCACTGCGACTGACCTCGATGGGGATGTCATTCGCTATGCTGTCCCAATCATTCATGCTGGAATGACCATCACGAATGAAAACAATCGATTGTTTCTCAATTGGAATAAAGCAGGCCGAGATTCGCAAGGAAACATCATCGCTCCGGGAATTACCCCTGGTCGCCACTTGATTCGCTTGCGCGCCTTTGACACGCAAGGTGGTGTTGTCGATCGCGACTACTATGTAAAATTCGCAGATTTCTCCGCACCAGTTGTAACAGATATCCAACAACCTGTTTGGCGAGAAGGTACATCGGATACTGCCCAAATAACAATTGCAAGCAGCACGCAGTTACCTGAGTCCGCTATTACTTTGGACCCCGAATCGCTGGCGATGGGAATGATTTTGCTTCCTGGCACTGCAACCGAAAATGCTGATAACACCTTTACGTACACGATGAAATTGGATTGGACGCCGCGACGCTCAATGACCCACAAGGCTATCCTGTCATTGAGCGGCAACGGCAGTACCAACAAGAAGGAAATTTCTCTGACGGTCAATCCGTTTGTCATCCAATCTGAAAACGATGCTCCAGTGTTCGGCGGCGAAAAATTCCTAGGGCCATTTGAAAAGAATCGGTTAACCTATATTCCATTGAACGTGTCCGATCCTGAGGGGCAGTCCTTCACCCTTTCGGCAAATTCGAATCTCGCGACGGCACAGATCATTGGCCATTCAATATTGCTCAAAGCTGCCGAGGGAGGCATCTATCATATGACCGTTACTGCCACTGAGGATAGCGATATAACGGTCACTACGTCGACGAACACACAACAGTCGCATCCGATTGCAGTGGATGACAATGCTACGGGTACGGGATGGATTCTCTACAGTTCCCAGAAGCTGGTGGACCGTATCCCCTCGTTTACGCCTCGCCCAGGGAGCAACACGAATTTTATTGCCGTTCGATACAACGCTGGAAGATGGGAGTTCAACAACGACACAGAGTGGATACGGTTTAGCACTCGTTCCGACGATCTTCTCGTAGCTAAACTTGATTTCGACACAAATACAGTAACTTCGTTGGTAGGCAAATCGGGCCGAGTCAATGGAGTCGCCTTTGGATATGCTTCTGGCAATCTTGTGTTCAATGCAGACAAATGGAATTCGACCTCCGATCCTGGCGAGTTCACGGTGGTTGGTAACTCGTTTGTGATTGCAACTGCCAAGTCATCTCAAAAGTCTTACACGATCGCTGTTCTCGATAACGCGACGCCAGCCATAGTCTATGCCGATCCAAGGCAAGCGAAACTCGGCACTGCTTATCAATTCGATTTCGAAGCCACGGACCCGAATTTGACTGACACTCTCCATGTCTCGTTGAATCAAGCAGCTCTCGATGCGGGGGTCGTATTGGTCAAGCCTACCGATGGCTCCAACAAGTACAAGTTGACTTGGAGCATAACAAGTATAGCCAATTGGGCTTCGAGCCATCCACTGCCAAACAAACTGCCCATTACGCTGGACGTCCTAGACAATCATGGGGCAACAAGTCGTGTGTCGTTTGATTTGCCAGTTCGCGATCCAGCCGTATTGCCCATCTTCCCACCATATTATCAATATCGTATTTCCGCCAATCGACTTTGGGATGAGACTCCGAAATTCGAAAACGCTGGCGGATACAAAATAGGGTATGACCTCCGAGCCGTCGTCAATTTCGACGGCAATTCGATCCCTCTTCCCGCCGGTATTTCCATCTCCACAAACGATGGAAGAATCAGTTGGACTCCCCCAGCGGACTTGCTTTGGAACGCAGAAGGCAAGCATGTTCCCGAACGCGTGTTCCTATTCGAAGTGATCGTTCAACTCATCGATCACCCACAAGGCCTTACCTTCAAAGTTCCGATGTCCGTAGAAGTCGTCGATCCGTCGATCTTCAATCCATATATTCCCGAAGTCGACACGGTGGTCACGCCTCCACCCAATGCGGTGACCGTCGATGAGCAACTGCAGTATCAGCCTGTCCTGAGGGTCGTCTCGTTGCCGGAACATCAGGGAGTGCCTGTCGTATGGAGTTTGCAAAGCGCACCAGAAGGGATGACTGTTGACAAGGATTCAGGGCGATTGACCTGGACTCCTACAGGGAGCAAATTGGGACAAACCGTTCCGGTGAAGCTTCGGGTGGCGAATGCCCAGGGGGGTGGAACGACGCTGGACTTTACTCTCGACGTGCGAGCTCTCAACGTTGCACCACTCATGAATACGACGTTCCCAACTATATGGGAAACTGGAAAACCATTTGTCCTTGATGTACGTGGCTTCGATCCCGAAGGTCATCAGCTATCCTATGAATTGCTATCGCCGGCTGGCGGTGCACCAAGTGAAAGCATCGCAATCAACAAGGAGACAGGTCGAATCAATTGGGCCGTCCCGACGACGGGCAATCATTCATTCCTGGTAAGGGTTTTCGAACGCTTCAATCCACAATACAAGTTGGATCGCCCGCTCAATTTGAACGTTATTGATGCATTGGTTACTGGTAGCCATGTCAATTTGGAACCATTGATTTTAGGTTCTCCTCAAGGATCATTCGCAACTGCGGGATCGGAGTTTACGTTTAGCTTTGGTGTTAATGATCCAGATCAGCCTGCCAACGAACCATTCACATTCGCGTTGGTGGATTCCGCTCCGGCGACGATCGATGCGAATGGTAAATTCCGTTGGACTCCGCCCTCTTCCGAGCGAGGAACCAAGACATTTAAACTAGCTGTTACAGACGATTCGCCCTATGCAGGTGTAGCGAACAACACGAGATACCTGACATTCCAAATCAATTCGGTCTTCAATGCAGCGCCTGTGCTGAACCCGCCAGGTGCCATCAACGTCAACGTAGGACTGGAGTTTGTCTACAAGGCCAAGGCGACCGATGCAGACAATGATGCATTGACCTATAGCCTGGAGGGAAGCATCCCTGAGGGGATGAGGATTGACCCAAGCACAGGAGAAATTCGATGGTTGGTGGCGGATGCCATGCAAGACTACGATGTCGAAGATCTCTTTGTAATTGCTGAGGATACCTATGGTGCGACCGACAAAGAGAGCATCACTCTGGAAGTAAGTACAGCAGACACAACGCCACCCACTCTCAGCTACTATTTGAAAGACAAGGATGGAAAGGTTATTCCGCCGAATTCAGAAATCCTTGCATCGGCGTTTCTCGACTACGACCTGTGGGTCGATATAGAAGATAATCGTGGCATCTATCTTCCCGATGGCAATCAGAATGGATCGTGGTATCTCGCTGGGTACAACACGAATCCAGCGCCCAATACCAGTCCAGATCTCTTGAAAACTTTTGGTTATCGCGCGAGCGAGTATTTTAGTGGTGGAGTAACAAATCCGCCGCGTCACGGCTTGTGGAAGATCGATCTCATTGGATCAGGCCTCAACCAAGGAATTCTGGAATTCAACTTGGAGGCGTATGATCAAGCTCGCAACTTGGTCAAGAAACATGTTCGCTACTACGTCAATGATCCGACAACGTTCATGACGGGCAAGATCCTGAATATCAACGAAAACTCGCCACCCATCACGGATCGATTCGAAGTAGTTGGAAACGCGCTGGAGTTGACCAATGGCATCGGAAATTATGATCTCAAATTGACAACGATGGACGATCCCAACGACTTCGTCTATCTGGCCAAGAGTTCACCGGCGTTGATTACAGACTCGATCCTGGGGGTGGTAGATGGCACCGTTTTGCCTACCGGACAATATCGACTCTACCTGGAAGTGCGATGCGGCGCGAGTTGCATCAAGGCCGTCGACGAGCGAATCATTGAGGTTCAAAACGTCGCAAAACTTGGAAACCTGGATCTTTCCTTCTCGGATCTTAACGTTGCTTTGGGAGGCGTGCCCATTCCATTGGTGCGCACCTACAGTTCCGGACTTGTTGGCGAATTGGATAGTGCAGGCAATGGAGGCTTCAAGAGCGATTTCAGCCCAGGCTGGAATTTGAATATTCTGTCCTCAGGTGTAACGGTTTCCCATCCCAAGGGAACAACAACCCAATTGGATCAAGCGTTCGCCAAGGGTACACGGGTTATGGTTACCCTGCCAAGTGGTGAAGTCCATCGTTTCACCTTCTCACCGGTACCGTTAGGGAACGTGTTTGTTCCACGACTCAGTCCTGATCCTGAATTCAAGAGCGAACTCTATCTCAAAGATGTGGATCAAAATGTTCGCTTGATTGAGAATAAGGCTCGAAACGATGGTACCTACCTTACGGCAAATGGGGACAAGGAATCCATACCCTCAAACTTTGGTACAGAGTGGATACTCAAGACTCAGAATGGATTGGAATATCATTTCGATCTACTGACAGGATCTTTACTGTCGATTCAATCGTCGGCAGGCGCAAGCATTGATATTCAACGCAGCGCGGATGGTCAAAAAGTCACCATACTGACTCGCAACACAGGTCCCAACAACGAAGATGCAGATCCCAACGTAAAGAAGGTCGTCATCAATCGGGAATTGCGACCAGGTTCCTCCTTAGCCAATCCTGATTATCGCGTGGTTTCCATCGAGGACGCGGTCGTGGAGGCGGGACAGGATCGAAGAGTACTCTACAGGTACGGGGATTTCAATCCAACGACGGGGGCTATTGCTAATGACACGAAACAGAATCTCGCTCAAGTTGAGTCACTCAATGGCGAGAAGTCAAGTTACGGCTACACAGATATCAACCTCCAACGCAGCCTGACAAAAATCTACGACAATGCCAGACAGGCCATATTTACCGCAAGTTACTTTTCTGATGTGGACAACAGCGGTTCCATTACAAGTCTGGATCGCGAAGATGTTCGCTTCGGACGATTGAGCACGACGATCAATGCGAACGGTGCACCCACCAATTTTGGCTTCGATTTCAGCCTTGGAGATGGCAAAAAAGTTCGTTCAACGAACAATGGTGTCAATACTATTGAACAGGTTCTTGACGGTCGAGGAAATACGATACGAGTCGTGACGCTGGTGGATGATAATAGCGATGACACTGCGAAACGCTACATCGCTTCCGTGACTCGTTACAATTTGCGTGGTCTGGTGATTGGGCAAAGCAAGCCATTCTATATTGTGGGTGCTGCCAATCGATTCACTCAAGAGCCTGCTGATCCTGCGACGAATCGCCTGGCCTGGACACAACTCACAACTTACGATAGTCAAGACCGCAAACTCACGGTTTCAGATGCTGCTGGAGGCGTGACTGTCTATAGTTATGATGATGACAAGGGCTTGCAGACTACGACTGACCCCCATGGTATTACCGCAGTCAGGCATATTGCGCCCTCGAATGGTCAACTGATTGAGACGTATACAACGAATACCAAGTCGGCGACTCGGCTAGACCATGTCACATACGAATACGACACGTTTGGTAACCAAACACGTCAATGGCTAAATTTGAGCAACGGCACAAGGGTACTTGCGTCGCAAGCCTACTACAACGCTGATGGCTTCCTGGCCTGGAATGAACAACTTGGTTCGCCTCGCCAGTTCTTTGCCTATGATGAAAATGGACAGCAAACGCATTCATGGCAAAATATTCCCTCGTCGACCATAGCTGGCCAGTTCACGGCAGTCGTCAAATATCAGTTCAATAATTACGCTGGCGAGGCGAATCCATTCGCCACTTCTGGTTCAGGAAATGGAGGGCTAGGTTCCGCCGAATTCGAAATCGTTGGCAATGTCCTTTACGACGATTCCAACGTTCCCGCACTTCTGGCTAAACTTGCGACCTTCCAGACTCCAGGTAGCGGCGTTACGAAAACCAGCGAAAGCAATTCCACTAAGAATGCCCGAGACCAAGTCGTCGAGACGAGAACGCTATCTCTCGACTCCAGTGGCAACGCTTTTTGGTATCTAAGTCGTTCTATCTACGATTCCGCTGGGCGAGTCGAGTTTCAAACCGAAACTTTTCGAAGCGATACTCCGACAACAGAAATTTCAGGTACGCACAACTATTACGATACGCAGGGGAGGGTTTGGAAAACAGAGCAAGTCAAAGGGCTCAATATATCCGTCTCAAGTCCTCAGATTGGAATTGGGGAGTCGAGTTTGGTCAGCTCTGGAACCGTCCAGTCGTATGCAACCACGAGTTTCAATGCTCTTGGACGAGCAGTATCCAGTACACAGTACTCCACAAGCGCCAGCACCTCTGGTTTGACGTTGTCGACCACCTACAACTCCAAGGGACAGGTGACTGAAACTCGGCAGGAGGCATGGAATGGTCAAGGTACCGGAAAGGTCACCTTTATTACGCGTACTGTCTACGATGATCGCGATCGCGTTGTTCTGCAAACTGATCCGTACTTGGATGGCTCTGTGGTCTTTGCCACTCGCACCTTGTACGATTCCGCCGATCGATCCTACGGGTCCGTCCGGGTAAAAGGGGCCGTCGTAAGTATCGATTCTTTAGGACAAACGTCCATAACCAATCCAGGCGTCGATCAATCCCAATCGATGTCCTACTATGACTTGAACCGCATCGCGCGATCGATTGATGAGCTAGGTAATGTCACTGAATTTGAGTACGATGATTTCGGTCGCAAGACCGCTACGATCGGACCTAGAGTGAATATTGATGGTGTGCCCGTTCGACATCGGACGGAATCAATATATGATGATCGAGGCCGTGAGGTTGTTCAACGGGCTGGAATCATCCAGGATGAGACCGGCAACGGGAACCATAACTACAGTCACCTGCAGACGACAACCTACACATTTGATGATGCAGGTCGCGTTTTTAGAACAACGTTCACAGATGGATCGTTCGCGCAGGTGCGATACGACGCACTTGGTCGCAAGATTGCAGAAGGCAAGCAGGTCGCGGCTGGGACAGTGTTGATTTGGTCCGCTTCAGATCGAAGCTTCATGGCTCAAGCTACCAACACCACTACTAGAATTCCAACGCGTACATTCGAATACGACGCCCAGGGCAGAATGGTGGCCGTTGAACTGGCGGCGGTTCCAGACCCTAAGGCGGGCAACGCACTTACCCATCCGCGATATACATATGGATACACGGCGACTGGGCAGCAATCTCTCATTGTCGATCCCTACGGCCATCAAACTCGAATAGCATTTGATTCTTTAGGGCGACAAGTGTCACGAACATTGCCTCTGGAGTTTGGGGCGGATGGTATCAAGGGAAATGCCGATGACGCGCCCGTTGGTAGTTTCTCTGAAACCACCCAGTACGATTCGCGAGGTCGAGAATCCTTGCGAATCTCGTTCGAAGGGATCCATTCTGTCAATGTCTACGACGATGTGTCGGGGCGAGTACTCGAAGTCCGATTTTATGCCAGTGCGGCATCCTATGCGAATGGCCAAGGCTCACCTCAAGAAGTCAGCAAGAATACGTATGACGACTACGGTCGCATCATTCGAGTCGAGCGCTTTGTAGGGGGGGTGTCGAGTCGAATCGAAACCACCACCTATGATGCAGAAGGCAGGATCTGGACAACGTCGAACCCCGAAGGCAACGTTCGCTATTCCTACGACGTGCATGGTCGTATGACCAGCAAAGAATGGACGAGCCGATCGTATCCATTTGTGCCTGGCAATGCCTACGAGAATCAATCCAATTACCAATACGATGAGCTAGGCAGATTGAATCGTGTGGTTCAAGTCAGAGTTGGAGGGACCACACTGGGGCTCCAAGATACCACGAGATATACCTACAATTTGATGGGAGCATTGGACAAGACGATTTATCAAAATGGCCTGATCGAAGAAAACGAATACGATAATCTCAATCGACTTGATAAACGCGTCCACTGGGTAGACAGGGACGTGGACAACATTCTCGATCCAAACGAATTGCGGGCAGAGTACGATTACACGCTCCGACCGGATGGCAAGCGAACGTCCGTGGCTGAAATAGTCAAGGATGCAAATGGTGGAACCGCTTCCGTGAACACCTTTGATTGGAGCTACGATGAAGTAGACCGACTCGTATCCGAAACTGCTACAATCGTATCCGACACTGATATAAGTTCGGCGTCTGAAAGTTACGATTTAAGCTGGGTCTACGATTTGGTGGGTAATCGTGTATCGCAGACCAAGGAGTCAAGTGGAAACACACAGACCACGACGTACCAATATGATGCAAATGATCGTTTGCTCCATTATTCAAGCCAAGTTGAAGGAGGTCCTTCGGAATCGATCGTCTACGGCTACAACAAAACACAGCAGACCAGCGAGACAACGACGACAGCCATTACAACCACTCAAGCTTTTGCCTATGATTTGCAGGGGCGTTTGGCGAGTGTGACGAGTACCACGAGCAACGACAGTACCATCACTAGGACTGAATACAAATATGATTCGACAGGGACTCGAATTGGTTCTGCTCAGTCGACTGCCACGACCCAGCAGCCCACGAACTTTATACTACAATCCACATTAGAGTATTTGACCGATTCTCAGAACCCAACGGGTTATTCGCAGGTCTTGGAGGAAACCGAATTCCGTCCCAGTGATCAGGGGGTCAAGGCGGTCAAGAAGACCATCTACACCGTTGGCCATGATCAGATATCCCAATCTGTACTCAACTGGGTCGATGCAACTCCGTATGGAGCTCCAGCCGGGTGGTCGGCAGCATCCACACAGTACTTTGGGACGGATGGGCATGGAAGTGTTCGAGTACTTTACGACATGACGGCAGCCATCGTCGGCAATCAAACGTTCGTCATTCAGTTGTACAATTTTGATGCGTATGGGAACTTGCTTGGTTGGACCAATGTCAAACCACTGACAAGCTACCTTTACAGTGGCGAGTCATTTGATTTCAACATTGGTCAACAGTATCTACGAGCCCGCTTTTACGACGCCACCACCGGACGCTTCACTGGGCTAGATCCGTTCTACGGAAACTCCAGCGATCCACAGAGCTTCCATAAATATGCGTATGTACACGGCGACCCGATCCAGGGTATCGATCCGACGGGATTACTGATGAGTTCCGTTCAAATCGGTGTAGCAACATCGATAAGCAGTAGCTTGAGCACGGGGCTTGCGTTTAGTGCGATTGTTATTCTTTCTGCATATCAATATGGTACGAGTCAGTACAATTCGCTTCACGCAATTTATGAATTGAAAATGACAGCGGAAAAACTCGGTACTGAGGTCATTCGAAAGACTGACATAGAGACCAAATTGAAGCGTCGCGATCCAAACTATGCTACTTTCCTCCACGGTAGTCACACAGGTGCTTGGCAAGAGGCAGAGGGGTTCCGTCTCCAAGACGTCGTTACTCCGGGGAAGACTATTGGAGAAGACTTTGGGGTCGGTTTTTATACACGTCCAACCTCTGTCGCGGGATATCAACAGACCTCTGAAATCGCAATAAATCGTGCAAATCGGTCAAACGGAATGCTCGGATTCCTGGGGAACATTCGCTATTCCGCGCCCTTTGTAATGATTGTTGGCGTTGATACCAACGACTGGCGTTCCATGTCCAAAAAGCATGTGAGTCATAATCCAGCACAGTTCACTGCATTCGTAACCCCGTTTAGGGAGCTCAAGAAGTTGCGAGAGGGAGTTGATGTTGTGATCGGTCCTACCGCGAAACGCAATTTGGGAGGCATTTGGGTAGTGAATTCGAATTACACAGAACAGATAAAATTTGAGAATACAGCGTATTCCAAAATCAAACTATTGGGCATCATGCCAGCAGACGATGGCAACCAGCGTGCCTAAAAGAGGAGAGTCAATGAAACAGCTAACGGTTGGAATGATTGTAAGAATGCTGACTGATCAATACGATGATCCATGTGTTGAGTCCCTAGTACTTTATTGGCTCGACTGCTTTGACCAAACAAACTCGCAACTCGCGATCAATTCGCCAATTCTGCACGGAAGACGCGTAGATCCCCAGCGAAAGAATCCAATCGAGCTTGACACACCTGTTTTTGGAGAGCATCTAGTGATTGTCTACGACAACCATGACCCTTCACTTTTTATAGTCAATTTTGACGGCATTTCGGAATTGGAAAACTTCGTTTGTGGACAATTTTTTCAACGCTGCATTGATATTCTTGTTCCAATCATTGGAGGCGAACCTAGACGATTTTCGATTTCCTTTCGTGATCAATTCGGCAAGGATACAGTCTCTTTCTTTGAGTCCAGAGAACAGGAAGTTCTAGAAGGTACGCATCAGAATATCAGGCTGAACTGGATTTGAAAGGAAGAAGAGAAGAAGGTGCAGTCGCCATGACTAGACACTTTAGGCTGCTATGGATGTTGTTTTCAAGTTTTCTAAGCGGACTTCTCGGATGGATGTTCGCATTAGCAATCATACTTCCGTTTACTCTGAGATATAGCTCGGGGGTAAGTAGTCCGCCCCAGCTCCTTTCCGATGAGAATGGTTTTCAACGCAAAGAATGGATCGACCAACGTCTCAAAGAACTCAACGAAATCTTTGCGATATCTGTGGGTGGCTTTAGCACCATGGACAATCACCTTCACTTGCTCCTGCGTATGGGCGCACCGCTCGGTGCCAGGCACCTGTTGTGCGGGGAGGGGCGAGTTGGTAGGATACGGTTTTGAGGAGATTGCTTATACCTAGACCAAAACGTTCGGAAATCTTTACCCCCAACGAAGTATCCATCTTGCTCGTGGTGCAGCGGTGCGTGCGGCGGGCCTAACTGAGCGGGCTCGATGAGGTCACCGGCAAGGATTTTTCCTACCGAAAGGAATGGATTCGACAACGGATCGAGAAACTCGCCTCCGTCTTCGGCGTCGATGTGCTCTCCTACGCCATCATGTCCAACCACCTCCATGTCGTTCTCCGGAATCGGCCCGATGTGGTCGAAACGTGGTCCGATCGCCAAGTGGCATTGCGTTGGCTGCAGATATTCCCTGGAAAACGGATCGACGAACAACTCGGAGATCCGACGACCAGCGATGTGGATCGGCTCGTTAACGATGGCCTCCGAATGGTTACGATCCGGCAACGGCTATCGGATATCTCCTGGTTCATGAAAGCCCTCTCGGAACCGATCGCTCGCATGGCCAACGGCCAAGATCAGTGCACCGGTGCCTTCTGGCAAGGTCGCTTCCGCGCCCAGCGGATCATCGACGAAGCAGGCTTGCTGGCTTGCTGCATGTACGTCGACCTGAACCCGATCCGGGCTGCGATGGCGGAATCGCTGGATAAATCGCAGTACACGTCGGCATACGATCGAATTGAATCTCTCCAGGGCAAGGAGATCGAATCGTCGGCGGCAGCCATGCAGACGATCAACAAGGAAGAGGCGGCGACGATCCTGAAGACGTCCACGCCAGAGCAATTGAAGCAGCGGCGCAAGGCGGCGGCCAAGCGCAAGGGTCCCAAGATTCCGCGCGATGGGTGGTTGGCTCCGATGACGCTGAACCCGCGATCCCATGGTCCAGTGGCTCACAAGCAGGGTTTGCGAGCCAGCGACAAGGGATTCTTGAGTATCTCGCTGGAGGATTATTTGAAGTTGCTCGATTGGACGGGCCGGCAGGGGAGACCGGACAAACGGGGCAAGATCCCGGCAGAGCAACTTGCGATCCTCGAACGGTTGGGGATCGAGGGCGGGATGTGGTGCGATCTGGTATGGAGTTTCAAGAAGTACTTTGGCCGCAGTCGAGGAGCGGGCTCGCCCGATCGGATGCACGAGATGGCGGTAGCGGGGGATCTGTCGTTCCATCCCGGCCAGCGCCGCGCTCGGGCGTGTTTTGCGTCGGGGTAAGACAATGTCGCTGACCGCTCCGTCGGTCAGTTCGGGTAGTGAAAGGTGGTGACGGAGGATCGCGGAGCGATCCGCGACACTGTCCATCGATTCGACGCTCCGCTCAATGCCAGGCACGAATGGCGTTGCTTCGCTCGGGGCCAGGCACCTGTTGTGCGGGGAGGGGCGAGTTGGTAGGATACGGTTTTGAGGAGATTGCTTATGCCTAGACCGAAACGATCCGAGATCTTTACTCCCAACGAAGTATCCATCTTGCACGTGGTGCAGCGGTGCGTGCGGCGAGCCTACCTGAGCGGGCTCGATGAAGTCACCGGCAAGGATTTTTCCTACCGAAAAGAATGGATTCGACAGCGGATCGAAAAACTCGCCTCCGTCTTCGGTGTCGATGTCCTGGCCTATGCCGTTATGTCCAACCACCTCCACGTCGTCCTGAGAAATCGGCCCGATGTGGTGGAAACCTGGTCCGATCGCCAGGTGGCATTGCGCTGGCTGCAGATATTCCCTGGAAAACGGATCGATGAACAACTCGGGGATCCGACGACCAGCGATGTGGATCGGCTCGTGAACGATGGCCTCCGAATGGCTACGATTCGGCAACGGCTGTCGGATATCTCCTGGTTCATGAAAGCCCTCTCGGAACCGATCGCTCGCATGGCCAACGGCCAAGATCAGTGCACCGGTGCCTTCTGGCAAGGTCGCTTC
>Ga0315904_10005879_pt1 | contig 16913 bp, 41 predicted proteins | sample LakEriMetagenome_6_FD_203529 | JGI IMG/M metagenome (GOLD analysis project Ga0315904, IMG submission 203529) | Freshwater fungal communities from buoy surface, Lake Erie, Ohio, United States - Buoy 12 MA120 | ecosystem: Environmental > Aquatic > Freshwater > Lake | place: USA: Lake Erie, Ohio...
CAAAAGTAGTGGCAGATAGATTTACACAAGTATATGTAATGATTGATAAGAATACAGGATACTATAAAATAGGTAGGTCACTTAATCCCTTTAAAAGAGAAAAAACTCTGCAATCAGAAAAACCAACCATAGAACTTTTGCATACACATAATGCTAAAACAATAGATGAAAAAAATCTACACATTATGTTTAAAGATAAAAGAATAAGAGGTGAATGGTTTGATTTGTCAGGCTCTGATGTGCAAGCTATAAATTCTTACTTTGCTAATAAAGGTAAAAAGGAAGAAGAAGTAGAAGAAATAGATGTAAGATATAGCCTTTTTTAGTTGTTTGGGGCATTGTGGGTGGAAGTGGTATGGAGTGGTAAATAATGGGGTAAAAAAGGCTCATTAATAATGTTTTAAACAGATTTATAAGTTCTGTTATAAGTGGTTTATTTACAAGAAGTTGGTGAGATTGATTGTCAATGAGTTATAAATGATGACAATGTTTTGAATGTAACTTATTGATATGATGGGATTTAGGTTAGGATTTATTGGGATTGTTAAAGGTTATTGTGGGCCACACATTTTCTAAAACAAGACAGATAAACTAATTTTTTTTCCAATCTTATCATATATAAATAGTACATTGTTTGCAACATTGTCTAAAATACATTGTTTTTTTACATTATTTTTTTCTAATATTTAACATTCTTTAACACATTGTTTCTAGACAATGTTCTAAGCAACATTGTTTTAAGACAATGTTTTGATAATGACAATGTTATAGATGACAATGTTTGCAACAATGTTTAACAACAATGTTCTAGACAAACAATGTTTTTAAAATAGACAATGTTCTAGACAAACAATGTTTATAGATGACATTGTTTGCTAACAATGTTTTTAAAAAAGACATTGTTTTTTAAATAAAAAGGCCAACAATGTTTGCTGACCTGACAATGTTTAGAATGACAATGTTCCATGTGGAACAATGTTTGAAGACAATGTTTACTTTAAGAATCTTAGTTTGTACAATGTTGATTGCAACAATGTTTCTACTTCATCCAATTGATTTTGGATATAAGAATCTTTTATTGAATTTCTAACAACATTGTTTTCATTGATAAGAGATTTAAAATAACCTACACATTGTTCAGTAGATTGGTACTCCAATGTCTCTACAGATTTCCAACCTGTAATGATTCCATACTTACCTTGGTAAGATTCAACAATGTTATCAACAATGTCACCAATAGAATCATAATAATCTTGCAAAGCTTTGTGTTCAGCAAAAGACTTTGTTTGCAAGTGAAAGATATGAACCTGTCTTTGTGAATCAAGTAATCTTGAAACCAATGACACAAAAGTTATTTTAGATTCTTTTTGGTTTTTAATTTCTTCAAATAATCTTTCTTTTAAACTTGGGTTTTCCATACTTTTTATATAAATAGTTGGAAAGACCACAGGGGGCAAAAATAAAAAGCCCTGACAAAAATGCCAAGGCTTTGGGAAAATATTTTTTCCCTGTAGATTTTTAATTAAATTTTATAACATAGATACAATTACATCAATGTAGGATTCTATAAAACCCCTGTGCCGTAATTCCCTTTCGACATGTTCGCTGTCAAACAATTCCCATTCAAACAGGAATTCATTATTTTTAAATATCTTTAAGGTATAACCTTCCTGTGTACCATAGACAGATAATCTGTCATTGCCTTTTTCTATTTGACCTAAGTAAGTTTCCATATCTGTTTTGTTTTTGATGATGCAAATGTATAATGAGTTTTTGACATTTCCAAATTAAATTGAAAAAAAATATTTTAAAATAAATTTGGTAGATTCATTTCTTTTACATACTTTTGCTCCTGTAATCAAACAACAACAAAAAATGAATTTACTCTCAAAAGGAAAGACCAATGCAAAGTTGGCAAAGAATGAAAGAGAAAGTTATATTATGTATCTTTCGCCTCACACTAATAATAGCAAAGGAATTAACCTTTGTGTAAATGCTTCAGAAGAATGTATTTTGCTTTGCCTGTATGATTCCGGTTTTGCTTCTGTATTTGCTTCTGTAAATGAAGCAAGGCAAAGAAGAACTGAATTTTATATTACTGACAAAGAAAGATTCATTAAGCAACTTGCTTTGGAAATCAATATGGCAATATTGGAAGCAGAAGGTAAGGAAGTCCTGTTTAGATTAAATGGAACTTCTGATTTAGATTTCATTGCTTTGCTTAAAAAGTATGCTGATTTTGATTTTGAAAAAACTCCTGACAATGTTTTCTTTTATGACTATACAAAGATTCTTGGTAAGGTCAAAAAGTATGCACATTGCTCTGATAAGTATAAGCTGACATTTTCTTTTTCAGGAACAAACAAAGATGAATGCATTGCAGCATTGCAGACAGGCGCAAATGTAGCAATGGTTTACAAAGGAAAGATGCCCAAAGTTTGGAATGGTTTTGAAGTAGTGGATGGCGATGCATCTGATGAAGAAATGTATAAGTACAAATCAAAGGTACTTGCATTAAAGTTAAAAGGTAATAAGCAAAAGAAAATGAAAACAGAAAAGTTTGTCTTGCAAAACTAAAACAAAAATAAATTAAATTTGGGGAATTAATTTTCCCCAAGTTTTTTTAAAATTTATTTGGAAAAGTCAAATCTTTCACTTACATTTGTATCGTAATCAAAAAACAAAAACAATTATGAAAAAACAAGAAGTAATCTCTCAAGTTCAATCATCACTTGGTTCACTCTTTACTAAGGATGATGTTATCAACTGCCTTAATATGGTGGAAGCACCAAAGGTAGAAGAAACAAAAAATTATGCCATTGATGGCGATGAATTAATCCAAAGGATTAAGGATGGTCTTACCAAAGTAATGGATGAAATTGATTTCAATGATTCGGATAACTTTGAAATTACGGATTGTGAATTCTCAATCAATCGTGGCAATGAGGTTGAATTGGAATCCTTTGAGGTTTATGGTTATCAACTCAAAGACCTTGTGAGAAGCGAAATTCAAGATTTCCTTTCCAATCTTAGGGATGAAATCGAACAAGAAAGAGAAGCCAAAGAAGAAGCGGTTGAAGAAAATTAAATTAAATTTGGGGGTTAATGACCCCCATTTTTTTTAACTTAAATTTGGAAATGTCAAATCTTTTACATACTTTTGTATCGTAATCAAAAAACAAAAACAAAATGGAAAACAAAATTCATTGTAAAGGTTGTGGCAGTACCAATGTACGAATGACCGATTATGAACCATTAGCAGTCAATGAAGACTTGCTTACTATGGGTCAGTTTGATAATGAATTGTATGCACAATTCGATTGTCTTGATTGTGAAACATCTTTTAAAGAAACACTAAAAATCTCAGCAAAATGAATTTACAATACCTTAGAACTTTCATCAAAGAAAAGATTGAGTTATATCCCGAACTCAAAAGTACAATAATCGGGTACTACGAACTTTGCCTTTCAGAGATTGAAGAAGGTGGAAGCGAAACTCAGGAAGTTGATAGCGCAATTATAGATATCAATGATGAAATTGAAGATTATCTTAAAGAAAATAAAAAATGAGAGTAACAAATTATTACGGAGATATTCAGACTTGTGTGGTTTGCAAATCTGAAGACATTGAAAAGTATTTTGTCTATACACCACCTTTTGCTGATGCAATCAATAGTGTAAGGATATGTGGTTGTAAAGAACATACAGAAGAAGCGCACAAAGCATATTTGAAAGCGACCTCGCAAAGAATGGAAACATTGATAATGAGTAGTGGTTCTTAAATTTAATTAAAAATGAATAATAACGAAGAAAAACATCTTGATGATTGCAGAGATATTGCAATTCGGATTGTTGATAAGTTGGTTCAAGAAGGTTATGTAAAAAACTGCATTGATACCGATGATGAAACTGAATTTGAAATTCAGGATATTATTTTAAATGAATTGCTAATCTCTAAATTTAATTAAAAATGATTTACAACTTAGATAATCAACAAGAAAGAAACCTTTATGCTATGAGCAAAGAGGAAAAAATGAGACAAGCTATGATTAGCATAGCAGATAAATTAGCAGAAGAAAAACTAATTGGTAATTCTGCTGCCAAAAAATTTCACGCTCTTTCAATCATATTTAATGAATTAGAAAAGTTTAAATTTATTTGAAATTAAATTTGCATAATTCAAATCTTTCACTTACATTTGTATCGTAATCAAAAAACAAAAATATGGAAATCAAAGTAACAAACAAAGATGTAACAAGTACCACCATTTGGATTGTGCTTGACCTGACCATTATTCACAATGGAGAGGAAAAAGAATTGGAAGTATCGGTTGAATATCAGGATATGCCAAACTTTGGCACAACCGAAATTACTTGGGCAATCGTTGAAGGTGATGATGAATTCTTAAAAGAAGATGATTTGCAAGAACAATTCGATGACTTTATTCAAGAGTATGTACTTGAAAACATAGGTAAACTATGAAAGAGATAACTCATTTTGCAACCTTTTGGTTTTGTGCAACCGCACTTGTGTTAATAGTTGTTTTCATATTAAACAAATTCATTAAAGATGGCAAACCTTAAATTCAATTTCAATATCGAAGTATTAGTAGATATAGATAAATTAAAAGAGAAGTATCCGAATTATCGTTTTAATTATTCCACACCATATCAATTCATTGAAACCTTAATCAATGACATTCAGCAAGACCATATGGAAGAATACGGATATTCAATTAAAATGATAGATGAAGAATATTAGTGTTTAGATTGTTGTTTTTTTCATTGATTATCTTAGGTAAAATCCCTCTAAAATTTAGGGGGATTTTTTTTAACTTAAATTTGGAAATGTCAAATCTTTTGCATACCTTTGTCTTATCAAAAACAAAATAACAAAATAATTATGGTAAGAGTAAATGCTTATGCCTTTGACAAAAATTCCTCTGCTCTTTATGGTGAACAAATCACGGCAGAAACTAAGGAAGAATTTAATACCAAGATGGATGAATTTTACAATTCAATTCCTTTCACAAAGTATTATACAGAAGTAGAACCTGTTGGTGATTTATCAGAACAGGATTGGGAAATTGTAACTGACCACGATTTAATTTAATTAAAAATGGAAAGACATTATGATGATTTAAGTTTGGACTTCAAAGATTACAATCAGTTATCTTATGAAGATGATGGTCAGAGTGCATTTGTTAAAATCTATCTTGACAATGTACCCAATGCTTTTTCTAAAGTATTTACTGATAGAGAGAATGATGCAAGGGAATATGTTTGCATCAATTACGAAATGATTTATCTTGATACCTTAAACAAATTAAATTAAAAATGAAAAAAGTATTTGATTTACTCACCATACTCAAAATGAGTTGTGAGGAAGGTTTAAGCGGTGATTGGGATTGTTCTTCAGAAGAAGGTAAAGAATCTTTTGGAGATATGATTTCCATTATTGAAATGATTGAAAAAGAATTAAAACAAAATTAATTTAAAATGAGCAAGTATTTTCTAATCGAAGGTTATTGGATTGATACCAAAGAATCTTTTTCAGATTACATTGTCAAAGAGTATGATGATGTAGGGGAAGATGATGATAATGTTTTCTTCTATGGTATGGGAGAAAAAGATTTACAGGATGCAATCGAGGCGAAAGAAGATACAACTTTGGATTTTGTAATAACAATCTATAAACAAATTTAATTAAAAAACTATGGACTATACTTTTAACAAATCAGCAGAAAATGCTATGATTCAACATCACTTCAAACTTGCAATGGATGATATTAAAAACAATCTTATGCAAGGCAAAAGAATTACAGAACTTGCTTTCCCTATTGAGATTGCAAGCGATGTGAGAAGGTTAATTGATGAAGAATTAAAGGATAAGAAATTTAATTGGCTCATAATGTACAAAGGTACAAATGAGTATGGTAAGGTTTCAAACTTTATTTCTCAAACCTATAATGGTGAAAAGCATTTTAAATTAAATTATTTTGGTGATTAAAGATTCGTTGATTTATCATTATTTAATTGAAAACTCCCTCTGAAATTCAGGGGGATTTTTTTTAAAATAAATTTGGAAATGTCAAATATTCTTTTTACATTTGTATTGTAATCAAAAAATAATGGAAACAAAAGATTTAAATTTCTTTCTAAAAAATCTGTGGGTTGAATTAAACAGGTTTGATGAAAACAATAATTTAATTCAATCTGTAACTTGTACAGAAGATAATTTTAATAACCTGTTTAATAGTCAGTTTGACAAAACAATCTATGGTCAAGTTTTTAATTACACATTATATGGAAAAAGAAATTAAAATAAAAAACTTACACTTATTGTTTATTGTTATGGTGATTGTTTTAATATCATCATTCAAACCTGCACCTACAAGTGATTATGAGATTGTTATCATAAGAGGTAAAGAATTTATTAAAAGCAGAGTGTCAGGTGGTTATGTTTTTACTAAATTAAATTAAAAATAAATTTGCAAAAGTCAAATATTCTTTTTACATTTGTATCGTAATCAAACAAAAACAATTATGAATTTTACAGAAAAAGTTATTCAGCTTGAAGCAGAAGCAAAGAGTTACATTCTTTCCAAATTAAAGGATGGAGAAAGACTTGAACTAATTTCCCCTGACCAAATTGAGGAAGAAGGCAATGATGCTATTTTAGATTTGCCACAGGCACATTGTGAAAACAGGTACAATCAAGTTGATTATTATGCCATTGTTGCCATTGAAAGAAAAGGAGAAAGTCTAGACCTTTATGGTCGTTGCATTGGTGAAAATTGGGGAGAAAGTTATATCTTCACTCCTTATGAATTAACTGCCAATGAACTTTGTTGGGTTGCAGATTTTTTAAAATAAATTTGGAAAAGTCAAATATTCTTTTTACATTTGTATCGTAATCAAACATAAACAATTATGGGAACAAAAAGTTTAACAAGATTCATTCTTCAAGATGGAGAAGAAAAAAAAGCAATCACCTGTGTTTACAGGCAGTATGATGGTTATCCGCACGGACACGGCAAAGAGTTGGCAGACTTCCTTAATTCAGGAGTTATGGTCAATGGTTATGGTCAAAGCGAACAAAGGCAGTTTAATGGTATTGGTTGCCTTGCAGCACAATTCATTAAGGAGTTTAAAGATGGTGTTGGTAACATTTACATTGAAGAACCCAATGCTATTGGTTTAGATGAACAATATATTTATGAGGTTATTTACAAACAACCCGATGGTCTTTTTGGAAAGGCAGATGATGATTGTTTGACAATGACTTGCATTGATGCTTACAAAAACAAAACAATCTTTGCAGGTAATCCAAAAGATTTTGATACATTGTTAGAAACCGCATAACATTGTTTTTCAGCACATTGTATGGCAGGAGATTGTTTCTGCCATTCTTTTTTTGAAAATATTTTAAATTAAATTTGGAAAATTAAAATCTTTCACTTACATTTGTCTTATGGAAAACAAAGCACAAAACATCGCAAGGGAAATGTCGAATTTCGTAAATTCATTTTCCTCTGACCATCAGGCATTCATTACCGAAATGGGCAAAGACCATAGAACTTTACAGCAGTCCTTTACAAAGCTATGTTTGAAATGGATTGAGTTTGTAGGTTCTGATGACTATCGTTATGACCTTCGCAATGAAGATAGTCATACCACCTGCAAAAAGATGATTAGGACTTTTCAAAAAGAGAATGATAATTTCCAACCATCAGATTTCTTGAGAATGATTTAATCATCCCAAAGAATCCCTTCAAATTTTGAGGGGATTTTTTTTGCCTTGTACATAAAAAAAAGAGGGCGAACTACCTTCGATTAACCTTCCCTTTCATCGGGCTTCTGCACCATTACCTGTAATGCGATACAAAAGTAATAAAGGAATTTGATATTTGCAAATTTAATTTAAAAAAATATTTAAAAATAAATTTGGAAAAGTCATTTCGCTTACATACCTTTGTAACATCAAATCAAAAACAAGATATGAAAAAGACATTCAAAATCGGAGAATATGTAATTGGTGGAATCATCGAAGTCAATTACAATAACAGCCAAAACATTTTGCGTATTGCCTTTAAGGATTGGGATACCAAAGAAGTAATAAGGGAATACATTACAGATACCTTTAATCTGTTTACAGAGAATGATATTTATTATTTCCTTTGCGATAACGGCACTCCTTATTATGCTGATATGGTTTGGGAGTTCATTGCAAAGTTTTGGGCAACAAAATTGAATCAAGTTTGCCTTAACTAAAAAAAAGTTGAAAATAAATTTGGAAAAGTCATTTCGATTACATACCTTTGTATCATCAAATCAAAAACATTAAAGATTATGTCAAACAAATCTAAGTCTGTTGTGCAGGAATCGGGAGAGGTTACCGCACAGGTTTCAAACATCGAAGTTCAATCTTTTGATGAAAACATTCGTTCAGCAAGGGGTGGCAAAGCCCTTAGTCCGGCAGTATCAGCCGTGTTCGACAAAATGAAAGCAGCCATTGACTTTGCTCAAAGCAATGATGGCAAGGCGCAGATTGTCTTCCCTCACAATGAGTTTCCGCTTCGCAAAGATAAGTTGGCAAATTCAGCCATTGCCAATGCAATCCTTTCCGGTAAGAAGCGTTTCTCAAACATTGCATTCAGCATTGTGATTGATGCGGTGAATCGTGAAGGTACAAGGCTCAATGCCTCAGTTCTTCGGGTAATGGTTAAACCAACAGAAGAAACCAATAATTAAGTTTAACATTTAAAAACAAAACGGAGACTTTGAAAGAAATGGGAGTAGAAATACTTCCATTTTTTTTTAATTAAATTTGGAAATATCAATTATCCGTATTACCTTTGTAACATCAAATTAAAACAAAAACAAAATGAATAACAATTTTGAAGTCAGATGCAATAATTGCGATTGGGAAGGTTATGAAAATGATTTGGAAATATTTGAAGATACTTTCAAAGAAGAAAGATTTGATAGGGAATTTTTCAAAGGTTGTCCTAATTGCAAAACAGATGATTATTTAATGGACATTGAAAATAAAATAAATTTGGAAAATTAAAATATTCGTATTACCTTTGTATCGTAATCAAAAAACAAGTTATGACATCTAACACCATCAATTACGGCAAAATCAAAAGGGAATTACTGAAAAGAGATTCAGGATTGGATTCCCGATTCACTACCAAAGTAGGTAAGGATAGAAAAAAGTATGATAGAAATAGTGAAAAAAGAAATCAAAATAAATTTGGTTTTTAAATAAATTTCACTTACCTTTGTAATATCAAAAACAAAAACAATATGCACAACTTACATTTTATTGTAGTGAGAGCCAATTCAGGTGAAAAGGCTTGTCAGGAAGCAGATGCCCTAATTATGGATTGGGGAACGGATAATAATTGGCGCACAATGTGTGGTGCGGTATCAGAAGACAATGAAGTTTATGATGCAGGTGATGGCAGATATGAACCCAAAGATACTGATTACCTTACCATTGATGCAATCAATGATTGTGTAAAGAAATGGATTGGAGAATCATTTTACGGAGAAACTGCCAAAGAAAAATTCAGTAAAGGTGAAACTGATTTATCAAAATGGAATGCAGTTGAACTTTGGAGTTTGTCAAAATATGCAAAGCATTTATCTGAAAGTTATTCATACAAAGAAAGAGAATTTGATATTCTTAAAGGTGATACCTTTTATCATTATGAGTATGAAGAATGTGGTGTAACCAATATGGTTTACAATATGATTGAAGATGATGATGAAGCAATGAGTAGTGCAGGAAAGGAAAAGATTTGGATAGTGTTTTGCGATATGCACTCATAAAGATTTGGGTTTAATTTGTGAACATTTGATTGAAAATTCCCTCTGAAATTCAGGGGGATTTTTTTTAATTAAATTTGGAAATGTCATTTCTTTTGCATACCTTTGTATTGTCTTTGAAACACTAAGGCAGAAGCCCGAAACAAGGGAAGGTTAATCGGGGGTAACTTGTCTTTTTTTTATATATAAAAATATTTTAAAATAAATTTGGAAATGTCATTTCCTTACCATACCTTTGTAACATCAAATTAAAACAATAAGAAAATGCAACACATACTAAAGCAAATCCCTCAGTCAGTTATCGAAATGTATAACATTACAGCAGATGATTCTGTTTTGATGATTTCCTCAGATGGGTACTATGGCTTTGCCAATACCGAAATTGAAATTGAAGAAAATGCTGCTGCTATCAGAATTGTGGGCAAAAGCTATGTTTTGACCTTATGGAAACTTACCAAATTTATGTACGCAACTTTTCTTTAAAAATATTTTAAAATAAATTTGGAAATGTCATTTCCTTACCATACCTTTGTAACATCAAATTAAAACAATAACAAAATGGAAAACATCCTTTCTCAAATCCCTCAGTCAGTTATCGATACATATAAAATCGAAGCAGATGAAAAAACTCTATATGTTTTGAATTCAGGTAATTTCATTGGCTTTCTTAATGATGAAATTCAAATTGAAGAAGATGAAATTGTTGTCGCAATTAAAACCAAAACCTGTATTTTCAGAATGTGGAAAAATGTAAAGACAACCCACATGGTATTATTTTAAAATAAATTTGGAAAATTAAAATCTTTCACTTATCTTTGTATCATCAAACTTTAACAATTAATAATTATGGCAAAAAGCACAAGTAATGCAGTAAAGAATTTCAAAGATTCATTTGGTTGGGAAGTCGAAAGACATACACCAATGACAATGAACAAGGCAGGTATCTATGTTCCTGAAGATGACTATGTTGCGCTAAAGCGTTCCGATGATGGTCGCACCTTGCACCTTGCAAATGCGACTTACAAGGAAACAAAGAATGCTGCCTTTGAAGATTATGCACACAAACTTTCAGAGGCAAGTGGTTATGCCTTAGAGGGTTTTGCAGAATTCAGGGAAGGTGAAAAGGTATTGGCTTACCTGAAAGCAACCGATGATATGGTACACAAACATCTAGGTCTGCCATCAGAGAATTACCTTGTCTTTGGTAATAGCCACAATGGTACAACTCCGGTTTTTGTTGGTAGTGTGAACATTCTGCTTCGCTGCCACAATGCTTGGGGCAGGGTTATGCAAGGTCTGAAAGTAAGACATACAAAGAATCAAGATTACCGGATTGAAATGTTCATTGACCTTGTAAGGGGTTTCAGAGAAGAAAAGGAAAAGGAAGCAATGCAACTGAAAAGATTGTCTGAAATCAAGATTGATGAAAAGATTTTGGATGGTCTTGCAAATCGACTCTTAAACATTGATGAAAAATTGTTGAAAGAGAACATTCTGCCATCATCAACAGGTAGGCGGAAAGCAGACCTTATGGAATCCTTTACAAGGGAAACCAATGACTTGGGAATGAATTTGTTCGGGGCATTCAATGGAGTTACACACTTCACAACCCACAAGAAATTCAGCACCGATGCTTACGGAAACATCTTAGGTGGAAACCAAAAGATTACCGATGATGCTTTCAAGTTGATAAATGACCTTGCTTTGGTTCTTGCTTAAAATAGGTAAGTAACTGACAAACAATGGGAGCAGAGATGTTCCCATTTTTTTTTAATTAAATTTGGAAATGTCAAATCTTTACCATACCTTTGAAGCATCAAATCAAAAACAATAAGACAATGGTAAAAGCATTTATAGTATTATCAGAAAAGCAAGGTTTTGTTTTCCCTGCAAGATGGTCAGGTATTTACCCTGTAATGGAGTACACAAAACAAATGGCTGAGAATGACCTTTCAGATGATGAATGGGTTGAAGAAATCGAAATATTATCTAATAATGCCCTAAAGCGGTGTAATGGTGATATTTTTACACACGATTCAAAAGGTCAGTCATTTATTTTAAAATAAATTTGGTAGTCTCGTTTCTTTTTACTTATTTTACATCGTAATCAAACAACAACAATATGACAGACTATCGCATCAGCATCGAAGAACTTGAAAATCAGGCAGAAATCGCAGAAATGGCAAGAAACCTGATTCAGGAAGCAATGCAGGAAACCAAAGAACCTGAAAGCCCTTTGGTATTAGAAACCGAAAAGATTGAATTGCCCTTCTAAGGGCAATTTTTTTTGTTCGCACTTAAAAAAAAAGAGGGCGAACTACCCCCGATTAACCTTCCCTTGTTTCGGGCTTCTGCCACTATCATAATGACAATACAAAGATATGTAATACTTTTCATATATGCAAATAAAAGTGAAAATAAATTTAAAAATTATTTTAAAATAAATTTGGAAAAGTCATTTCCGCACCATATCTTTGTATTATCAAATTAAAACAATAACACTTATGAAAATCACTCAGGAATTTATCGCCACCGAAAGTCTTTCACTTGAAAACTCATTCGGTACAATTAAAGAGCAGCAGGATATTGAACTGCAAGTTACCATTGGTATCAATTCAGATGATTATGGTTGGTTTGAAATCTACGATGTAGAAACAAGCGGTGAAGATTGGTATGCTGAAGGTGGTTTGGAATTGGATGGAATGAGCGTAATGGGTTATGATGGTGTCTTTGCCTTGCCTGTTTGCATCCTAAACAAACTCAAAGAAATGGGTTACGATGTAAGCGAAGTTGAATAAGCAAAGCAATGGGAGCAGAAATGTTCCCATTTTTTTATCAATTAGTTTCAAAAAAGTATGGACAAGCTACCTGCGATTAACCTTCCCTTGTGTCGGGCTTCTGCCATCTCCCTGATGACAATACAAAGGTATATAAAAGATTCGATATTTCCAAATTTAATTGAAAATATTTTTCAATTTTATTTTAAAATAAATTTGGTAGATTCATTTTTTTCCCTTACCTTTGTAACATCAAATTAAAACAAAAACAAATGAAAAAAGTAGCATTAACAGGATTTCAGAAATATCTAATCGGTGAAGCATTGGCTCATTACAATGACCTTATTGAGAAACAGGAGTTCCATAAAAACTCAATTATCACAAAGGAATACCTCCAAAGTGAAATTGAGCAATTGGTAGCATTATTAAACCTTTCAACAACAAAAAAATAACAATGGAAGATTATTTCAAACAACAACGGAGAATGGCAATGCTTTACGATGTAATCGTTTTTGTAGGGTTTGCATTCATACTATTCGTAATTATTTGTAGATTGGTAATTTTAACAATTGGGTTATGAAAAAAGAATGGCTATTATTTGATTCCATTTGGTTTAATGGAACAATTTTTCTTCTACTTGCAATATGTTTTGGTGCTGTTGTTTATGGTATCATTGAATATAATACATCAAAAGATAAACCTCTTGAACCTAAAGAGTGTAATCAAAAGACATTGGAATACACAGGGTTTGATGGTAAAAAACATCAAGCAATTGTCCTGAACACAGGAACACATAATTGGGTATTGGTAGAAAGAAGATGATAAAGGAATATCTTCGTTTCATTGCTTCTAATAAGGTTTATGATGAAGCATTTAAGGTACTTGCTATATCAGTTTTCTTGTCTGCTATATTTACCATTTGTGTTAAGTTGGGAGTCTTTTGACTCCCTTTTTTATTTTTAATTAAATTTGGAAATGTCAAATCTTTACCATACCTTTGAAGCATCAATTAAAAACAACATTAGTTATGACAAAAGAAATTAAATCATTCGATGACCTTGTATTTGGTGTTCACTCAATAGCAGGTCTTGGTTGTGTTCAGGCAATGCACGAATTGCCAAATGGTATTACCATTTCGGTTGTGGGTGGAATGTCTTCAGATGGTCATATGCGCCTTTATGGTGATGGGGTGCAAACCTTTGAGGTTGCTGCATGGCATCGTATTGACCACGAATGGATTGAATTGGCTGAAGGTGGTGTATTGGGTTGGCAGACAAGGGAGCAAGTAACTGAGGCAATTCAAAAGGTATTGGCAATGTGATTAATTTGGTGTTAATAAAATGAGTGAAACTCCCTTTGATATTCAAAGGGATTTTTTTTAAAATAAATTTGGAAATATCAATTATCCGTATTACCTTTGTAACATCAAATTAAAACAATATGAAAAACACATTAATCGCTATCGCACTTCTCATTTCAGGTTCAGCAGTTGCTCAAACCAATTACAAAACCATTATGAATCCTAACAAAGTCAAAAGGGAAAAAATCAATCTTCACCTGCAAAAGGCAAAGGTTTTGAATGGTGTAGGTAATGGTCTTGCTCTTACCGCTATTGCTTCAGCAGTTGCTTTGTATCACTTGCAAGGCGAAAACAGCAATGGTAAGGCAATGATATTTGTTCCTTTGACCATTGGCGGTGCTTCTCTATTCACATTGCATTTGGCAGGAAGGCAGGAAGCAAAAGCGGAAAATTTCAAGTAATCAAGTGGGAGCAGAAATGCTCCCATTTTTTTTAAAATAAATTTGCAAATATCATTTCTTTAACATATCTTTGTATTATCAAATTAAAACACTATGAAAAAGTTACTAATAACAATCGGATTGATTTTTGCAGTATGCACTACCTTCATCTATCTATTCATTAAATTTGTTGAATTTGTTGGTGGAATTGAAAACTTTTAAATTAAATTTGGAAATCTCATTTATTTAACATACCTTTGGATTATGAAAAAAGAAAACATATTATTCAACATCGCCACCATATTTGTTGGCATTGGCATTGCAACAATTAGTTGCTTGGCAGTCATCTTCTCAATTACTTTACTTGTAAGATTTTTCCATTAAGACTATGCAAGACATCAAAGATTTAATGAATATGCCTTCAGACCAAAAAAGGTATTTAAGGAATATAGGTTTGCTTTTTATCGTTTCACTTCTTATTGAAAGTCTTTTCAAATAATAAGCAAAGGTAGGTAAAGCAATGGAAGTAGAAATACTTCCATTTTTTTTTAAATTAAATTTGGTAATGTCAAATTTTTGACTTACATTTGTAAGGTCATTGAAACACTATGGCAGAGGCCCGAAAAAAAGGGAAGGTTCATCGGGGGTAACTCGCCCTTAAAAAAAAAGATGAAATTATTTTAAAATAAATTTGGAAATATCGTTTCCCTGACTTACCTTTGTATCGTTATCAAAAACATCAATCATATGAACATCATCAAGTCAATCGCCTTCTCATCTGTTCTTTCAGCCACCGCTAATAACAAAGGTGCTGAGTTCACCGCCAAATCCCTTCGTACAGGAAAGGATTTCACTTTCAAGATTGCAAGAAAGGAATTTCAGGGTAAGTGGTACACCCACCTTTATGTAGAAACCGAATACCTTCAGTTTCAGCACCTTGGTACTTACTTTAATGGTAAGGTATGGAAGAAAAGGTCTGAGGTTGCTTCGCCTTCAGCCACCGCCATTGGTTGGATTTTGGCAAAGGTTGAGGAAGGCAAAGCTGACCTTGTGGATTCAAATGTCCAAATTACCCACCTTGGTAAATGCCTTCGTTGTGGCAGAACCCTGACCGATGCCACAAGCATTGAAATAGGACTTGGGCCTGTTTGCAGAGGCTAAAGAATTGGGTGTAGAAATACACCCATTTTTTTTTTAAATAAATTTGCAAATGTCATTTCCTTACCATATCTTTGTATTATCAAATTAAAACAACATCAGTTATGAACAACAACACCTTCTTTCTCGTTCCGACTTCAATGGAAACTTCTAACCCTATTTGTGGTGGCTTTGGTAATCAGCCTTTGGAATATACACCTTGGGTTTACCTTCACGGTTCACTTGAAAAGGAAGCAGCTTCTCAGGGCGGTTGGGATAAGTTCAAGTGGGTTGGTTCAGCACCTACTGCTGAAGGTATCTACACTTGCACCGCAATTGTAGGTGATGAAGATAGGCTATCGGTTACCGCTTTCCTTTGGAATGCAAAGTTTGGTCATGGCCTGACTAAGCTAACAGGTCTTATCGTTGCAGATGATGATGATGAAAATTTGCTTTATGCTCTAAAGCAATACAAAGCAAAGTCTGATTTCATTTAATCAGATAAGGCAAAGGTCTTGCATGGGAGCAAAACGCTCCCATTTTTTTTAAATTAAATTTGGAAATATCGTTTATTTGACTTACCTTTGTATTGTCATTAAGATAGTGACAGAAGCCCGATACAAGGGAAGGTTAATCGCAGGTAACTTGTCCTTTCCATACTGAAAACCGATAGGGCGAACTCCCTGCGATACACCTTGGGTTTGCTCCCCACCTGCAAATGATTTCCATTTGCTATACAAAGGTATGCAAAAGATTTCATATTTCCAAATTTAATTTAAATTGACCTTACATGATTTTATGTAAGATTTATTTGAAAATTTATTTGGAAAAGTCATTTCTACACCTTACCTTTGTATTATCAATTAAACGAAGTCCATCGTTCAACCGGACACAAAAGTTATGGTAAATTTAAATTCTCTATTCGGTTCAAAAGGTCAGTTCATTTCAGCTACCTTTAAGTCTGAAAAAAAGCCTTCAGCATCTTTCAAAGGTGTTAGACTTGAAAAGTTAATCGAAGGTACTTTTCGTGCAGGTATCAACTTTGCAAACCTTGGTTCTGTAAAGGAAGGCATTGCCAATGGTGAAAGAGGTGAAGTTCAGCCTTTGCCTTGGGGAACTTGGTTGAAATTCCCTTACCTAATCAGCCACAAGGAAGAAACCTATGTTAGGTTATACCCTACTGAAAATTGCAAGTTGAAAGCCACTTACCTTGTGGATGGTGTGGAAGTTACAAGGGAAAAATTCCTTTCCTTTCTGACACCTTCAGAGCAAGCAAGAGCCACCGATGGCGAAAGACCGGAGTGCATCACCATTAAGAAAACAAACCTGCTTAGATTGGGTTAAAAGAAGAAATAGAAGGTAGTCAGAAATGGCTACCTTTTTTTTTAATTAAATTTGGAAATTAAATAAATTTCACTTACCTT
>Ga0315904_10005881_pt1 | contig 16905 bp, 17 predicted proteins | sample LakEriMetagenome_6_FD_203529 | JGI IMG/M metagenome (GOLD analysis project Ga0315904, IMG submission 203529) | Freshwater fungal communities from buoy surface, Lake Erie, Ohio, United States - Buoy 12 MA120 | ecosystem: Environmental > Aquatic > Freshwater > Lake | place: USA: Lake Erie, Ohio...
GCTTTACGAAGAATTTGAATAAAAAAATTAACCGAATATTATCTCGTAAAAACCAATTTATTCTCTTTAGATAAATTGGCATCAAAGCCATACCCCTCATAATGAAACCCTTTCAAGTCCTCAATGGATTCAGCATTCGTATCAATAATATAACGAACCATTAATCCTCTTGCTTTCTTTGCAAAAAAACTTATCATTTTGAGTTTACCCTCTTTATAATCCATAAATTCAGGTGTAATCACGGGAACTTTTAGCGCTTTTGTATCTATCACTGAAAAATATTCATTGCTGGCTAAATTGATAAACAACTCACCTCTTTTGAGTTCTTTATTTAAGGAATCGGTTAGTTTTTTTTTCCAAAAATCGTACAAATTTTTACTTTCGCCAATCGCAATTTTCGTTCCCATTTCTAGTCGATACGGTTGTATTAAATCCAAAGGTTTAAGAATTCCGTACAAGCCCGATAAAATACAAAGTCGCTCCTGAAGAATGGCTATTTTTTCAACGGGAATTGTATTTGCATCCAATCCTATATAGACATCCCCCGCAAAAGCATATACTGCTGGTCTAGCGTTATCGGGGGTGAATGGCGTTTTCCAACTTTTATTGCGCTGCCAATTCAATTCACCCAATTTATCTGAAATCGACATCAATTCAGACAATTCCTTTGGTGATTTTTGTTTGATAACTTTATTAATACTCTTACTCTCTTTGAGAAAGCGAGCGTTTGAAAATTCTGTTGTTGGTAAAGCCGATTCAAAATCTAGTGACTTTGCAGGAGATATAACGATTTTCATAATTTAAAATTTAATACCATAAAATGCTTATTCTTTTATCTATCCTAACCAACCGTCTCTATCCAAACTTCGATACTGGATAGCTTCAGCAATATGCGATGAGGTTATTTCATTCGAATTATCTAAATCGGCTATGGTTCGAGAAACTTTGAGTATTCGATCATAAGCACGAGCGGATAAATTTAGTCTATCCATTGCAGTTTTGAGTAATTGTAGTGAGGCTTCATCTAATTTGCAAAATTCTCTGATGAGCTTCGTACTCATTTGAGCATTATAGTTAATGGATTCGTGAGTTTCAAATCGACGGGATTGAATTTCTCTTGCCTTTGTAACTCGTTCTCGAATGGCAACACTACTTTCTGCTTTTCTATCATCGGATAATTTTTCGAAAGGCACAGGAGTCACCTCAATATGAATATCAATTCGGTCTAACAGTGGTCCTGAAATTTTGTTTAAATAGCGCTGCATTTCATGTGGCGAAGAGGTTTGAGGCGAATCTGGGTCATTAAAAAATCCACTCGGACTAGGATTCATACTCGCCACCAACATAAATGACGATGGATAGGTTACCGTAAACTTTGCCCTAGAAATGGTTACTTCTCTATCTTCTAAAGGTTGTCGCATGACTTCTAACACCTCTCTTTTAAATTCAGGCAATTCATCTAAAAACAAAACCCCATTGTGTGCCATCGAAATTTCGCCAGGCTGTGGGTAACTTCCTCCGCCAACCAAAGCTACATTCGTCACTATGTTGAATGTCAGGGTAAGAAAATACAATGCCATTATTATGAAAATCTTTGATTTTATTGATGATAGGTGATATAAAAGATTTTTTATTGTCATTTGTTGCACTTAAATTTTCATTTTCATTTGAATTATTTTCACCACTTGCATCACCATCATTATCTGTTTTAGTTCCATCATCATATAAATCATTATCATAATTTTCTGGAATGAATCTAACTTTCGCATTACCTTCAACAAAAGTTTCATTTCCTATTACAACTTCCTTTTCAGATTCAATTATATAATAACTCGTATCATCTTTGGTTAATGATGTATCAATATTTGTTGAAGGAATATCAATCTTAAATTCAATATCGAGTTTGTATTCTTTTAATTCAGCATCATAAAGTACAATAATGTTTTTTATAAAATCATTAATGATTCTTTGCTTTTGTTCAAAAGTAGTTATTTTGGTGAATTCTTTGAAATCCTTTTCGTATTTTCCAATTATCTTTTTAGAATTTTCCAAAACAAACAACTTGGTTTGGTTTTCATTTATTATAACCAACTTTTCTTCAATTTTAGTATCAATATCTTTTAAATTACCAGCAATATCTTCTTCCCTGATGATATTTTTTATTACTAAATCAATTGCCCTTTTACGTTCTTTTTTTAATGATTCAACCCCTTTATTTAATTCATTGATTTTATTTTCAATTCGTTTTACTTCTGATTCGTCATAGTTAAATTCTTTTGTAATTCTTTCATTTAATCTATCTTCAAAAAATAAATACTGCCATATCAAATATTCAATTCTATCAATATTAATAGAACGATTTCCACAATTACCACCTTTAATTCTTTTTGAAGAACACATATAGTGATTATCGTGCTTATCCAACCTTTTATGACCATACATATTACGACCACAAACACCACATCTTAATAAACCTTTTAAAAGAAATCTATATTCAACCTTTTTTCCAGTATTATTTCGATTCAACGGTATATGAAAATTAACCTTATCCCAATAAAATGAATCAAATATAGCTGGAACTTTTGTAAGTATTCCAGAATATGTTCTTTCACCTTTATAAATTGGGTTTTTAATAATATTCAAAATGGTATTTGGTGACCATTGAATATCCTTCTTTTTAGTTTCTGTTACAAAACCAGTATGTTTATTTTTGGTTTTAATTGTACCTTTATTAATTTTATTATATCTGGTTGGAATCCTTTCTGAATTAAGGATATTAGCAATGGTTTTTGTTCCAGTTCCAGCAAGTGATAATTCAAATATCCTTCTAACAGTAACAGCTTCATCTTCATCAATTACCATCAAATCATTTTCATCTTTGCCATAACCATAAGGCGAAATTCCACGAGTTTTTCCAGCTGCAACACGATTTCTTAAAACACTTTTAACTTTTATCTTAGTTTGGGTAACGTGGAACTTATTAAATACTGATAATAAATCACCAAAAAAAGTTGATTGTGGGTCGTGCAAATCAACAACCCCATCCATTTGTGTTATGTAAACAATATTTTTTTTTCTGAATAAATCAGTAATTAGAAATCTGATTTGGGGTTCACGTTCAAAACGTGCTTGGTCAATTGCAAATACGTGTGAAAGTTCTGAATTGGAAACATCACCAAGAAAACGTTGAAATTCTGGTCGGTTATCAATTGTTCCAGAAATTCCTTCATCAATATAAATTTCATAAGGAATATTTAGTGCATTTGCTTTTGCAATCCCTTTAAGCTTTTGGTCTTCAATTGATAAATCGTTACCATCTTTTAACCTCGAAATTCTACAATATATGCCAAGCTTCATAAAATGTCTTTAATACAAAGCAAATGTACATATATATAATGTTATTTTATATTTGTGAGGTAACCGAGGATAATAATATTTTTATATATTTTAGCTTTAATATTTATTATACAGTAAATTTATAATTCGTTAAGGGTTCGTGATACATCTAAATTGTCTTTTTTCAAAAAAAAGCTAAACAATAAATTTTATTTTAAAAGAACCTTAAAAGTTTTTGTTTGATTTTCTAGGGATAAATTAATGAAGTATAATCCTTTTGAATTATTGGACAAATCAATTTTGCTAGAGGTGAAATCAGATTGTATTTTCTGCCCTAAGCTATTATAAATCGAATAGCTGTAATTTTTATTATCAGGATTAGAAATGTTTATAAAATCAGATGTTATGGTTGGATAAATAGTCATTTGATTAACACTTATTTGACTTGTTGTAAGATTTGGAAGGAATACTCCGCCTGCTTGTTGGTACAAATATGCAAACGCTTGAAAATATTGATTTGTAATATTAGCATCATGTATAATCAGAGTGTTTTCATCGTTCTTTGTCTCTGCTGATGTACTCCAATTGTGCGAACCTAACACTACTTGTGGGTCAGAACTAGAATTAAAATTATCTACAACCATAAATTTATGGTGCATAATTCCCGAACCAGAATATACCATAGCATGATTAATTAATAAACCTGACTGTATCGCACCTATTTGATTATTAGCAGGATTTTGACTGTCTATAACTACATTAGTGTTTGATAAACCTGAGTTATACTTATTCAATAATGCTGTTGTTATATCAAACCTTGTAATAAGCATTGTTGCTATATCAATATCTGAATTAGCGGAATTAATAGATGCTATTATTTTTGAATTTACTCCATCACTTGGACTAAAATAAGATTCAACTTTCTTACCACCAATTATAAAATTGTGTGGAGTGTTATCAGTTTTATATTGACCAAACTTTGATAAAGTTGTATTTGGAACAAGTGTATTACTTCCCCACATTTCATTAAATTCCAATTGGTAAGCTAAAGCTAATGATTGGTCTTGTATTACAATTGCACTATTTTTATCTGGACCATCAATTTGTGATACTGTCCAATTTGTAGAACCTGTCCATACCAAAGGCAAATTTGCATTTGAACTGTTAGCGTCAAAAATCACAAACTTATTGTGCATGATAGTATAAGCAGAAGATGTTGGACTAGGTAATAAAGGAATCGAAGAATTAAGCAATGGAATCATATTGCTAGAAGAACTACCATCATAAATAACCCTTACTTTAACACCTCTTAAATAAGCTGAATTAATTGCACCAGCTAATCCTGAAGATGATGAAGGTGATGCAGAGTTATAAATAGCAATATCTAAAGTTGTAGCACACGCATTAATATATTCTATTAATTTATCTTCTAAGGTATTTGATAGATTTACAGCATTTTGAATTTGACTATAATTAGTATCTACAGGATGATTAAAAAATACTTTTATATCTCCAGTTGATAAGGATGCAGTGGCTATGTAATTTGTTTTTTGAATTAGCTTAGAAGAATCTGCATAGTAATTGACTTTAAGAATCTGTGCTGGTTTAATGTCATTTAAAATATATGTCGCAGGGTTATTAGTATCAACACTAACCGACACCTCTCTGTCTGTAAAAGCATCATATGCCTTAAAATTTATATCTTTTGAAGATGCGTTATCAAATTCAATAGCAAGAGTATTATCTAAATGCTGAACTGAAAAATCTGCTTCTTTAAATGTAATCTGAGCTAATAAAAAAGTATTGCTTAATAATAAAACAAGAGTTAGAATGTAAATTTTTCGCATAGTTAGATTTGGTTCGATAATGATTCCTAGTTAAATCTAGGATGGTAAAGATAGAAATTATATTAATTTAATTTTGTCAAGGTATTTTTCAAGTAATTCGCCTTGTTTGAAAGTCTTTTTATAGAGTATTCTATTTTTATCTTTATCGTAATATACATCTACAAAAAAGTCATTAATAATATACAGGTTGATAGCAATATTGTCTTTAATATAATTGTCAACATGAGTCCCTATATCCCAAATAGCATTATACTGTTCTTCATCTGTTAGACATGTGAATTCGTAAAGTTTCATTTATATCCTATTTTTTTTAACCATTTCAAATACAAATCCCATTGTGGCTCTATCCATTGTGAAGTTAAATAGTAATTACCGCAAAAAAATTCCTTTGAATAATATCTAGTTCTTCCGTCAGCATCTTGTATCGTCCTAGTTTTTAATCGTAATATTTCAAAATTTGAATTGAAAATTTCTTTTGAATACCTAGGACTTTGCAAATTTTGAATTTCATTATTTGAAATTAGTCCTTGCTTAAAAGCATTTCTAAATGTATGTTGAACATATTGTCCTATTTTCATTCCTTGTATGGTCTTTTTATCAGACACTTTATCATTCATAGGAATATATGTTATATTTTTTTCTTTAAAGTTTTCTTTTCGAGAATCTAAATCAATTAACTTAATTGCTCTTAGAAATAATTCTGAAGTGTCATTTTCCGTTTTCGATGCATGAATTGTTGAATCAATAATATCCTCAAAAAACTGGTCATTAGTAATTACCCCTATTGTAATGCTATCATCATCAATTAATTCGGTAGCTTTCTGAAGCAAATCATCAATTAGTTTTAAAGTAGCTGGGTTTGTTTTTGGTGTAATAAATAAAGAGTGAAAATGGTTGTATTGTTCAAAATATGTTTGCATAACGAAAAGAGTTCTGAAAATTTTCTTTAATATTCGCTGTGCAGTTTCTTCTTTAGAACCGTAATTTAAACCCGCACCATGAAAAGCAACATCTACACCATAAACCGACAGCTCAGAAGTATTTAGTCCTAAAACATCTATTTCAGCTTGTTTTAGAAGTTGTTCAAAAGAGCTTCCTTTAAATATTTCATCAAAATAACCTGATTTCATTATTTTTTGATAGAATAAATTTGCTCTGCTTTTATTGTAATCAGTAACCACCCAGTTACCACTCAATTTCCAATTTGTTTGAATAACTCTACAGCCCATTACGTGATTTAAATAGCTACTTGTTAAAGATTCACCAATTTCTATTTTCATAATTCTATTATTTTTTATTAAAAATTTAATTTTATGAGTATGTAAACGCTCAGTTATTTTTGTTTAAATATATTATCAGATGGCTCTCGTATTAAGATTGTAAATACTATAATTTATTTTATAAATATAATAAATTTTCAAAATTAAGTTGAGCTAAGCTTTAGTTACAATAATGCATAATCTTTGAATAAACTTCTTTTTTTCCAAACTGTTCTTCTTTATGCTAGTATAGACAAGCGCTTTGAGTTTGCCCAATTAAAGCCTTAGTATTCACTCTCGAACTATATGAATCATTATCATTTGGATTTAAAATTATGGCGTTATCAAAATTAGGTAACTGATTTGCTCTTTTCTATTGTAGAATAAAAATTATCATTTGAAGACTTACTATTTTTTATATCTTCACTATATCTTACTCTAGATTTAGAATCTTTAATAAACATTCGCTTTATATCCGAATCATTTTTATCAAATGTCATTGTATTTTGAATATTCATTTTTGAAGCCATCCCTTCTACATCATGACCTGTTCCAATATAAGTGAAAGTCCAATTTTGTTGTTTTAATTCATCTACTAGATTTTTTATCGCTAAACCCGAATATTCTTTTGATGAATTTTCTTCACCATCCGTAAGTACGGTAACCAGCACGCTATAATTATCTTTTCCTTCTAAGTACTTTTTTAATTTGGAAATACTAAAACCCATTGCATCAAATAGTGGAGTCATTGAGTTAGGATTATAAGTACTGTCATTAATTGCATCCATTTCGTTGACACGGTCTACGAAATGAAGAATTTTATTGTTTAAATCATTGAATGAAACCATCGAAATTAAATGTTCCTGTTCTGGAAACTGGGCTTCAATTCCTTTTAAAGATTGAACCAATTCATTAAACCCATTGATAATGGATGATTTAATAGAACTCATCGAACCGCTCTCGTCTAAAATAATCAAATTGTGAACCTGATGTTTGTTTTGCATTTTTTATTGATTTTAATGATTAATAAACATTTAAATATTCAGAAATAGTAAAAGGACTATACTGTATGTATTTTGTCAAGTGGCAAATACCATTAAATTGCTTAAAAACCAACAATAATTTAAAAAAAACACATTTTTACATAAATATATCTAAATAAAAATACAATTAAGTTGAAATTTTTATTGAAAATTTAATAAAAAAATATGCTTTTAGAAGAAATAATTAAAGAAAATTAGAAAAAAAGAATTGGTTTTGAGGGTTTTTTGCTTCTATTTTTATAAAAGACTAGTAAGATTCTCAAAATTTTAGAAACAATCCGTTATATCAAACCAAAAAGTTTTTTCAACCACGGCACCATCATCCAAAAAATGATTGATATTTATCTTGTCATATTTTCTCCCATCATCGGTTATCATAAGCGATTGCTCAACCTTGTCCCATTGAACATCGTTAAGCCATATGCTGATATATTCATTCTCAATTGAAACAAGACCATATTTGGCCTCCGATAATAAAACCACGGCTTGTTCTTGTGATTGTCCGTTGCCACCACTTACAGGTAGCATAAAGCCAGTTTTATTGTAGATGTATTTTTGTATGTCCATGATACTTGTGTTTCATTATAAATATCTGGATTGTTGGAAAGTGGTCTAATTTTTTTGGTGAAAAATTTGGTAAAAAAAATTTTGGAATTTTGGGTCCAGAAAAATTTAGAACGAATACCATCATGGGCTAGGTTTAAAGTTGGTTATGGTGCAGGGGGCTAGGCTGGTAACGGGGGGACGGCAGGGGTTCTATATTAAAAGTGGTGTTACTATTTGATTATCAGACTTTATTCTTTAGTTTTGTTAAAAATTAACAAAAAAAGGTCATAAAAATGAGAAACAAATTACTTCTACTTCTTGCGATTGGTATCGCGTTGTCTACCCAAACTCTTATGGCACAAGTGCCATCTTATGTTCCAACCAACGGCCTTGTTGGTTATTGGCCTTTCAGTGGCAATGCTAATGATGAAAGCGGTAATGGAAATAATGGGACTGTAAATGGAGCTACATTGACAACAGATAGATATGGAAATGCCAATAGTGCTTATAATTTTATTACAAATAGTGATATTATTCAGAATCAAAATTTTAATATGACCTCACAAAACTTTACTATAAGTGTTTGGGCTAAACTATTAACAACTTATAGTTATACTTTATTTAACGTAGTGGAATTTGGACCAATTGACAACACAACTATTGGGGGTTTTTCTTTAAGAATAGACCAGAATAATAGTGTATATGGAAATAATATGTATCAAATATACGGAATTACTAATAATGAAATACATTCTGATTCTTACGAATTTAATTTATTAAATATATGGAATAATATTATTTTTACCAAAGATGGCGAAAACACAAGACTATATTTAAATGGTCAACTTATAAGTTCAAATATTGATGCGGGCACCATTAGCTATGCAAATTCTTGGTTGCAATTTGGTAACAAAGGTAATATCAATAACAATTTAGTTGGGAGTAGGTTAATTGACGACATAGGTATCTGGAATCGTGCATTAACACAACAAGAAATTACAAACTTATATAATTCTGTTAGCACCAACGAATGCTTAACAATGACAATCAACACAGGAGCTTTAAGCACAAATCCTGTAACCTATACCAGCACTGTAAATATTTACCCAAATCCAGCCAACGACCAAATTACTATTGATTGTGGTAATCTAGCCAATGTAGCTGGTTGGAACATTAAAATTACAAACATGCTTGGTCAAGAGGTATTTAATAAACCCATGAACACGCAACAATATGTGGTTCCTTTAAATACATGGTCTGGTAAAGGGATGTATTTTGTTAAAATCTCAAATGCTCAAAACGAGGTTGTAAACATCAAAAAGATAATACTTCAATAAATTAACTTAAACAATTATCAAACATGAAAAAATTAATTACAATCGCATTTGCTGTAACAATATTACTTGGATGCAGTTCTGATTCCAATAGTTCAGATTCTAATAATTCCAACAACAATCTATTCTTAAATATCAATATATCTGGGACTAATTATAAAGAAGACGCACCAAATATATTCGGTTTCAGTGGTGAAGAAAATTGTCTAAATAATGGTGACTTATATTTACTAAATGTTGGTCAAATTGAAAATTCTTCTTTTTTTGTTGATTGTAGTTTTATTCACTTTGAAAATTTGGTTGATTTTAACAACTCTCAAAAAAATGTAATTACAAATACAAGATTAACAGATATTTCTGATATTTTTGAGCTTAACTTTACCGAAGATGCTTGTAGTAAAAATAATGATTTTTCGATTGTTTATGAAGATAAGGTTTCAAAAAAATATTTAAGATTAAAACCAAACTCTCCAAAAAACCACACTATTACAAATGTTAAATTTAGTTCCGAGGATGCAACAAGCAAATTCTACATTGTTGAAGGAACTTTCAACGCAACATTTTTAAAAGGTAATTCTGATATACCAGTGAGTGGTAATTACAAAATAGAACTAGAGGTACTAAAGTAAAAAATTTAAGTTTTAGATTAGTTTGATAAAGCGTTATTCATTATTGGGTAACGCTTTTTAAATTTCTCAATAAAATATTTAAAATAATAATCGACTATATTTACTTTACCAACATTGAAACAAATTGAAATATCACCATATTTAGTGATGTTTTTATGTTAAAATTTTTTATTATGTTTGTGATTATTTAAAAAATATATGAGAATATTATTACTCGCTCTTCTTTTGCCCTTTTTGTCGCTCCACAGCCAAGAACTTCACCATCAAATGTTATCGTCACAAGGCACCAGCAAAGAACTTCCTAATGGCGTATTTGTTAGTCAAACCATAGGACAGCAAAGTGTTATTGGCAACTACACTCGTGGGGGTAAAACATACGGTCAAGGATTTCAACAAAGTGTTTGGAGAAAACACATAGAAAGTACCAAAAATAATCCAATAACAACTATAACATTTCCAAATCCGTTTATTGGCAATATCAACTTCCAATTCTCAAAACCCATTAAAGAAACCATTCACATGGAACTTTTTGATATAAGAGGAAGACTGGTGTTTCAAACTGACCAACGCCCAATAAATAATTTACTTAACGTTGATTTGCCAAACCTAGCTTCAAGCAATTATTTAGTAAAATTAAGTTCCGCAAAATATACCTATTATACACAAATCCTAAAACAAGAATGAAAAAACTGCTTCTATTAGCTGTGATTGTGATGTCTTTTCAGAACATGCAATCGCAAGAAATCTACCTTCAAACAGGTAAAAACTTCACCAAATACGATTTTAAAAGCGACACGGGTTCATCCTCAAGTCTACAAGCTGGTAGTGGTAATTTTTATGAGATTGGCTACGTTATGACGCTAAACAACGAAAAATTGAAATATAATATTGGTTTGAGTCTTAATGAGTATAATGCTATTGGTGGCAACGCTGTTAGTTCTTATTCATGGAACACGCAATACATGGGAATTGATAATACGTTTTCCATTGCGTTTGTGAATTGGAATGGATTGCAAGCTTCCGCCAATGGTGGATTAGGTATCTCTACTCTTATTTATGGCAAGCAGAACATCAACGGGCAGTATTTGGACTTGGCATCACAAAAAGAATTTTCAGGACTTTGGATTGCTCCCAAATTAGGACTTACAGCTAGTTACAACGTTGACAATGATATTTATTTGAGCATTGGATATGCTTACTCTAAGAGTTTCAATGTATCCAATAGCTCTGATGAAAAACTATCGTTCAACAACAACCAAATTCAATTTGGTATTCACTTCATGTTAAGATAATACGCAACAGTTATGAAAAAAATATACATTTTATTTGTTCTACTACTAAGTTCAGCAATTTATTCCCAAACCAACGGCATCACCTATCAAGCGGTTATATTGAATCCAGAAGGAGACCGTATCCCAGGGTACAATGATGATAGAGCGCCATTAACCAACAAAAATGTTTGCCTGAGATTTAAAATCTATGCAGGAACAACACTTGAGTATCAAGAATCATTACCAACCAAAACGGATGAATTTGGTATGGTAAACGTGGTGATTGGAACAGGAACACCAACAGGTGGAACTGCTACAACATTTGGAGGTATCGTTTGGAATGGCAGCCCAAAAAGCCTTGTAGTTGAAGTAGATTTAAAAGGACTTTGTACAAGATTCATTGAAATAAGCAACCAACCGTTTACGGCTGTTCCTTATGCTTTGTATGCGGCTAATTCAGGTTCAGGAAGCACTTCAGGGCCTCAAGGGCCTGCTGGACCTCAAGGTATTCAAGGTGTAAAAGGTGATACGGGTCCTGCTGGTCCTCAAGGTATTGCAGGAAAAAATGGTGCTGATGGAGCAACTGGACCGCAAGGGGTTGCTGGAACCAATGGAACCAACGGTATTGATGGGGCAACTGGTCCGCAAGGTATTCAAGGTGAACAAGGACCTGCTGGACCTCAAGGTATTGCTGGCAATAACGGTCTTGATGGAGCAACTGGTCCGCAAGGTGTTGCTGGTTTAAATGGAACGAACGGAATTAATGGAGATAAAGGTGAACAAGGACCAATTGGATTAACTGGACCTGCTGGACCGCAAGGAATAGCTGGAAACAACGGAACTAATGGTAATAATGGTGTTGATGGTACTCAAGGTATTCAGGGTGAACAGGGCCCTATTGGATTAACTGGAGCTGTTGGACCACAAGGTGTGGCTGGAACCAATGGTACAAACGGTTTAGATGGTGCGCAAGGGCCACAAGGTATTCAAGGCGAACAAGGTCCTATAGGGCTAACAGGACCTGCTGGACCACAAGGAATAGCTGGAACCAATGGAGTTGATGGTGCAACTGGACCTCAAGGACCACAAGGAATTCAAGGCGAACAAGGACCTGCTGGTCCACAAGGAATAGCTGGAACAAACGGTACCAATGGATTAAGTGCATACGAAATAGCGGTTCAAAATGGTTATACGGGAACTGAATCACAATGGTTATCAACTGCTATTGTTGGAGCACAAGGCCCTCAAGGTCCTGCTGGTCCTCAGGGACCACAAGGAATTGCAGGAACAAACGGTTTAAATGGTATTGATGGAGTTCAAGGTCCACAAGGTATTCAAGGAGAACAAGGACCTATAGGACCACAAGGTGTATCAGGTACTAATGGCATCGATGGAGCTCAAGGACCTCAGGGACCTACTGGACCACAAGGTTTGGCTGGAGCTACTGGAGCTCAAGGGCCTGCTGGTCAAAATGGTTTGAGTGCGTATGAAATAGCGGTTCAAAATGGATATACTGGTACAGAATTACAATGGTTATCAACTGCTATTGTAGGACCACAAGGGCCTCAAGGAATAGCTGGTGCAAACGGTATTGATGGTGCAACTGGTCCACAAGGTCCACAAGGAATTCAAGGTTTAACTGGCGCAGCTGGACCGCAAGGGATACAAGGACCGCAAGGTATTGCTGGAACCAATGGTACTAATGGTGTTGATGGTTCTCAAGGGCCTGCTGGTCAAAACGGTATTAACGGCCAAGATGGTCTATCAGCATATCAAATATGGCTCAATGCTGGAAACACTGGAACTGAAACACAATTCTTATCATCTTTACAAGGAGCCACAGGTACTCAAGGACCTGCTGGAATTAATGGTGCTACAGGACCACAAGGCCCAGCTGGGGCAAATGGTATTAATGGTACAAATGGAACTAACGGGACCAATGGCCTATCTGCTTATCAAGTTTGGTTGAATCTTGGGAATGTTGGAACAGAAGCTGATTTTATTGCTTCGTTAACTGGACCACAAGGAGCTGCTGGTGTTGATGGTCAAGATGGTGTCAACGGATTAGATGGGAAAAACACACTTATAAATACCACTACAGAACCTGCTGGGGCTAATTGTGCTAATGGAGGTACTAAAATTGAAGTTGGTTTGGATGCTGATGGCAATGGAGTTTTGGATGCTGGTGAAATAAACAGTAGCTTATCTAAATATGTTTGTAATGGTGATTCAATGAATTCTGGCGGAAATTTTGATGATTATATTTTTAACAAATTTGGCCAAGATGATTATCTTTTTCCTTTTCAAACTTCTAATATTAATTTGTTAAATAAAAAAGGGTTTTATAAATCAAGGTTTTCATTTTTAAATTCAGGTGCTGGAAATTCTGTTTTGAGGGTTAGGTTCTTTTCGGATAATAATATTTTGTTATACGAATATCAATCAACTCCCTCGGAGGGAAGTACTGAAATAATAAATTTTAATACTAAATTAAACCCGAGCTGGAATTATATCATGATACAATTTGAAGTTATCAGTGGAACTACTTCAGGTAAATTTCTAAAAAAAATAGATGAAGAATATGTATTATTTAATTAAATGGACAATAAAATTATATATAATCAAGAAATAAAAGAATTTGTAGATACTGTATTTAAAGAAATCAGCGCATCTAAATCAATCTCTGATTTAGATAAAATATTGGATAAAAGAGATGTCGAAAATAAATTCAGAATTAAAATAAATGATTATCCAAAAATAGAATTTAACATCACTATTGAGGAAATTCAAAATATAGAAATTGAAACTTTTATTATTGACAATTTATTTAATCATGATAAAATAGCAGAAAATGATAACACTATAACGAAGTTATTGTACGCAATGGCTTGGAAAAACGGTGACTTAAAAAAAATCAAACATATTATTCAAGGAATCAAAAATGTTGGAGAATCTAGTTCTGAAAAAAATGATGGTTTAGTTTTTTATCAGTTTGGTAAATATTTAACCAAAAAGGAAGGTCAACCTATAATTGACCAACATGTTTTAAGAGCTTTTAAAGTATATCGAACAGACTTAAATAATATCTGTGATATTAAAAAATCCAGAAATTTAACTACTATAGGAAAAAATGAAAAAGCACTAATTATTGACTATAAAAATTGGTTAATATCTGAAGCTATTTCAGATGAATTGAAAAAAGAAACAGATTATGCTTATCATATCGATAAAATTCTTTACGCAGTTGGAAAGAAGATAAAATTTAAAAGTAATGAGAAATAAAAATAACAAATATACCCAACACCTAATAAATTTTCTTGAAGAAAATAGCAATAATGGCCTAAACACTATAACAATTCCGCTTCAGAAGAAAAGAAAGGGATTTGATAGCTTTGAAATTCACCTTATCTATAAAAATTTCAAAATTTATGGAATTAATGTTGAGCGGAGGGTAATGCCTGCTGATACAGTTTTCCCTATAGATATTTTCAATCTTGTTTTAAACTCCCTATCAAAAGCGAAAGATTTTACTTTACCTAATGGTAAAGCACAAGGTAACAGAATGGGTGATGAAGGTTTGTCTTCCAATACCATTGAATATATTGTTGCGAAAGTAATTTACAAAAAGAATGATGGAGATACTATAGATAGAAGGATTTCAGTTATTTCAAATATTCTTATAGCTGCAAATTTATGTGAGTCCAGACCTTCATCTCTCAAATTAAAATAATCAGTATTTGTTAAGTTTCACAAACCTCTAAAATGGGCACCAAAAATTTATTTTTATCAATATTATTTTTTTGTTCAATAGTTCATTCTCAAACATGTGCTGATTTCCCCGAAATAACTGCATCTACAACAAATCTGTGTAGTGGTTTATCGGCAAATTTGTCCATCAACTATACCCCGCCTACCATATGTAATATGAACATTACACCAAGTACTATACCCTTGGGTAATCCAATCCGCTAAATCAAAATACTTTGTTATTAGATGGTGCAACCTATTATGCTGAGTCCACCAATTTAATTACTGGATGTAAAAGCCCAACTAGATTAGTAGTTCTTGTAAAAATAAATGATTCAAATTCTCCTGTTGGAGAACCAAGTCAGGTATTTTGTGCTGAAGACAATCCTACTTTATCAAATGTATTGATGAATGCCGAAAATTCACTCGTATGGTATGATACTAATACTGGAGGGAATATTTTGCCCTTTACTACTTTACTTGAGGACAATCAAAGTTATTATGCAAGTAATCTTGATAATCTAACTGGTTGTTATAGTTCAGTGAGAACAAAAGTTGATATTACATTACTTCAGTGCGAATTAGAAATTAATAATATATTAACTATAAATGGTAATAATCTAAACGATTTCATATACATAAAAACATTGATAATTTTCCAAAAAGTGAATTTCAAATTTTTAATAGATATGGTAAATTAGTTTGGAGAGGATATAATTACAACAATATTCAAAATACTTTTACTGGAAAAGCAAATGTTCAAGGTGTATACAAGCAAGATGAATATTTGCCTACAGGAACTTATTTTTATGTTTTGACTTATTTTGATATGTATCGTAACGAAAACAAGGAGGTGAAGGGATTTTTACAAATTAATAATAACCAATAATATGAACTGGTTTAAAGTTATTATTTTGATTTTCTTTTTTTGTCCTAAAATTTATTCGCAAAACGACCCTAAACTATCTATTTTTTCTTTTAACCCAATTATGTATAACCCTGCGTATGCTGGTTCTTTTGATGGTTTAACAATAAATTCCATATATAGTACTCAATGGGTTGGATTTGATGGAGCACCAAAAACACTTTTATTATCTGGTCATTCGATACTGTATAATTCTAATGTGGGTGTTGGTTTAGATGTTATTTCAGATAAAATAGGGGCAGTAAACGAAAATGCAATTAACGGAAACTTTGCATATCATGTCAACTTAAGTGAAACTATACGTTTATCGCTTGGATTGAAAGCTGGTGTAAATTTATTTAATATTGATTATAATCAATTTTCAATTCAGGACCCCAACGAAAATGATTTGGCAGACAGAAATGTGTCTAGTAATAATTTATTGATTGGCACTGGAGCCTATTTGTATAATGAAAAATGGGCTATAGGTTTTTCTATTCCAAATTTGCTTGAGACGAAATATCTTAATGATGTTAATAATCAAATTGCTAAAAAGAAACCATATTACTTTTTTACTGGGGCCTATAAATTTGAACTGGATGAAGAGATATTTCTTCAACCTAATTTTATAACAAGAGTGACAGATGGTGCTCCTATTTCAACACTTGTAGCGTTAAACTTAAATTGGAAAGATAAATTTGTTACAAGTCTAAATTTTGAAATGGATGTTTCAGTTGGTGGATTTGCAGGGTTTAGATTCTTTGAAAACTTTTTAGCTGGATACTCTTATGATATTTCAGTCAATGACTTTGGCAGATATAATGGTGGTGTACATACATTTATAGTCAACTATAGATTAGGGGATTATTGGAGTAAGAAAAAATGTAGTTGTTTTACTTTTTAATATTTCAGTTTTTTTCATATTCTAGTTTTCGCTAAATTCAAAATCGTAATCTTTCAACTTTCTTCCATAATACATTACAACCAAA
>Ga0315904_10005884_pt1 | contig 16897 bp, 10 predicted proteins | sample LakEriMetagenome_6_FD_203529 | JGI IMG/M metagenome (GOLD analysis project Ga0315904, IMG submission 203529) | Freshwater fungal communities from buoy surface, Lake Erie, Ohio, United States - Buoy 12 MA120 | ecosystem: Environmental > Aquatic > Freshwater > Lake | place: USA: Lake Erie, Ohio...
GCACCATTGACTTGAGCTCATCAACATCCGACTTGAGCCTTTGAATCTCCGCTTCCTTGTCCTCGAAGGTCTTTTTCGCAACCAGGCGACGGAGATAGTCTTTAGTGTTTCTATTTATTATAGCTTTTGAATAGCTATCCCTCACGAGTGAAGGATCTTCCTTGACAACTGCGTATTTCGGATCCGTATGGCTCATGTCACAGCGATCGCTCTCAGGTCAGAGCAGGAAGGGGCTGCCGAGCTATTCTCCGAGGTAAAGACGATCTTCAGGGCAAAAGCCACAAACTTTGTGTTAGATAGCATTGATTCCGTGACAGCGTATTCAACATCAGCATATTCTGCTGCATTATCATTGATCGGAACAGTATCAATCGGATTGACACCCACCCATGGTAACGAATCAAAGTTAGAATCGATGTTATCGGTCACCTTGTAGTAGAGATTGATGTATGATCCAGTTGGGCGGTTTGCTGCTAGGAAGATACGAAGAGCTGACGCAGCTGTTGCCAGGTCCACTCGGCGAGTGATATACTTTGAAAGAGCGGATGAACCGCTGGCTGCGGTTTCCGCTTGATATCCCTCCACAACATTATATCCAGTCGATGCAGATCCGATCGGACGGTCCAGACGATATGAGATAGCGATCGCTGATGTACGATTCAGATCAATGACTGGAGAAAGTGTAGACTGGGTTGTGGTAAACGTACCCTTGAGATACAAGCTCTTTGACGTCGGGCTCGCACTATTCACCGCACGAACAATCTGAGGACGATTCATTTCAACGTTCTGATTCACTGGGATCTGATAATACTGAGTCAATGAATGAGGGATTTCAGATCCCGCTAGAGATTTTCCTGACGTGGTCCGCGCGTACCAATCCGCACGAGTGTTTTTAAACACAAGCTGCTGAATATTTGGGTAGAGAATATCGTATGCCTTATTCTCGGTGGCAGTCACGGCTGTTCCACCGATACGACTTGATGCAGTGAAGTTTGAAGCCCCTCCGGCCAGAAATGTATAAGAATCCTGTTCGGCATCGACAACGTTTCGAGTGCCATTGATATCGCTTCCCAGGACTCCATTATAACTGGTACCCGAGGTTAGACCTGCGATGGTAACTTCTGATGTTCCGGCAATGTGGCCATGATTCTTCTGGAACACTCTGATCTTCTTTGTTCCGATATAGGTATAAAGAGGATTTGATTCAAGATTAACAACTGGAAGTGTTGCTTCGTTCAGGATAATATCACCCGTCGAAACAAATTCAGCGCGGCGAATCACGAACTTGATATCCAGATTCTGCTCGGGAATCCATGTCGATGCATTCTGAGACTTGAACATCACTCCAGCATATGGCTGTTTTGTAATGGAAAATGATGTGTTCGTGACATCGTTCTTCCCGGTCTCTGCAACCCAGATCTTATAGTTGCGAGAATTAGCATTCACCACGAAGCAGTATTCAGATGTATCAAGCAGAAATACCGGAGCAGAAAAGGTAAACTTCGTAGGCAAGGAGGCGCTAGAACTTGTTGCGACATCAGCGGCATTGACTGTTACCGTTGAAAATGGAACAATGATCCCTGTAGGAATTCCATTTTCCATTTCTCGGATCTCAAGAGTAACAGGTAGGGTAGAATCTTTAGACGCAAAGTACAGGTCAATCGATGTCAAAAATGCTCCACCTGGACTATCGACGATAAAACTCTGCGCAACGGGATCGACGTAGGTCTTAGCCTGCTGCAGAGCTGACGTTTGTGTTGGTGATAGGTATACTTTGCTCATGCTTTAAATTATTGTGTATAACGTTCGGCTTCAGGTAGAGTTGAAATATCCAGTGGAGCCGATGCTACGGTAAACGAAATCGTATTTGAATAATACGTCACACCGCTCCAAACCGCTCTTGCACGTACCTGATATGTACCAGGCAGAGCCGGAGAAATTCTAAACACCGCATTACCAGATATTCCGGAAGTTGTTCCGCTCTGATATACCAGAGGAACCCAATATCCGAAGTTAGGATCTGATGCATTTGATCTTTCTTCCATCACGAGGGATGCGAGAGAACCATATCCTGTTGCAGATGTAACAGCGATAAAGTTGAATGGAATTCCGTTATACTTCGGCGTGAGGCCCTGGATAGCGATACCAACAAACGGAGGTACAGAAGGAGCCGGTCCGGGCTTTGGCGTTGGAATTACTACCGGTGGCTGAACAGCAGGCGTAGGAGCTGGTACAAAGATTCCAGTTGCACGGTAAATGCCTTCAGCGTATGTAAAGGCTGAATCCGTGTTATTTAGAGAATTATCGATAATTCTGAATGTTCTTTCACCAGTGCGGAATTTCATAGCATCATTATGAGGAATGATGAATGACCCGATCACTTCTCCATAAGGGGTTGTCGTTAAGGGTGTGGCTCCAGAAGGATGCGCGGTCAGTCCGGCATAATTTTTATCATCCGGATTTGTGGTATAGTTAATCATCGCATCCTCTGTACGAACATAGTTCGTCATATCTACACCATCAAAAAACGCGTAAACTCGAGAGGAAGGTTTTAGACCGGTAGCTCTAAAATAGATCTTTCTGGAGCGAATGTATGGAACAATAGTATTGTTGACAACTGTATCAGAAACTTGAGAAGTCTGTGTGTTATTATAAACACCGCTCGATGGACGTGTAATCTGTCCAACGGTATTTCCATCAGATGCCAGGATCGATCCTCCGCGTACTGTTAAGGTTCCCTCGGATAGCTGATTACGGAGTTCTTCTTCCTCCTCAGGGGAAACACCGAACCAATTGACCTGCCAATCATTGAACAATCCACCGTTTGCGGTATCAGCATCTGCTTCAATGAACCAGTTATAGCTGGTAGAAGCATTTGCTGCCAGCTGAGGCTTTGTGGTGACTTCTTTCCATTCATCCGATGGAGGAGAGAGCTCCATTCTTCCTTGCCATCCGTACACCGCGTGCGGGTTAACATATTCGGAGTATGATGAATACGGTTGTTCGATCAATGGTACTTCTGTATAATTAAGAGTGACCAAAGATCCTGTCTGCTTGATATTTGAGGATCCACCGATATTTGGTACCAGATTTACATATTTCTGAGTAAATTCTGGAAGAAGGATTCCCTTCTCGGCCTCGATGGAGCAGTGATAGTCTGGGTGGTTAAGGGCACCGATTCCATGATCCACGAACGAATCAACGATGAATCCATTTTTGTAGCGCTGGTTACCGGTTCCATCCAGAATTTGTGTGTTGGCAGCGGATTTTTCGAGTAGAGACAGCGAGGTATAGTACTCAACATTCGAGAGTCTCTTCTCCAGACGACCGATATCGCGCATCGTATAGCGCTTGTTGTCGATCATCTTCGCCGAAAGATCAGCGGGGCCGAACGTATAGGCATTCATATTGATCGAGTAAAGAACCATGGAATCCTCAGGATCCTCAGGTGCTTTTGGAATAGTATTCGAAATGCCCTTGATAGAACCAAATTCTCCGTTCTTATTCACGAAGATCTTATCAATGCGTGGCAAGTAGAATTGAATATCTGTCAGTATTGTAGAGTTTGGAACAATACAGTTCGAGGTCGAAGCACCGGGACCTGTGAAATTTCCAGAACCGTTGTTACTCTTGGTCGGACGGAAGTCAATCGCATCACGGAGGGCGATCGCTCCCTTGATGGAATTGAATGTAGGAATATCTCCGTAGTCAACGCCTGAGTATGAATTCACGCCGAAGTAATCACCAGTATTATGCGTAAAATAATCGAAGATTACCAGAATACGACCTGTAGGAGCACTTGCTCCTGGCTTTAACTGCATGCGGGCCACGTCGTAGAAGTTTTCGCGCTGACCGTCATCCAGCGTATAGCGATCGGTGATGTTGGTGTCGTTGGTGGTGGCGTCAGTCAAACCGTTTGCAGACATGTACACTGCCTTGATTCTCAATACATCGGTCTGATCGAGAGAATCATAACCACCAGGTGTGGTGTTTGGTGACGAGAATGCCTTCTGACCGTTACCATAGGCTCCACTTGTCCAGGTCGTAACACCAGACACAAAAGTCTTGGTCTTTTCTTCTACATTGCGACGTGTCGATGCGATGACGTAGAAGTACAGATTTGCATTTCCACCTCCGAGTGAAAGGGTGACCGACGTTCCGCCACCATTCAGAACAGGATCTACGGTTTGGGCGACCTGAGTACCGTCACTTGCCTTTACAACTATGTAATCTGTACGATTAACCGAATAGAAGTTTCCAGAACCGGCTGACACAGTCAGCTGACCACTTCCGGTTGCCTGAACGTTATCAACCTTGCGCTTGACGTAGTAGAAGAAGTCGCACGTAACATCATCCGAGGAGCGAAGTGATTGAACGGCGCTAACAGGAAGCTTGTAGAGCAACGAGCTATTCGATGGATCATACAGAATCGCATCGGTGATATTAGAATCGATATCATTGACCGTTGCCGTGAAGTCGTATCCTGGGACAGATGTATCTTGAAGTGTACTGACATTAGAGAATGACTGCCCAGAATTCATTACGATATCGAACAGGTACAGCTTGTAGAAGGCCGCCGATCCAACAATCCCGGAAACATATTCCATGGCACGTGCACGGGCAAAGCCGATCGTTGTCGCTTCAGCATTAAATGTGATCGATCCTGCCGTCGCATGATTTACATTTACGGTAAACTGAGTCGAACTTATAATCGATTCAACAGTTGGAGACGCTCCAAATTCTCCGGTGCCACTTGTCTTCGTTAAGACCTGGCCAATTGCCATTTTTGATGTATTTCCACTTGTTAATGTTACCGTTGAAGTACCGGTAGAAAGTGTGGCAACAAGTCCTGTCGTAGCAGAATTCTTTAGGTTGATCCGACTAAAAGTAGCAGTATCTGGAAGTCCTACAACTGTATCGATATAGACGTATCCTCCGAGTGGAGTAAAGATAGATGCACCGTTGATGAATGCCTCATCGCGGGCCTTTTCCACTGTGACATATGTCGTATCCAATGTTTCGATGCGATAACCATTGACATACGCAACCGATGGTTCAAGGCCGACTGCCAGACGAGCTTTTCCATAATCCAGAGCTTGTTGGCTTGTGAATCCTGGATTTGCTGCCTGAATTTGCGCCTGCGTGAACAACCCACCATTCGTGCCGTTGTTATAGTACTCGCGAACGTTGATCTGGAACGGACGAACTGTGTAATTGCCAGACTCTTCGTAGGTACGAGTGGCCAGAGTGCGCGCAAGTTCTGAATACTCTGTACGAGCGCGTCCTGTTACTTGACCACCATTGATCAGCAGTACCTGAATGATATTGTCTTCTGTTCTGTTCGAGAGGAGATATGGCTCTACGACAAGATCGAGAGCAACCTGATAACGATGTGCTCCAGGTGCAGATTCGTTCGGAGTTCCGATAGAATTATCAACCAGTGATGCATCCTCAGCGGAGGTAATGATATTCTCTGAAATCTTATAGACTACGCGCGCAGATGGGTTTGTGGTATATTTTGATACAATTACTGAATCAGCCGCTGCATAGACAAAATTTCCTTTTACGAAATACACTCCCTCGTTGACAGAAACGCGAGTTCCCCTTCCTACAGGATTATCAGCTTCTGCCTTAACCTTAAACTTCTTCGTAGAATTATTGACGGTAAATGTTAAAATCTCTCCAGGAGAAAATCTGTGAGCTGTCTTTGCAGTATCTGCGCGAGTATAACGAACGAAAATGGTGAGAGCATCCGATGTGGTAGATGCCGTTACTTCAAGAACATCCGCAATGACTCCACTTGTGACACCAGTAACAGTGAGTCCTACAGCTGATGTGTAATAAGAAAGATTGCTTCCGCCGTCACCTTCAGGGTAGTACGTGGTTCCACCATCGCTGAATGTGCTTTCTAGCTTTACAAATTCGTAATTGGTGTCCAGAGACGCCTGGCCACCGAGAACCGGTGATCCTTCCTTGAAGACATGACTTCCAAAACGATCGATCTGTGCCTGTATGGCAGTCTGGAGCTGCGTCAGCTCACGAGCCTGAACGGCATAACCGGGGCGAAACAGAACACGCAGGTAGTTCTTTGACTGATCAAAGTCGTCGTAGTACGGAGGGATATTATAATTCTTGATTGCCATGACGGTTTAAATTAAATCTTAGAACTCCAGAATCATCTTGATGTCTTCGAGCTGCGATCCTGAACGAATAATAGCAGCGCGATTTTCAATGAACATGACTTCTCCACTGAATCGATCCACCTCTGGATTACTCAGAGTTGCGATTGGTCCGGATCCTGAGGATGCACCGCCAATTGTCATTCCGACGGTGAATGGAACGTATCCAGTCTTGTCATTCTGGTGGTATTTTAAAACACCGGTTGAAGGATTATATGCATCGACATATGCACGGGCTCCGGATCCGCCACTAGTATCTGTGATATAATCTCCGACCTGGAATACACCAGTAACGGATCCACCAGTTAATGTTAACGATTTAAGCGCCGAAAGAGTCGCGGCGCCGGCAATATTGGTAGAGCCCTGATTGTATGGATTCTTGATGATGCCAATCTGACGGAATGTCGCTCCGTCGACGATAAAGTCGCCAGAACCTTCTGGTCCATTCAACACTACTCGCATTCCGATGTAGAATCCACCAAGTTCAGAAACTGGGTCGGTACCATGTCCACCCTTTGGTGAAAGAATGGCACGGGCTGCTGCACCGGAACCACCGCCACCAGTGAATGATACTGAAGCCACGCTGTAGTTTGCTCCATTCGTAACAATATCAACCCTAGTAACAGCATTACCAGAAACAATAGCAGTTGCTGTTGCACCGGATCCATTTCCGTTGATTACTACGGTTGGTGCAGAAGTGTAACCAGTTCCACCGGCTGTCACATGAATGCGGTAAATCTTGCCGGCATCGGCGGCCGAATTATTCTGGTTGTTATATCGAGTCTGATCTTCCGGTGAGAGATCCACGATTCCACCCGGTGGGAGGACGACTGTTTTAACCGGCATATAAAGATTAGTCATAAATGCCGTGGCTTCTGCAGCAGTCACAGTATACATGTACTTCCAGATGTAATCATCGCCAGCATTTAATGGCGCCAGTGTAACGTGAGATGGTTCCACCTGCACTGTTGTGGCTGTAGGACCCTTGGCAATTAATTTGTAGACCTTAAACTCAGTTGTAATTACGTAAAATTTTTGAGTGAATATCGCGTCGGACGCATCATCCCATGGAACATACGCCTGGCCTGCGGTCCAATTGTAGCGAGGAATAATATGTGTGACAAGAGAAGAATCAACCTTCTTCAGGGCGATTGCATTTTGCCAGAAATCGTTCCTCTCTACCAGAGTGTCAACTGGAGTGGGAGCCGCCGTTTCGGGGCCACCTAACATCGAATTCCAATTGTCGGACTTACCAATCGCCAGGTAAACACTATCCGTCAAGGATGCAAAAACCTTTTTGAAGTTTGTCGCATTTTCAAGACGAAATTTAGATGTGATAATAGCTGCCATGAGAGTTAGATACTGTTAGTAAAATTTATTCCTAGCGGTGTTCCGTTCCACGTCTGAGTACCGATATAAAGGTTTCTCGAATAACCGGTAGGCCATGGATCTGCAATATTTGCACTATTTATAATACTTTCAATGGTATGATCATCATACGGATATAGAGTTTCTGCCTGCTCAATCGACATTGACTGATAAACATCCATCGTATTATAGTCAAAGAATTTAAGCATGAACGAAGTATTTGTACCAATAGGAACTTTGAGAACCATACTGTAGTATGATGACTCAACGCTCATCGTGAGATTATTTGCAGCCTGTAGTATGATGATTCTGGCCAAGTCTTCAGCAGAAATCAGTCCAGGTTGCAGCAATGGCATGATCGACTTACTGTCAAGTAATTGCAGCAAAATCAAGATCTCACCGAAGAATATCATTCCGGCCGGATGTACTAACTTGTTGAATGTATCTGACCAGACATCAAAGTTGTTACCGGTACGAATGACATATGAAAACTTCTGGTAGAAATATGAATCTTGGAGCTTGATGTTATCGGAAAGAAATCCGCGAGATTCGTTGTAAGTTCCGTTAGAGTATCCCAAGAAATTACCTGCGACCGTATATCCCTGTCCACAGTCGGCAATGATGTATGATGTGATTTGACCCGAATCGTTTCCGCTACGATCTACATTTGGTATAATTTGAGCGTAAGTCGAATTGGGAGCTGAATCATCAAGTACAATTCCGTTTACTGCTACCTTTGCGGTTGTATATCCCGATCCGTAAGATGTCGGATTGACCTGAGTGATTGCTCCATTTACAATAGCAGCAGCAGCGACGGCTCCAGATCCTGTTGCACCACCAACCGCAATATTTGCAGTCGAATATCCGGATCCGTAGGTCAACATCTGGATGTGCTTGATCACTCCACCGGCACAATATGCGATGGCAGCTGCACCAGATCCATTTCCAGTGATTGTTACCGTGGGACTGGCATATCCGCTACCACCAGCGGTAACCGTAACCGATGAAATAGCTCCGGCCACAATCTCGGCTGTTGCTGTCGCTAACGTAGTACTTGTGCCGGCAATTACAACCGTTGCATTTGTATATCCTGAGCCTCCATTCAGGACCTTAATAGACCGAACAATGCCTCCAGCTACATATAACTCTAAAACAGCGTTTGTTCCATCACCAGTGATACTTGCCGTGGGACATGGATATAGAGTTCCTCCGTTTGATACAGTGATTCGGCGAATTGCTCCATTTGATGTCGTTACCATCGCCTTCGCACCTGTACCATTACCGATCACTCCCAGGAGAGGAGCCGCAGAATAAACCGGCCGTTGAACATTAGACAGCCAGACGCCATCCGAGGCGATCAACATGTCCTTTCTGGGAAAATAGACTTCGGCGTTGTCCTGAAAGATGATCTTGAAGAATAACTCGATCGATTCTTTCGATCCACGGACATTGTAATATCTGGCAAGATTTTTATAAAGATTGACTCGATTTGCTACAGTGTTCTTTGGAATTACACTGGCGATTTCCTTCTGTATCAGGTCAAGGTAAGCAGCTTTGGTGACGTCGATGTCGCGGGCCTCGACCATCGAGTTGATCTCGGCACTCGGCTGACCTATTTCATTGATGTGAGTGTAGTAATCCTCCAGCAAATCAATTAATGCTTCTGCCGGCTCTCGTAGGTCGCTAGGAACAAGAGAATCGACGCGAATCGATTCTTTCGTCTTCTTACGAGTACTCGCGATTGTTTCGATCGAGTGAGGCATGGCCTTATTCGTGGCGTGGCACCGTTGTGTAATTTACCGCTCCGGAAGATCCGGATACAGCGATCGTATCGATCTCACCCGTAACCGTCGATGGTTCTAAATCTCCGCGGCCAGAAGGAATAGACAGCGCGATATCCAGAAGCTGATTTCTCTTCGGTGCCAGGTCGAAAGAATTCGGAAGAACCGTTAGGCGGATGATATCAGTCGTATCTGGTAGAAGCTTGTTGATAACAATTCGTCCAGATGCTGCATATAGTGTTCCTAGATTTGCAACTCTCACTTCGGCACCCGAAGATCTACGGCATAGGAAGATGTTACGATTGACAGAACCGGTTATGGGCGCATCTCGCAAATAATGTACCACCCCACCAATCTTAAATTCAGAAGATGTTAAAATTGACGAGGTAGAAGTCGACGCGTAGATTGGAGATGCGAATGTAATGTCAATGCTATTTGCAGTAACGTTCGAAGGAGTGATATCCTTGAACATATAAACTCGGGTCACGGAATTAAGAATAGCCTTATCGACAGAATCAATCTCTGCCAGAAGCTTGGAGTAACGAAACACGCCGTCGAATCTCTGTAGATACGTCTGGGCATATGTCTGCAGGCGGTTTCGAACCATTCCTTCTAATGCAATCTTTGTGTTATCGGTAAGGTTTGGATTATACTTGAAGAATACGTCCAGCTTGATATATGTAAAGTCGGGGTCAACAATCGTCGGGGTGATTGAAACAATGTTTTTGTTCTCGATCGCTGTGATGATATTGTTCTTTTCAGCTGCATTCAGAGCAGCGGCACCTGTCGGCTTAATAGCAATATACACTTTACCGTAGTCAGGTTCGGTATTCTTCTCGCCACCCCAAACTGAGATCGAATCGATGTTACCAAACTCACGGATGATGAGCGAGCGATAGTCATCTGCGGTGACTGCGCGATTCTGCGATAGATATGTCAGAGGTGCATTGTATCGAATCGACTCGATCGTCTCACGATCAGCTCCGCCAAATGTCGAAGTGGCACCGGTCGCATATGACACAGCTATACTACCTCCACTAAATGATCCGATCGAATCAAGTGCAGTAAATGCTCCGCGGCAGTTATTGGCCTCAGCCCCTTGAGTGTAGATGTACTCTACCTCTACGATGTTGTCATTAATTGGCTTCTCACCAAGGATTCCGTCACCGAAGAAAATTTCAAATTTACCACTGGCATTTTCTTGAATGAAGTAAACGAGCGATTCGGCAGTAATACCGGAAAGGCTTGAAAAGCGAGTATAGACCTGGTAATCATCGGAATCTTGGTTTGTCTTGACTCGGACACGAATTGTGGAAGTATCTACATTTGCCTCAGGTATAATGAATTTCTGATTCTCGATTGAGTTATCAACCAGATAAAGCATGCGCTTCAACACACCTTGTTTTGTCGTTACTCCAGAAAAAACATACTTATTCGAGCTGTTCTTCGAAGCAGTTGCAGCCTCCAGCGTCAAGAACACATAAGGTGATCCGCTTATTGGAGAGGCCGTCTGAAAGCGAGTACCGCGCTCCATTGTCAGCGTAGCTGGGGAAACGCCTGTTCCAGCAACAGTCACATTCAGCTTTGCGCTAGATGCCTGCACTGAACGTGGTACATATCCAAGAGTCTTTGCATGGGATACAACGTTTCCTCGGATCTGAGCGGAATCTAGAAAGGACTCATTGATACTAAAGTGAGCCACCATCGCATTGTAGTGCGTATTGTAGGCCAGAATGTCCAGCAGCACAGACAGATTTGATCCATCGAAATCAAAGTCGTTATATTTTGACTGTGATTTAAAGTGATCCTTGATCGAATCCTTGATCTTTTGAAAGTCTAGTTCTGTGACGTCGAATTGGGCCATTGTCGTAAAAGGTTATCGAACTCTCTGGAGATAAAATGAAATGTCTACTTCCTGGTTCAGAGATATAACCCTAAATCCCAGGTCGACCATGTAACGGTTGTTCTCTGATTCATCCTTGACCTCAATGGTGATAGAATCAATACGAGGTTCGTTTTTCCTGAGAACGTCAACGATGGACTTCCTCAGTACTGCTATTGAAATTCTGTCTGCAGGTTCAAATAGCAGACCTTTGATAGCTGATCCTAGGTTTGGTTGGAATGGTCTCTCTCCGAAGGAAGTAAGAACTAGGTTCTTGACCGCAGCTTTTACTGCATCAATGTCTTTTAAGGGGGCGATGTCGTTTGTTACATCACGAGCCAGTGATACATCCAGGTCAGAATACGGCTTTCGCTGAGAAACGACTGCTGATTTTCGTCCCAGTATATTCCTATCGCTTGCTACAAGGATTCCGGCCATGGTTTGTTATTTATAGACAAATTACGAGGTATTATTTTTGTACCGGTAGTAGTCCTTTGCGACCTCAGAATTGGGTGTAAGGATAGTATTGACTTTTTCTAGCCATGGCTTGATATCTTCCATATATTGGTAAACGGATCTATCTGTTAGGCTCTCGACCTTCATCGCAAAATATTCGCTAGTAGTTAGCGCTCCAGAATCTTGAGATACTTCCTGTAGTCTAATATCATAGTATTTTGCAACCTGCGTGGATACTTCACCTGCCGCATTTGTCTTAAGCTTAGCCTGTTCTAAGGTTTTAAATACCTCCGGTTTGTTATCAGTTCCACTGAAAATAGAAACAGAAGCCCGTGCACTTTTGTATTCATCGGATAGCCGTATTGCAGCCTCTTCATCACATGCTTCAGTTACCTTCTTCGAGAGCGGAATTGTTACTTGCTGACGGTATGGCTGACGGATTAACTCATCAAACTGAGTTTCTACTTCCGATGGAACAACTCCGGAGTTCCCCTGAGAAACTTCCTGAGAATTATCAACCACGGTTTCCTCGGCAGGCTCGGCTTCTGCAGGAGCAGCATTTGGTGTAGGAGATTCTTTGGCCTCCTGCACTGTTGCGCCGGTAGACGGATCCATCTTTACGTTGGGAACATCCTTACAGAAGTCCAGGGCATCAGCGATTCCACTTGTAGTTTTTGCTACGAGCGCATCTAGCTCTGCCACCTTGCCTTTCCACTTCTCCTTGAATGCTGCAATCTTTGCGGCATCTGCTCCTACAAGTGCAGCGAGTTCTGACTGAAACGAATCAAGGTTTGTGACCTTTGCCTGGAGAGCGGATATCTTTGATGTGATAGCAGATACCTGAGAAGCTAGACCACCTAGCGCACTTTTCTTGTTTGCAAGTTGAGCCTTGATCTGATCGCGAATTGCGTTAACCGCATCAAGCGCCGGATTCTTTCCACAAAGTAATGACATGGCAGATTATGGTATTGGCAGTGCCGTAGTAGAGAGTCCGGACATGACTCCTGCATGACGGTGCGTAGTGAGCTTGATGTTATTCGATCCAGCCTCGACCTCCACGGTCGCATCCACAGTTCCAGTGACGTTCACATTGTTGGCGATGTTGGTGACAGCTGCGCTGATATCCTGGTTACCGTCCACCGTGATCTTCATCGCGGCCAGAGACTCGAACTCAATGTTTTCTTTGGATGTCAGGTAAAGATGACCAGATGATGATGTTTCGTGGTGACCTCCAGAAAATTCTTGATGCTTGCCAACAACGATGAGACCGTTGTTTCCGGCCACAGTCAGGTCGCTGTTACCAGCAATCGTTTGCACCTTGTTTCCGTCTACTGTGATGACTGTATTACCACCGACGCGTTCGATCTTGTTGCTTGTGACGTTCGTGGCCCATTCTTTGCCGATCTCGGTCTGTTCGGACTGGCCAATCTTTGACTGTCTGGATCCCTTGATGTACTCGGTCTTGTTTCCCTCGACCTCTAGGTGATAGTTCCCTTTTACAAGTTGCTTTAGATCTCCGTCTACCGTGATATTACAGGATCCCATGATGTAGATGTTATCCGACTCAAAGACGACCGTGTATCGATTTCCAACGACGGTCGTAGTAATGTTACCGGTAGCATCAATCTCACGATATGTGCCTGAAGTATGCATCTCAGAGATACGTTCAAATCCAGGAGTGTCATCGACCTCAAATACATGTCCAGATTTTGTTTCTGTCGCTCGATTGTTTGGATAAACCGGAGCGACTACTTGATCGACCTCAAGATTACTCCATGACTGTCTGGTATAGTACGAATCAGGTTCGTCGACTGCTACGCTGCTGACTTTTGGAGGAACGGCAGTTTCAATGTTTTGTGAACGTAGATCATTCCTTCTAATATACGAAGATGCCTGAGAGTATTCGTTAGTTGATTGTTTTGGTATATCTGGACTACCAAGACTCTCCAGCCTCGGATATTGACCTGATGGATCAGAAAATCCTCGATCTTTATCTGGAGCAACAGGCATAGATGCAATCGTACCAAGAATCAGCGGATCTTGCGCCGATGGGCCGTCACGAAAGAATCCTACGACCCATGAACCAGGTAATATGCCGGTCGGCGATGTTCCAATTCCACCCATTGCAGCAGATGTGACTGGTTGAACCACAAATGCCCATGGGAGATCCTTTGTTTCGATCTGACTCTTATCCTCCGTGTGATAGCCAAAGCATCGTACGCGCACTCTGCCCATCTGCATGGGATCGCTGATATCTTCAATGACCCCGGTGAACCAGGCAAAAGATTTCGATAGTAGTTGGTCCTGTGATGTCGCGTTCATGATGTAAATGGTGTCACTGGTGACGTATCGCGTTTTACCTTCATGTCAATAAAGTATTCCTCGGCAAAATTATGGACGACCGATGCAGTCACGTAGTTTCCAGAAAGATAGTCATCAACCTGATTGTTATCGGAGGAATGTGAATTTTTCTTCGTTGGACCCGGATCAATTGCTGGAGGGATTCTCAACGAAACAACCTTTCCACAGTTAAGCTCTAGATCTCCATTCAAAACAATGGTATGCTGCTGTGTATCTAGCGTCTCCAGCTGAGACTGGGCATAGTTTATGATGCCTCTGGATGTCGGAGCATGATAGTTTCCAACATTTGAGAATGCAGCGGAATTGATAGGTATGTAGTTAATCTTGGTCCTATCGTATGAATTGATGTATTTCTGGTTGTCGATTTCAAAGTTAGGAGCCACGAACGGATACGCCTCCATCGTAGGAAACCTCGAGATGTTTTCTAGATAATCAAACTTAAATGCCGAGGCAGTCTTTGTGGCAATGTCAATGTACTCGCTACGAGAAGCAAAGGCTCCGTTCATTCCCTGGGCCGGCTTCGAGAGACTAAGATCAGAATTGATGCTCAGGATGCGTAGCGCTCTTTCTTCGTATGCCTCCTCTGGATCACGATTGATGTCGTATTCAAAAAACTTTGCGTCTCGATATTCTTTGTACGGATCCTGTCTGACGATATCCGCCTGAGATTTGAGGTGTATCTTCCCATCCAATGTCTGGTAAAGATAGAACGGACTTCCTTCCTGGGTAAAGGCTCTACGAAGCGCCCAATGCATGGCATCGATCGGCTCCATGTTCGGAACGATGAATGCAGCAGTTCCAGTTGTATCAGATCCTAATTCTAGATTGTCGTAGCCAAGATCATTACGAAAAACGCTCTGGATGAAATCAGATATTTTACCGTTGAATGCCCTAGAGATCTTCTTGAACTTTGAGACGAATGCATGATCGGATATTCCACCGATACGATACACCTGAACATTGTTGCTGTATTTCGCAAATACCGGATACTCAGTCACTCGAAACCACAGACTGATGTTCTGAGATGTACCATTCGGTAAGGTTCGGTCAAGTACAACATAGATCCATTCATGACCGGTAAGAGCTGCCTGCTCCATGAAATTGCCATCATCACGTATTCCGATATTCAGGGTGAGAGTCGACCGATATATGCTCTCCGTGATGGTAAAGTCGGCAACGATCCTCTTGATGTCGTATTCCTTCCCTGCATGATTTCTGATTACGATTTCAGAGGCTCTGTACGCTGATGGTACAAAGATCTTAGATGAATTAAGATCAACGTTGTTTTGTCTACTCATTGATCAGTTTTCCGAATACCTGAGCAAACTGATAGATCACGTTCGGTCTCACGATTCTGATGTTTCCGCGCTCTTCATTTAATTGAAGCTCGTACTCGTAATAGGACACTGGTGTGAGACTAAAGCCGGCAGCATTCGACTGGATTCCAGCAATTGTCAGGCGCTCGTTAATGAATCGCGAATTGTACATTTCCAGTCCGTTGGGATCCTCGTAGTGGTGAGGGGCGTCGCGATGCTTATACGCCAGGCTCGTAACGACGTTACTTCCGCTTGTCGCCCCGGTAATTACTTCCGTCTCACGTTCGCCTGTCTCGGGATTGAAACTTCCTTTAAAATTACCAGATACAGATCCCAATATCAGCTGGCTCATCGGGACATTCTTTTCCTTCAATATTCCTGTCGCAAGCGATGAATTTCCAGTTATTATCTCTCCGATCTTAAATCTACCTGCCAAGGAATTGTCATATCTTACTAATGTTCCATCAGGGGATTTAAAAACATTGGGTTCGGTATCGATCACAGTTCCGGAATACTCTAGGCGAATGTAATCCTCAAACTCTGTGGTGCCCATAGGCCATCCAGAGAGCCCGGTCTTCAGGTGTTCATTGATAACGAAAAACGTCCAGTAGTATTCTGGAGTTCCATAAAGAATGTTTGATACGACATCGGGTCTTTCTCCGTTTCGTACCTGGAAATACTGATACGTGGACATGTCATCCAGGAATACCGAGTCGGTTCTGACCGTACGAAAGATGTCAATGATCTTTGTGATGACACCGTTAGACTCAAAGTCGTACCCGGTCTTTGGAAATTGTCGAAAGAATGCCATGGATTATACAGATTCGGTTGTTCTCGTCTCTCCTCTTTCCAGTTTCTGAATATCCATCTTGGTGAGAGCTCGTGTTTCTTGAAACGATAACGACACATCGGTCTCGACCGGGCTTCCATCTTCATGGAAAATGTTTGTGGAAGCATTAAATGTTGCAGTCATTCCGGTGAGGTACGAATCAAATATCTTCGGGAGGTACGGATTAACCGCGGCATCTTTATCATAGAACGAGATGTTCCATATTGGAGGATAAGACAGGACTACATCTTTACCCTCAGGATACATATTTTCTCTCAGAGAATCAACGATCCTTTTAATTGTTTCAGCTTCCTTCTTTGAACGCGAAACAAGTTTAAACGCGAAAGAGTAGGAACGGATGTTTGAATTTTGAAATGTCGTGTTCGTATTCGGTGCGATGACCTGTTTTTGGCTAAAGTCTACAGTGTCTGCCACTGTTTCAAATCCGAATTTTCTGGCTAGGATCGATGCAGTCGCCGCAGCATTCAACTGACCGGCCTTATTGATCACCGAACCTACCATTCCACCGACTCCGGCTCCGACGACGCCAGCAAGAGATGTTTGCTTTCCCATCTGAGTCATCGTTTCTGCCATGATCGTACCGATAATACCTAAATTTATCGACGAATACGACATTCCGTCGCCAATAGTAAGACCAGGAGGAATAGGTAAGCTTATAGCCGGGCTACTTGTTTTACCCTGAGCCGTAAGAAGAACAAACGGCA
>Ga0315904_10005886_pt1 | contig 16895 bp, 10 predicted proteins | sample LakEriMetagenome_6_FD_203529 | JGI IMG/M metagenome (GOLD analysis project Ga0315904, IMG submission 203529) | Freshwater fungal communities from buoy surface, Lake Erie, Ohio, United States - Buoy 12 MA120 | ecosystem: Environmental > Aquatic > Freshwater > Lake | place: USA: Lake Erie, Ohio...
GTGGTATTGTTGCTGTAGGTCCTGGAACTGGAGATTGCGAAGACTCCGCATATGTTGAGCGTGTTTACGCTGCGTATCGTGCGCTCTCAATTGAGAACGTAACTGTATCCGCAAAGCGTGACGAACCATCAATGTTTGAGGTTTCCTTCCGTCTTCTTCCTGAAGATACTAGTGCTTCCTACGGAAAACTTATTGACCGTACTTGGGCACCAGCATCATAATAATCTAGTTTTAGATTAACGAAACCCGTCACATTCGTGTGGCGGGTTTTTCGTTATGATAGAATAGATAAAATGGCTACAGAAATTTATAATAGTGATAATATTTTTTTAATTGACGGTACAGAGATATATCTTGTTCCATTAAAGATTAAATATCTAAGAGAATTTATGCAAAAATTTGACTTAGTAAAAGATGCAAAAGATGACTATGAGGCTATAGAAATCCTATCTGAATGTGCAAGAATATGTATGAAACAATATTATCCAAAAATATCAAAAACTGTATCAGACCTGCAAGACAATATGGATATGCCAACGGTATATAAAGTTATAGATATTGCTGCAGGTATAAAGATAAATCAGGCATCAGATGAGACCGTAAAAGATCAAGCAAATAATAGTGGTACGTCATGGTCTGATTTAGATTTAGCAAAACTAGAATCTGAGGTATTTTTGCTTGGTATTTGGAAAGATTATTCCGAATTAGAAGAGTCATTATCAATGCCCGAACTGCTTGCTACTTTAAGTATAAAAAGAGAACTAGATTATTCTGAAAAAAAATTTTTGGCGGCAATACAGGGGGTAGATTTAGACAAACAATCTGGTCAAACTCGTGGCCAAAAAGAGTGGGAAGATATGAAGGCTAGAGTTTTTAGCAAAGGAAAGGCAACAGATAGTAATGATATTCTTGCTCTTCAGGGAGAGAATGCAAGAAAAGCAGGCTTTGGAATTGGAATGGGTATAGATTACGAAGATCTTAGAAATTAGTGTTTTATGCTATAATTGAGATTAACCTATAGGAGGAAAAATGGCAACAACAGTGCATGAGGAAAATACCCTCACGCTGATCGACGGAACAAAAATCAATGTTCGTCCCCTAAAAATCTCTCTTCTTCGTCCTTTTATGAAGAAGTTTGAAGGAGTTGGGGCAGTGGCGGAAGACAACGAAAAGTCAATGACTCTTCTTGTCGAATGTGTTCAAATTGCAATGCAGCAATACAAGCCTGAATTGGCTGGAGATATTGCAAAGTTGGAAGAACTTCTTGACCTTCCAACAGTATATAAGATCGTCGAAGCAGCGTCAGGTGTTAAACTTGCTGAAGTTTCAGATGTTCTAAATACAAGTATGTAATGACAAGTTAATAAAGAAGGTGAAACCTAATGGCTGACGTTAATGCTAATATTGGCGTAAATATAGATACGTCAAATGCATTAGCACAGTTAAAATCGCTTCAGCGTCAGATATCACAGTTTCACACATCTGTAGCACGTTCAAGTGAAACGGCTGCTTTAGCACAACGTGATCTGCAGAGAAACTTCATCAATAGCGTAAATGCTATTAGTGGGTTCTCTGCAGAATTACGAACAGTTAAAACAACAGCAGAATCTTTTACAGACTCACTAGAAAAAAACAAATTTTCTATGCGGGAATACTTCCGCTATGCGGGGGCATCCACAAAAACATTTGGAAAACTATTCCGTTCTGAATTTGACACAATAAATAAGGTAGCAGAAGAAAGAGTAAAAAGACTACAGACTCAGTATATTAAGATGGGTCGTGATGCTACTGGAGCAATGAAGGCAATTGCAATTATGCCTACATCGCTTGATATGAAAGATTTTGGCACACAAGTACAAATTGCAGCACAAAGACAGGCTTTATTTAATCAATTAATGAAACAAGGTTCAACAAATCTGTTGAATTTTGGTAAGAATACACAGTGGGCTGGCCGTCAGTTGATGGTTGGTTTTACCCTTCCACTTGCTGCGCTTGGTACGACTGCTGCTCGTACATTTATGGAAATGGAAGCAGCAGCACTTAAATTTAGAAAAGTTTATGGAGACTTATTTACTCCTGCTGCAGAAACTAAACAGGCTTTAGATAACATAACAGAAATTGGAGAGCAGTTTACTAAATATGGTATTGCTGTTTCACAAACAGTTGGTCTAGCAGCAGAAGCAGCCGCTGCAGGTTTCCAAGGTCTAGACTTACAGCGTCAAACCATTGAAGCAACAAGACTACAAGTTCTTGGTCAGATTGATCAGCAAAAGGCTCTTGAAACTACAATTTCATTACAAAATGCTTTCAGAATGTCTTCTGAAGATCTTGCAGCAGCAATTAACTTCTTGAACGCAGTTGAAAACCAAACCGTTGTATCACTTGATGATATTACAACTGCAATTCCTAAAGCAGCACCAATTGTTAGGGAGTTAGGTGGAGATGTAAAAGATTTAGCATTCTTCATGGCTGCTATGAAAGAAGGCGGTATCAATGCATCAGAAGGTGCTAACGCACTAAAGTCTGGCCTTGCATCTCTTATCAACCCAACAGAAAAGGCAAGCGACATGCTTGCTGGATTTGGTATTAACATTAATCAAATTGTAGAAAAGAATGTTGGTAATGTAAAGCAAACAGTAATAGATTTTGCACTTGCTCTTGATAATTTAAGTGATTTAAATAGACAAAGAGCAATTGAGCAATTATTTGGTAAGTTCCAGCAAGCCCGTTTGTCTGCATTGTTTGATAACGTAATTAGAGATGGAAATCAAGCATCTCGTGTTCTTGAATTAACTGGAGCATCTGTAGAAGAATTGAGCGCTCTTGCAGAACAAGAATTAGGCATGACTGCAGAATCTGCAATGAATAAATTTAGAAAGGCAGTAGAAGATCTAAAACTAACATTAGTTCCAGTTGGACAGACATTTTTAGAAGCAGTAACTCCTATAGTAGATTTTATTGGAGGAATACTAGATAAGTTTAATAATCTATCCTCTGGCGCTAAAAAAGCAATAACCCTTTTAACTGTTGCGGTAGGAGCAATTGGGCCAGTTCTTCTTATGACATTTGGTTTGGTTGCAAACGGAATAGCAAACCTTGTTAAAGGTTTTATGGTTCTTCGTAATGGATATTTAAGATTAACTGGACAGTCACAAATACTAGGAGAGCAAACTGAATATTTGACAGTTGAACAACAAAATGCTGCTGCTGTTGCTGCCTCTCTTGATCAGGCTCATTCTAGATTAACCCAAACATTTAATGTAGAGGCTGGAGCATTAAAGAAACTAACTGCTGAATATTTGGCTGCAATATCTGCAGGACAAAGATTTGCAATGAATTTCCCAGGAGCAATGATTCCTCAGCCAGGAAGGCGATACAACAATGGTGTTGTAATGGTTCCAGGAACTGGAAATAAAGATACTGTTCCAGCAATGCTTACGCCTGGAGAAGCAGTTATTCCAGCAGAAATGGCAAAGAAATATGCCCCATTAATTCAAGGAATGATTGCTGGAAATATACCAGGTTATAAGAAAGGCGTACCTGGAGATGCTGATTTTGCACACATAACAAATAGACAAATTGTAGAAATTGGCAAGTTGCTTGAAATGTTAGAGCAAGCACCAAAAACAATGTCTCAATCTATGATGGCAACACTGAGAGAATTAGCAAAAGTATTTGGAAATGAATTAAAAACATTCGTTTATTCTGGGCTTGGATTTACACAGTCTAAAGCATTGAATATAGGAATGGCTGGAGATAAACCAGTAATGGCTACAGAATTTTTATCAGATTTCCAAAAACAGGGTATGGAAAAATGGAATAAATCATTAAATATTGCTGGAGTAAAAATTGATGATGTATCTTCAGAATTGACATTATATGATTCTAAATTACAAGAAGCAGTTCAATCATTAATATCATTTGATGAAAATGCAACAATAACATCAACACAGTTTGCTGCTATAGAAAAAGAAGTGCGTTCAACGCTGCCAGAATTTTCACAACTTAGACAAGCATTAAATATGGCAGAAGCAGCATTTACTGAAATAAGGTTTAATATAAATGAATCTCAGGCTATCGCTGCTGGAATGCAACCATACCAGGTTCCAAGCCAAAAGTTCCCTGGTCAAATGTCAAAGAAAAAGAAAATCAATTTGCCAAGCGGAAAAGCAATAAGGCTTGGAGGAGAGCATTTTGTTGGTCGTGGATATGGAGGAATGACTGGAGGAATTAATGTTTCCTCAATTGCAGCATCACAGGGAGCACAGGTAGCAAATGAAGCAGTTCTTGCAACCGCTCAGGCTGCTGGAACACAATCTCCTTCACGTAGAACAATTCCTATTGGAGAAGATATTGCACGTGGTCTTCAGGTTGGAATGATAAATCAGACAGATGAAACTGTTGCTGTTGCAGAAAATCTTGGAACACAAGCGGTATCTGGAACTCAAAGTGGTGGTCGTAGACGAAGAATAGCAAGAAGGCCACAAGGTGCACCTGAAGAAATACCAATGTCACAGATACAGGAACAAAGTGCATTGTCAGAAAGTATTAAAAGAGTTGGTGATGAGCAGGTAAGACAAGGAAGGTTAAACGCAGAAAGACTTAGCAAGATGAATGCTGGTTTAATGTCTGCGACATTTGCCATATCATCATTATCTGGAATTACAACATTATTTGCAGATGGCCCATTAGCAAAGTTTTCTGGTGCAATATCAAAATTAACTGGACTTATGTTTGTATTAATGTCTGTTACACAAGCACTGACGCAGACAAAGATTTTAGAACTTGCACAAAGTAGAATTGGTTATGCAGCAGGGGCAGTGATTTCTGCAAAAGAGGCAGGAATAGGAATGGCCGCTAGAGCAGGATTTATTGGAAATCTTGCAAAAGCAGGATTATTCTTAAAAACTTTCTTAGGTCCTGTTGGAATAGCAACAACAGTAATTGGTCTTATGGCTGGTGCTATTAAACTAAACAATATGAGACTAGAGGAGCAAAGAAAACAACTTGAAGCCTTTAGTGATGTTTTGGCAAAGACAACAAAGCAGTCCGACTTCCTTTCCGATTATTTTGGATTAATTCCACAAAAGGGATCTCTTGAAAACTTTGGAGAAGAACTAGAAAGACTTTCTGCTGTACAAAGAAGTGAAAGAGAAAAATTAAAGCAAGATAAAGGATTCCAAGAAGCCTTTGGCGGAACAATTGGTGCTGTATCAAGACTATCTGACGAAGAAGCAAAGTCTGCGTTAACTCTAAAAGGTTTAGAACTTATTTCTCAAGGTATGGCAAAAGAAAAGGTTCAAGAATTAATTGCTGCTATAAAAGAAGAGGCTGGCAAAACAAATGTCAAACTTGACTTTGCAAATCTAAAATTTGATGAAGCAGGCATTAAGCAATTAAATGGTGAAGTTGGAAATGCATTAAAAGGATTCCAAACTACTTATATTAGTGGACTTCAGAAAACATTTAAATACGTTGCAGAAGGAGAAGGACGTTCTGCTCAAATTAAACTTGTTGAAGCGCTTGTGCCAACAGAACAAGCAAAGGCTGCTCTAAAAAATGCAGGTACTGCAGTATCATCATATATTGAAAGTATTAATAGACTTGCTGATAGTGGAAGTCTAAATCTTGACCAATACAATAAGATGTTTGATGGACTGTTTAATACTATTAAATCTTCTGTGCCAGATTCAGCAACACAGTTAGCACTATTTAGAAAAGCAGTTAAGTTAATAGATCCAGATTTGGCAAAGGTTATTAAGGGAGTGAATGACTTAAGTCAGGCACAACTTATATTGAAGGGTGCTACCGCTGGTGTTTCAGAAGCACTTTTGGTAAATTATGCCGTGGCTTTAAGAACCGCAGATGCCTTAAATAAAGTTGCAGATGCAAATATAGCAGCAGGGGCAGCAGCAGATGCATCCGCAGAAGCAGCATATAGAAGGGGTACTGCAAATGCTGCAGTTGTAGATTATGAAATAAAAATTAGAAAAGCAATTGAAGAAGCCTTAAGAATTTCTAAAGAATTAAACAAAGTTGATACAGCAAACTCTAATAGCAAAAAAGGATTTTTGCAAGATGAGATTACAGCCCTTAAAAATCAAATTGCAGCATATAGACAATTAAGAATAGCAAAGGTAGATGCTGCTACAGCATCAGAACTAGCAGGTAATGCTGAAATGGCTGCTCTATTGAAGACAAAGGCTGGAGTTCAACAGAATATTGCAGCAATTAAAGAGTATGCAAGACTAAAAAGAGAGGCTGCCCTAATACAAGAAGCAGGTGCAGAAATTGGTGATGCAACAATTGCTGATTTGAATAGAAAGAAAGCATTCCTTGATCTACAAGAACAACTAATTACAATGAGATATTCTCATGAATTAGAGCGTCAAAACCGTGCTCTTGAAGACCAAGAATGGGCGCTAGAGCAAGTTCAACGCAAGATTGATCAAATAGAAAGAGAGCAAATTAGACCACTTCAAGATATTATTGAAGAAAATACATTTGCACTAGAGGCAATCGGGTTTGCTGAAGAAAAAATTAATGCTAAATATGATGAGCAGGAAAGAATTCTTGAAAATATTCTTGAGATTAATCAAGACATTGAAAATGTTCAAAGAGCAAGACTAACTGTAGCGGACGCACTCACTACTGGTGATATCTCTGCTGCTGCAAAGGCTGTAGAAGATCTTCGTAGCCAACAAAGAAATATGGCATCTTCCAACCAAAGAAAGGTATTGCAAAATGCTAGAAAGCAAGAAATTGCAGCATTGGGCAGGATAGAAATAGAAGAGGCTAATAAAAAAATACAATTAGAAATTAGCAAAATTCAATTTGAACAAACAAGAAATCTTGAAAAACAAAAGGTAGTTATACAAGATAACATAGATGGTATTCAAGAAACAATTCAAAATATTGAATATGTAACAATGGTTTCCATCAGAAGAATGACTGATGAAATTAGTAAGCGTTTCGGCGGTACAAAGGTAGAAATAGAAAATGCCCTAAAGGTTCTTGATCTATCAAAGGCTGCTGGAATTGATATTAATAGTGAATCATTTATTACAAATGTTCTAAAGGCTGCTGGCGGATATGCTTCTTATATTAATAAAATTATTACAGATACCCCAGATTTATTCCAGGCTGTAATTGATGAAATAGCAAAACTAAGAGCAGAAATGGAATTGCCAGTTATTCCAAAGATTGATACTGCTCCAATTAATGAACAGTATCTTGCTCCTAAACTAGAAGTTTCTTTACCAATTATGAAGCCAGATTCAAGTTGTCCTTCTGGTTGGGCATATTATATTGAAACATATGTAGATGAGGGGCAAGGACAACCAGCAACACTATTTAGTAGCATCTTTGTTGGATGTGCTGCAGGTGCACCAAGTGCTGTAACTCCACAACCACAGCCACAACCACAGCCACAACCACAGCCACAACCACAGCCACAACCACAGCCACAACCACAGCCAATACCAGCGGGGCCATGTGGTCCTGCAAAACCTTATTACAATTACTACACAGGGGAGTGTGTAGCAACTCCAGAAGAAATTAAGCCAAGAGTTACTACAGTTCCTACTCCAACTCCTACTCCAAAGCCTACTCCAATACCAACTCCAACACCAGAAGTTTCTACAGTAACACCAAGACCAGAAAATATATTTACTCCATTTGTTGAAGCAGCAAAAAATGATTATGATAAGATCGTTGCTTCTTCATTAAAACCTGGTGCAACGCCAAGTGATTTTGGACATGCTTTAGCAGCAGCAGATAAAAAAGTAATAGATGCTATTAATTTAGTTGATGAAAGAAATAAATATAATAATATTGTTGCATCTTCATTAAAACCAGGAGCAACGCCTAGTGATTTTGCAGCATCTTTAGCAGCACAAGATAAAAAGGTAGTTGATGCAGCAAAGAAAGTAACTGGAACAACAAGTTCAACAAAAAAGCCAGCGCCGTCAACTATAGGTGGAGTTACCAGTAGCGTAGTTGCTAACTTTTTAGCAGAGCGCAAGGCTAGTGGTGGAATTATTACACAAAGATATGCCTTTGGTGGTAAGGTTTTGGGTACTGATACTGTACCAGCAATGTTAACGCCAGGCGAATTTGTTATGAGTAGATATGCTGTACAAAATTATGGGGTTGACCGTATGAAGGCCATAAATGATGGCACATATGCAGGCGACGCAGTGTATAATTATAGTGTCAATGTAAATGTTAAATCTGGAGCAAACCCTGATGAAATTGCAAGGGCAGTTATGACACAGATTAAACAGGTTGATTCACAGAGAATTAGGACACAGAGAGTTTAATAATGGCTACAGCAGCATATATGGCAGGTCGTAAAAGATATCAGCGCCCAGAGGCTGTCCTTTGGTCTAATAACTCTGGAACTTTAACTAATGGTCTATATCTTCCAAATGGCTATGAGGTTGGTGCTGTAGTTCCTGGCGGTACTGATGAAGATTTAATTGATCAATTTTTAATACTATCTGACAATAATCGTAGTGAAATTAATTTCAGCAAAGAAAGAATAGAAAAACGAGAAAGAACAATAAATGGTAGGATGAGATCCTATCATATTGCAGATAAACTTAGCATTAGTTGGTCTTGGAATATGCTTCCATCCCGTGCATATTTTGAAGTTGCAGACTTTAATTCAAGTGGTATTTCACCATACAAAAACACTAGCGGAGAATTTACCTCAGACGGTGGTGCTGGCGGTGTAGCAATTTTAGACTGGTATAACAGTCATCCTGGACCATTTTGGATGTATCTAGCATATGATAAATATAGTAATTTTAAAACAAATGGAGAAATTACAGATGCTTCATTTGGTCATTTAGGACAATATAATGAAATTATTCAGGTATATTTTGCAGACTTTAGTTATACAGTTGTAAAACGTGGTGGTAGCACATACGATTTCTGGAATATTAATGTAACTTTAGAAGAGGTCTAGTATGTTTGTTAATACAGCATTAAAGACTCATTTAGAAACATCAGCAACAATTCAACTAAAATCATTAGTAATTGGTGAATGGAATATGAATATGCCAGATAATATTTTTTATCTTGGCAATTATAGATACCGTCCAACAACTCCAGGTTCACAATTTTATACATTGCCTGTAATATTTGACCAACTAGATTCTGGAAACTATTACAAAGGAGCAACTGATGCAGATGTTGTAGTAGATGGAGGTTTTGATAACTCTGGAACCCCACAACAATTTATATTACAAAAACAAAAAATGAAAATGCTTTATTCTTTAGAAGACTGCATAAAACCATTTAGACCACGCTCAGGTGTAAATAAACCTTTATATTTTTCTGGATCATATATGCCAAACTCTGGATCAGCAATAGCACAACGCCCACGTTGGTATATGCCATCTAGGTATGATCAATTTAGGTATTGGACTTCTTATAGAACAGAAAACAATGTTGAGTATGGTATTGCAAAAAATATCTCTAACTCATTATATTATATTGATGATGCAGTACCTTTTGTTGTTTATAAAAATCAGGTTCCAGCAAATAGGATTGTAGTAAAAATGCAAACTGGTGTTGGCACTGTAAATCTAGGTCCTTTTACTACGCCAACAGGATCAATATCAGATCCATTGTATGGGGAATCAAATAAACGAACTCCAGCAAGATGGAGAGTTCAATATCTTAATGGAAATAACTGGGTAGATGCATATACATTTACAGAAAATGATACAAGAGCAAATGGTTCTCCTATCATTGCGCCAGATGGATACGTTGAATTGCAATATGGATTAATTATTCCAGATAAATATAAAGACATTTATAAATATAAAGGATCACTATCTTCAAGTACTATGTTGCCAGACCAAGCACTCAATGGATACGCATACCTAGTTATTGCAAATGATAATGAGGTAGGAACTTTTTATATTTGGACTGGAAGTAGTTATGAAACTTTTTCTCCTACCTATGGGTGGAGTCTTGGCTCAGAAACTATAAACAGTCAAACAAGTTTTGTAACCGACCTAACATCACCAGCATCTTTTTCCAACAATGTTTCTGGCGGGACAACCTATAGAGAATTTCAATACATTCGTGGTATTAGAATTGTAGTAGATACTATGAATAAATTTGATACAACATTTGATCTTATTGAGTTTTCTCCAAGATTAGTTGTAGATTTATCAGATAAAATTATAGACTATAAACTAACTAAAATCCTTTCAGATATTGGAGTTACTTCTTTACCAGTAGGGCAGTTACTAGCATCTACAGGATCTCTTTCAATATTTGATGATGACCAAGCATTTAATGAAAACAATACATCCAGTATTATTTCAGACTATATTAGAAAAAATATAAAATTTGTTTTTCACGAAATAGTTTCAGAAGTTGAGGATTCCAGCGGCACCCTATATGATTATTATGTTCCAATCAAAACTATGTATTCCGAAGGCTTCCCGCAAGCAGACGTTACTGGCGCATCTATTGAAATTGAATTAAGAGACTTTTATTTCTTTCTTGAGTCAATGCCAGCGCCAAGACTCTTATTGACAGAATCATCTCTTAGTTTTGCAATTACCACATTGCTAGATTATATTGGTTTTACAAATTATACTTTTAAAAGATTAACTGGAGAATCAGATCCTGTTATACCATATTTTTTTGTTGCTCCAGATCAAAACGTAGCAGAAGTTTTAAATCAATTAGCACTGGCTACGCAGACCGCCATGTTCTTTGATGAATATAATAATTTTGTTGTTATGAGTAAAAATTATTTAATGCCCTCTACTACTGAAAGAGCAACAGACTTTATTTTATTGGGCAATAATAATCAAACAGATACAGGTGTAATTGAAAATCAATCATCTGGAAATTTACCAAATATTTTATCAATTACATCTCAAGATAAAAAGGTTTACAATGATGGCAAGATATCTTATACTACTAGATATTTGCAAAGATCATACGGATCTATTAGACAGTCAAGCATGGTTGATAAAGAAAAAACTTGGATTTATAAGCCTGCCCTTTTATGGGAAGTATCTGGAACGCAATCAACAAAAACTGTTAACGAGGTTGCATCGCAACAGGGTAACTATGTCCTTGGCGCTATGCCAATTAATTCTACGCTTCCAGCAGTTCCACCAACAGTATCTGGCGGGGTAGTTATAAATAATACCCTTGACTTAGGAGAAAGTGTATATTGGCTAACAAGATATCAAGGGTATTTTTATGCTAATGGAGAAATAATAAGATATGATGCTGCTCAATTTAATATTACAGGAACTGGCAATGTTTGGATTACAAGTAATCAAGAATATCAAAGATATTTTTCTACCCTTCCATTTAATGGGAAAATTTATCCAACTGGCTTAATTCGTATTTATTCTGTTCCTTATTATGAAACAATTGATGGCATAGAGCGTTTACAGCCAGGTGCTGTTTATGAGCATGGTCGTGGACAATTTGGAACACCTATAGTTGAGCACAATGCTGGAATTAGCGACTATTGGAGCAACAATTCTTATGTTCGTGGATGCACTATGCAAACACAGTATTTGTTTACAACAGAAATAGATCCAACTATTCCATCTACAGCAACTGGCGCTGCTGGAGTAAATAATGATTTAGCAAAACAAACAACTAGAAATGGTGTTATTAAAAATTTTATGGCTACAAACTATCTGACTGAAACAGAAGTTAATAACCTTAAATCTACTCAAGCAGGAACTATGCAATCTTCTGCTCTTGTTATGAATGGCCCATCGTTTAAAACAACAGAAAACCCACTTAACTTTGTTTCATATGTTTATAAAAATTTAAATGATGCCTATAAACTTTTTGGAACTAGAATGAGAATTATTGGAAAAATTGAAAATAACGAAAATCGTGCACAAACACCAATAGGTAGCACATCATATTATCAGGTTACAGGAGCGCTTCCAAATCAAAATATTAGCATTGGTGGAGGATCTGGCGGTATAGCAGTATTGCTTAATCCAGAAACAAACAATGGATACTACTTTGAGATAGTGGCAATGACAGAAGACAATATTGAATCTTATATTACAATAGATAATGCTGGCAATCCAAATATATCTATTAACAATGTTGTATTTTATAAGGTTAAAAAAGACTCTGTGAGCGATGAGGCAATTCCTGTAAAACTTTGGGGTGGCTTAACAAGCATTATTGTTGACGATGGAAGATTCACTGGTCAATATAGAATGGCTGGCGAAGAAAATACAACAGTATATGATTTATCTGTAGAGTATGAAGACATTGGAACTGTTCGTAGATTCTATCTGTATATTAATAATAAACTAATTAAGATTGTTGACGATACAGATCCACTACCTATTTACAATAATATGGCACCATTCATTCGTGGCTCATCACGAGTAATGTTTGAAAATGTATATGCTTTAGCAGAAAACTATTCTCAGAATACTGTATTCACAGTTGGCGAAACATTGTCAAGTGCATTTGGAGATAAGGGCATTGATGCAAATGAGTCTTTCCGTAAATATGCAATGAGTGGAATTATTCAGGCAACCTACCTCACTGGCATTAGTTCTCAACAACCACCAAAATATAATATGTATTTTGATGAGTTTGGAACTATTATGCGTGAGTGTGCATACTTTGATATTAAATATGATCGTTCCTATCCAGCACTTTATGCACAGTTGTCTCCAACTCTTAATAGAATTAAAGGATATACAACTTCTGGATTCCAGGCAGACTCCTATGGTGCAGAATTTTTAATATTTAATGCAACAGATACAGCATTAAATCTAGATGAAACAACAGGAAACTATTTAAGAATCCAGGGTATAACATTTACTCAAGATACAACATATGAGTTAACTGTTGATGAATATTTTAAAAAGAAAAGTAATTTTGCTAATCAGCAATTGCAAGGTAGTCCAATAGTAACATCATCTTTAGTAGAAAAGGCAAAGTATGATGAAATAAGACAAAGCAGAATCATATATGGAAAGAATGAATTTTCTATTGATACCCCGTATATTCAAAGCGATGATGATGCAGAAGAATTAATGGGATGGATTATTAATAAAGTTATGAAGCCTAAAAAGGCTATTGGAGTAAGCATGTTTGCGATACCTACTCTACAACTAGGAGATATAGTAACTATCAATTATAAAGACTCAACTGGCCTTGATCTTGTTGCTCCAACAACAGACCGTTTTGTAATATATAATATTGAGTATGGTAGAAATCCAGATGGTCCAACTATGACAGTATATTTGAGCGAGGTATAAAATGACAGTATCTGCAACCCCACCAACACCGTCTAATGCTGGTCTTAATATAAGTGCTTTTTCTGTTAATCCAGTTTTAACAGCGCCTATTGACACAATATTATTTAATGAAGAAACAACTCCTATTGAAATAATGGCGGATATTATTTTTGAAAATATTGGTGGACAAGAATTAATAAATATTGCTAGAAATGACACAGTAAATGGTCAACAGGTTATTTATCAACCAATAAAAAATTTAAGTGCAATTCAACAACAATATAACTCTAATAATATTGTCAGTCTTCAAGCAACATCAGATAAATATTTTCAAAACTTTTCTATTAAGTTTGAGTCAAAGGTTCCAAATGTGGGTAGTGGTCCAAATGGAGAACACATATATATTGATCCAGAAACTGGAGACTTAATCATAGATGCAGTTAATATTGAAGATGGAGAGCAAATTCAGGTAGAAATTACCACCAGTGGTACAATATATGAGGCGGAATTATGATTACAGACACAGGCAAATCTATTATTGGTAAGTACCTTCTTGGGCAGGCTCCTGCCTATGCGTCCTATATTGCTGTAGGATGCGGCGCACAGCCTTTAGCAACTGCTGACCCATATGGAAACTACTCAGCAAAGGAAAACCTTGATTTTGAAATGTTTAGAGTGCCTATTTCTTCAAGAGGTTTTGTAAATGATGGCGGTACAGAAAAACTAGTCCTAACAGCAGAATTACCAACAGAAGAAAGATATGAAATAACAGAAATAGGTATATACTCAGCAGGATCGAATCCATCTGCGGGAGCCTATGACAGTAAAACGGTCTTTGCTTTTACACAGGGTGAAAATTGGCAATATCATGATCAAACATCTGCATCTGCTATTCCAACAATTACAGAACCTTTAGATGATCCAAATGATGACAATGTTATTGCAACATCTGATCCAGTATTTCAAACAAATGCAGATAACTCAATATTTTTTAAACCATCAAGAGCAGATAGATATGAGCGTTGCAGATTTTTAAATAATATGATTTTAATGGTGGGTGATGATGCAGACCTAACCATTGATCCATCAACAGGAAGTTCTGGAGGACATTTTGTTATTGAGCCTGGATCTAATCATATTCATCTAACTGGTGCCGATGTAGATTTTTCAAAGAACGCACCTACCGATGAGTTAAGATTAGCATTTTCACTTATTAGTAAAGATGGAGATTCAGCCAGCGTTCCAGATACTGTTCGTATTTTAGTTGAATTTGCTTCTACAGATGCTGAAAATGCTGGAGAGTTTGCTCGTCTTGAGATCGAACTAGATAATGGATCTGGCACAGGCGGAACATATGATTTTGCAGAAAATAGATATTATGTCATTACAGAACAACTTCAAAACCTTTATATGACAACTGGATTTACTTGGGATGCTGTAACTGTGGTTAAAATTTATACCTCTATCCAAAATGCAGATGTTCCAACTGGAGATTATTATATTGCATATGATGCATTACGCCTAGAGAATGTTTCTACTATTAACCCTCTTTATGGACTAACTGGATATTCTGTAGTAAAAAATACAGACGCTGTAACAATTATTAAAAATCCTAATACAAGTAACTATATTGAGTTTAGATTTACTGTCGGAGTTTCATAATGGCAGATTCTGGTATTAAAAAGTACCGCCAAGAATATGCGGATCTTCCACCTATCAGTAGTGAAACTGAAGGGTATTCGATAAGATATAGAATTATTTCTGAAGACCGTAACAGAGTTTCTCACTGGTCTCCCGTATATCTTATTATTCCAGATTACACATATGTCCCTGGCACTATAAATTTTAGTAGTAGTGGGCAGGTAGCAAATTTTACATGGGATCCAGTAATTGTATTAAAAGATACATCTACAGTTTCTGATATTAATAATAAAGAATTAAACAATGATTTGGCTACAATAACAACAACTGGCGCACATTATATGGCAGTTGATGATTGGGTAACAGTAGAAGGAGTAGACTCTACATTTAATGGAACATATAAAATTAATGCTGTGACTACTAACACATTTACTTATTATAAAGATAATGGAAATATTCCATCTACCCCAGTAAGTCCTGCAGGTACATATAAAACTAATTCATTAATCAGGAATGCAACAGGATATGATATTTGGCTAAGATGGGATAGAAATGACGGCGGAGATTGGGTATATAAAGAAAGAATACAAACAACTTCTATATCTTATCCACATCCTTCGTTTTATACAATAAATGGGGTTGTTCAACCATCAGCACCAAATAGGCTTAGTGTTGAAGTATATTTGACAGGACAGCCAATTGCTAGAGCAGATGGCGCTGCAGGAACACCATTTTTAAAAGTATATAGAATGCTTAATCAAACGATCTAATGATATAATGGAGAGATATGGCTAAAGTACCGCTACCAGAACGAGGACAACCTTTAGATGTTACGTACATCTATCAGTTGGCTGATACCCTAAATGATCTTTCAACACAGGTTTCATCAGCAACATATAACTATACTACTGTTGATACTATCAGTGCAGGCAGGCAAAGTATTAAAACTTCAGAGGCCAGAATTGTTGGTGGCTATATAGAAGTAGCAAACAACTCTACAGTAAGTGCTGGTAACGAAAAAACATTTTCATATGATTTTCCATCAGATTTTAAGTATGCTCCAATTGCAACAGCAACTGCTTTAAATATTGGAAATACTCCAGCAGGTCAAAACGTTACAGTAATTTTAAAATCTGTAACAACATCACGAGTAGAAGGAATTGTTAGGTTTGGTGCATCTGGAGATCTTTCTCTAGCCATCCATCTAATTGTTATTGGCATTCCTAACTAAGGGGAATAGGTTTAATGATTTATTGCAGCAAGTGCAAGGGTAGAATGTTTGTTGACAGACAGTACTCAAGCACAATACATCTAGAAACATACTGCATCCGTTGTGGAACAAGAAAATTTTATCATCCACCTTCTGACAGCAGGGAGGGCTTATGGCTTTTGGCCCAAGAAAACTTGAGAGCAAAAACTACAATAGTCAGCCTGTAATTAAAGGAAATCAAAATATTTGGTTTCTTAATGGCGATCTTGTTAGACTTCATCATAGTTCAAGATCTACTGGAATGGTTACTGTTTATAATATTACAAAAGATAGATTAGAAACTTGCTTTCGTATTGATTTTAGAAAAAATAGAGAAAAGGCATATACTGTAGCAGAAACTGCACGACTTGTCAATAGGCATCGTAAATATTTTCCATCATTAATTAGACGAGGAGTGATTCCACCACCAACAGGATCAAAAGTTAATGGTGAGCGTGGTTGGCAAATAAGAGCATACTACTCTGAGTCGCAAGTAAAAGAGATACGTGATATACTTGCAAGTATACATATGGGTAGACCAAGAAAAGATAATTTAATAACAAATAATATGACTCCTACAAGTCAGGAGTTGACACGTAGAACTGGTGATGGTATACTGGTTTATACAAAAACTGAAGATGGCAGGTTTATACCTGTTTGGACAGAGAGCATTAATTAGCCTTTGAAGGAGGCAGTGGTGGAAGAAAGAAATGAAACAAAGGTATCTGTAACAC
>Ga0315904_10005887_pt1 | contig 16894 bp, 10 predicted proteins | sample LakEriMetagenome_6_FD_203529 | JGI IMG/M metagenome (GOLD analysis project Ga0315904, IMG submission 203529) | Freshwater fungal communities from buoy surface, Lake Erie, Ohio, United States - Buoy 12 MA120 | ecosystem: Environmental > Aquatic > Freshwater > Lake | place: USA: Lake Erie, Ohio...
TGGCCGTTACTTCTTCGCCGTTACTTCTTCAGCGCGTCGCGGATCTCGCGGAGCAGGACGACGTCTTCAGGAGTTGCGGCCGGGGCTGCATCCTTTTGCGTTTCAAAGCGGGCCTTGGCGGCATTGATCAGCTTGATCACGATAAAGATGGCTGCAGCCACCAGCAGGAAGTCAACGACCGACTGAATGAACGGCCCGTAGTTCAGGATCGGATAGTCTTGGGTCAGCATCTCGGGCTTGCCGTCCTTCATGACCATCGTGCCGTCCGCATTCAGTTTGGGTGCCTCAGTCTTGATCTTGAAGGCGAGGTCATTGAAGTTCACGCCATATTTGGCGGTGAGCAGATTGAGGGGCGGCATGATGATGTTCGAGACGAGCGAGCTGACGATTTTGCCGAAGGCCGCTCCGATCACGACACCGACCGCCAAGTCGATCACATTGCCCCGCATCGCAAATTCACGGAATTCCTTCAGCAAACCCATTTCGCTTCTCCTAACTGATGATGTACCCATTTGAGCGTGTGCTCGGCCGGTTGGTTTTTTCCGCAAAACCAGGCCGCCAACCGTGCACGTTTTTGCCGATTTGACCGGATCCGTCAACCAGTAGATCCCCAAGGGGTGACCAGTACCCCAGCCCCAAGTCGCCCTGGCGCCAGCCCTTAATCCTGAGCGGCCCGGCGCCGCCCGCCGGTCGACGCGATTGTCGGTTGAATTTCAAAGGCGTTTCCGGTTGGTTTCCAACAGGCGGACGGAATTTCGGGATGCATCCAGTACCCGGAGTTTCGGCGAGCAAAGGAAAGGTGACACAAGTCAAGACTGCCCAGCGGCAGACCAAGCTGGTACCTCTGGCCTGTCTCCTTACCTCCTCTCCTTACCCCCTCTACATACCTCCGTGCCTCCGTGCCTCCGTGAGAGCCCATTCTTCCGGCCCTAAAACCAGCGGTGATTATCGCCGCGGAAGAACCGGTGGCCAGCGGCAGGCCGCTCAAGAAACGATTGAATTTGGATTGGAATCAGGATTTCGACCGGCGTGTTGGCGGGCGAGCGGAGCGGACGCTGCTTCGGATGACCGCGCCCCACTTGGCTGGTTCTGGCTGAATGACCGACAATACCCTCCCGTTCGATCTTCCCTACGCTAACGCTCCTCACCTGCCCTGCCTGTCCAAGCACTTACTGTCCAAGCACTTACTGTCCAAGCACTTTCGGTAATCAACGCCTTACGGTAACAAACGCTTCATGGGATATCGCTCGCTGCAAGCCTGCGTTCAAGACCTGGAAAAAAACGGTCAACTCGTTCGCTTTGACGAGCCGATTTCCGCTCGTTTGGAAGTCGCCGAGATACAGCGTCGCTGTTATGCTTCGGGCGGCCCAGCGGTTCTCTTTACGAGAGTGGAAGGCTGCCGATTTCCGATGGTCGCCAACCTGTTCGGCTCGCTGGAACGCTCCCGATTCATTTTTCGGGATACGCTCGAAGCGGTCCGCCGGGCGATTGAACTGAAAATCGATCCGCAAGCCGCTCTCGCCAAACCGCTGAGATACTGGCGTGCGCCGCTCACCGCACTCTACATGCGACCGCGGCGCACGCGCTCTGGGCCCGTTCTGGCCAACACCTGCCGCTTGAGCGAGCTGCCACAAATCGTCAGCTGGCCGCGCGATGGCGGCCCTTTCGTGACGTTGCCGCAAGTTTACTCGGAAGACGCTCGCCGCCCGGGCCTGACCCACAGCAACCTCGGGATGTACCGCGTGCAGCTGGCTGGCAACCAGTACCAGCCCGACGGCGAAGTCGGCATTCATTATCAGATTCACCGCGGGATCGGCGTGCATCACCGCGCGGCAATCGACCTGAAGCAACCGTTCCGCGTCAACATCTTCGTCGGCGGGACGCCGGCCATGACGCTCTCGGCCGTGATGCCGCTACCCGAGGGGATGTCCGAATTGGGCTTTGCCGGGGCCTTGGCCGGGCACCGCATTCCAATGATTCGCCAGATCGACGCGCCGCACATTTATGCCGATGCCGACTTCTGCATCAGCGGAACGATCGATCCCAAGCGTCAACTTCCCGAGGGTCCGTTTGGCGATCATCTCGGCTACTACAGCCTGGTCCACGACTTTCCCGTGCTCAAGGTCGACCGCGTTTATCATCGCACCGGAGCGATCTGGCCATTCACGGTTGTCGGCCGGCCGCCCCAGGAAGACACGTCGTTTGGTGAGCTGATTCATGAGTTGACCGGTCCGATCCTCCCGACCGTCCTGCCGGGAGTGAAGCAGGTTCACGCCGTTGACGCAGCGGGCGTCCATCCGCTGCTCCTGGCGATCGGCAGCGAACGGTACGTCCCCTATCGCCCAACGGACCGCCCCGCGGAATTGCTGACGCAGGCGAATGCGATCCTCGGTCAGGGGCAACTCTCGCTGGCGAAGTACCTCTGGATTCTCGATGGCGGAAGCGAGCCCAAACTCGACATCCATGAGATCGCGGAGTTCTTCCAGGCGATGTTGCGGCGGGTCGATTGGGAGCGAGACCTGCATTTTCAAACCTGCACGACGATCGACACGCTCGACTACTCGGGTGATGGCTTTAACACCGGCTCGAAGCTCGTGGTCGCAGCAGCTGGTCCGCCGCGGCGGGAGTTGCCGCGGGAGGTGCCAGGGATCGGCTCACTCCCGGCGGGCTTTCATTCGCCGCGGGTGGTGCTGCCGGGGATCCTCGCGCTCAGTGGTCCAGCTTATCCCGTTCGTCCGGCTGGGGTGCGACAACCCGATCCCGCTGTGGAGCAGTTGGCCGGAGCGCTCCGCGGGAACGGAGCGGTCAACGCCTTTCCGCTGATCGTGGTTGCCGATGACAGCGAGTTTGTCGCCCGGACGCTGAACAATTTCCTCTGGGTCACGTTCACCCGCAGCAATCCGGCTGTGGACATCTCCGGGGTCGAGGCGTTCACAGAGAATCGGCATTGGGGTTGCCGAGGGAGCCTGCTGATCGACGCGCGGCTGAAGCCGCATCACGCCCCGCCGCTGGAGGTACCGCCTGAAGTGAGCGCGAAGATCGATGCCATCGCCGCGCGAGGCGGGGTGCTGGGGCGGTATTTGTGAGGTGTGGCATAGCGCTTGATGAGGCGCGGTAATGAACCGCGCTTTTCCTTTTCCTTCTCCCCTCTCCCCCAAGGGGGGCGAGGGGAGGAAGAGAGAAGAAGAAGAGTTGGGACGAAAGCAAGCTGGCGGGTCGCTATCTGCCGACTGGCTCTTCTTCGTAATTCGACATCGGCGGGCAAGCGCAGACGAGGTTGCGATCGCCGTAAACGTTGTCGACTCGGCCGACCGGCGGGAAGTACTTCACCGCATAGTTCATCTCCGGGTCAGGACAAACCGCCAGTTGTCGCGGATAAGCCCGGGTCGAATCCGCGCCGAGAATCGAGTCCAGCGTATGCGGGGCGTTCCGCAGCGGATTGTTTTCCGCTGACCATTCGCCCGACTTGACCTTTTCGTACTCGCTGTAAATCAGCTTCATCGCCCGGCAGAACCGGTCCAGCTCGTACAGCGACTCGCTCTCGGTCGGCTCGATCATCAACGTTCCACCAACCGGAAATGACATCGTCGGAGCATGGAATCCGAAATCGATCAGCCGCTTGGCGATGTCTTCCACTGACACATGGGCCGCCTTGTCCAGCGGCCGGGTATCGACAATGCACTCGTGAGCCACCAGGCCGCGGTTCCCGGTGTAGAGAATTTCGTAGTTCTCCTGCAATCGCTTGGCCATGTAGTTGGCATTCAGAATTGCGACTTGGGTCGCCATCCGCAGCCCTTCGGGCCCCATCATCCGGATGTACATCCAGGAGATCGGCAGGATGCTGGCGCTGCCAAACGGGGCGGCACTGACCAGCGGCCCGCGGCGATCGGGATTGATGCCGTCCTTGGGGAGGAACGGAGCGAGATGCGCCCGCACGCCGACCGGACCGACGCCCGGGCCACCACCACCGTGCGGAATGCAGAAGGTCTTGTGCAAATTGAGGTGCGAAACGTCGCCACCAAACTTGCCGGGCTGAGCCACTCCAACCAGCGCATTCAGATTGGCTCCGTCAATGTAAACCTGCCCGCCCGCAGCATGCACCTTTTCGCAAACCGCCGTGACCCCTTCTTCAAATACACCGTGAGTCGAAGGATAGGTGATCATGATCGCCGCGACCTTGCCACTGTTCTGGGCAATCTTCTCATCGAGGTCGGCGAGGTCGACGTTGCCGTCGTCATCACACTTCACGACCACTACTTTCATGTTCACCATCTGGGCGCTGGCCGGGTTGGTGCCGTGGGCGCTGCTGGGGATCAGGCAGATGTCGCGGTGATGATCGCCCCGCGATTCGTGGTACTGCTTGATGGCCAAGAGCCCCGCATACTCACCTTGGGAGCCAGCGTTGGGCTGAAGCGAAATCGCGTCGTAGCCGGTGCAGGCGCACAGCCACTTCTCGAGTTGCGCGATCATGTCCCGATAGCCCACCCACTGGTCAGCCGGAGCATAGGGGTGGATGCTGTTGATCTCGGGCCACGTGACTGGTGTCATTTCGGCGGCCGCATTCAGCTTCATCGTGCACGACCCGAGGGAAATCATTGCCCGGTCAAGCGCGATATCCATCTCGGACAGCCGTCGCAAGTAGCGCATCATTTCAGTTTCGCTGCGATACTTGTGGAACACCTCCTGAGTCAGGATCACATCGTCTCGCAACTGGTCCGCCGGGAGGTGCGTCCGCTCTGCCACCGTCGGCACCGCCGCGCCAAAAAGCTTGGCGAGGGCCGCGACATCCGCCGGTGAAGTGGTCTCATCGCAGGAAATACCGAGCGCCGTCGGGCTGAAACGGCGGAGATTGAAGCCCGCAGCGACTGCTTGAGCGGCAATCGCCTCGGCCTTGCCGCCCACTTCGACCACCACCGTGTCAAAGAACTGGTCACCCGAGCACTTCAGGCCGGCCGCGACGAGCGCGTTGTACAATTCGGTCGCGCGCGTATGCACCCGCTTGGCGATCGCCCGCAAACCTTCCGGTCCGTGATAAACCGCATACAGCGTCGCCATGATCGCCAGCAGCGCTTGTGCAGTGCAAATGTTGGAAGTCGCCTTTTCACGGCGAATGTGTTGCTCCCGGGTCTGCAGCGAGAGCCGAAAAGCGGGCTTGCCATGCGAGTCGATCGACTGGCCAACCAGACGGCCGGGCATCGAACGCTTGAAGGCATCGCGGGTCGCCATGAACGCTGCATGCGGGCCACCCAAGCCAAACGGCACGCCAAAACGCTGCGAATTACCGACAGCCACATCGGCGCCCATCGCCCCCGGCGACTTGAGCAACATCAGCGCCAGCAAGTCGGTTGCCATGACCACCAAAGCCTGGTGGGCATGCGCGTCGGCGATCAGCTTTTCGTGATTCGTCACCACGCCATCGGTCGCCGGATACTGGACGATCACGCCGAAGACGCCCGACCAATCGCTGACCCCAGCCCGCTCGTCGAACAGGACAACTTCGATGTTCAGCGGTTGGGCCCGGGTTTGAATCAGCTCGATCGTCTGCGGATGGCAATGTCGAGAGACGAGGAAGCGGTTGCCCGACCCTTTGCCGACGCGCTGGCATAGAGTCATGGCTTCAGCCGCCGCGGTGGCTTCGTCCAGCAGCGAGGCGTTGGCGATTTCCAGACCGGTCAGCTCGGTGACCAGCGTCTGATAGTAGAACAGCACTTCCAACCGGCCCTGGGAGATTTCGGGCTGGTACGGCGTATAAGCGGTGTACCAAGCGGGGTTCTCCAGCACATTTCGCTGGATCACCTTGGGCGTGTGGGTGCCGTAGTACCCCTGGCCGATGAACGACTTGAGAACCTTGTTCCGGCTGAGGACACCGCGGAGTTCAGCGAGAGCTTCTTCTTCGCTCACGCCGGCGGGAACATTCAGCGGCTGGTTGAACTGGATTTGCTTGGGGACCACCGTCGAGGTCAACTCATCCAGCGAGGAGTAGCCGAGATAGCCGAGCATCTTGGCGATTTCGTGCTCGCGGGGGCCGATGTGGCGGAAGACAAACGGAGAAAGAGCGGACTTCGAGGGGTTCGAAGCGGACATGGAGGATTCCTTTGCGAGGTTTGGCAAAGTAGAAGGACGCAAACGCCAATACGGCAGCCGAAGGTCGCCCTCGTCGGACGCCTCCCGCCTCACGTTTGCCCCTCTGTCCATGTACCTGAGAGATACAGCTGCGGCAGTGTTGGTTCGTCCCGATGAATCCCGCGTCGCGAGGTCCAAATCAGGAAACGAATCTGCGGGCCGAGCTTTGCCCCTTCGGTGGAATGCCGGCACTCGCCAACTTATCGCCGGCGGGACCAGAATTCGCTCTCCAGAGACGGTGTGTCAAACCAGCGGTCCGTTTTGCCTGAGCGGTTCAGGGCAGCTTGCACCTTCGGCGTCCGCACCGGAAATAGAACCGGCCGCAATTCGCTGTGCAGCAACGCGACCGGTGATTTCCGAGCAGCTCTCTCGCGCTGGATGTGCACCGTACGGCAAATTATAGCGAAGGCCGAATGGGACTGACAGCGGAAAAAATCGGTCAAATCTGATTGCAGCTGGCAGAACCAACAAGTCCAATAGAGACCGGGCGCGGGACCGAAAACCCAATTCGGCCGAATCTCGCGCTGGCCTCCGGATTCGGCAGGCTGACTCATCGCGAGCATTTACACATCGCGGCGACAAACGCCTGCTCACGGTTCAATCCCCCTGTGGTTGTGAACGGTTTTAAAGGATTCGAGGCGGAAAGAGGCGGGGAGTAGCGTCCCGCGGAGCCCCGGGCTGGGTGGTCAAGCGGATGCGCCAGCCTGGCCTGACCGTTTTCGGCAGTTGTTTTGTGGAAGGTGCGATAGATTGAATTTCAAGTCACGATTATCGAGCATTCGCCTCGCCCGCTCCTGGAATTCCGGGACGGGTAGGCCAAACCGCAAGTGGGGAGCACCCGCTCGCTGGACTTTGTGGTCGCTGGGATACTTCGTTGTTTTCTCAACGAGCCTGTCGGCGGCCGACGAAAAGACCGACTTTTTTGAAACCCGAATTCGCCCGCTGATCGTCGAACACTGCCTGGAATGCCACGGCGACGAAGGACCGGAAGCGAACCTGCGGCTGACTTCCCGCGAACATCTGCTGGCCCCCGCCGAGTCGGGCCAGTCGGCTCTGAATCTCGACCAGCCTGCCGCCAGCCAGTTACTGTCCGCACTTCGTTACGACGGTGAGCTGCAAATGCCGCCCGCGGGCAAATTGAGCGACGAGGAAATTGCCGCTTTCGAAAAGTGGGTGCTCGACGGAGCGCCTTGGCCAGCGACGGCAGCTCCGGTACGAGCCAGCGGGCTGGTAATCAGCGCTGCCGACCGGGCTCATTGGTCGTTCCGTCCCGTCGAATCGCCAGCAGTCCCAACGGTTGCCGAGGCGGACTGGGTGCGCACGCCCATCGATGCTTTTGTTCTGGCCAAATTGGAACAGGCCGGGTTGCAGCCGAGCCCCGCGGCCGACCGCCGCACCCTGCTGCGACGTCTGACTTATGACTTGACCGGGCTTCCCCCGACCAACGAGGAACTCGCGGCGTTTCTCGCCGATGAATCCCCGCACGCTTACGAGCAAGCCGTGGACCGGTTGCTGGCATCGCCACGGTATGGCGAACGCTGGGGCCGGCACTGGCTGGATATTGCCCGCTATGCAGACACCAAAGACGGGGTGCTGATGTTTGGTGCCGATCGCATGCGGCCGTTTGCCTACACCTATCGCGACTATGTGATCCGCGCGCTCAATGAAGATATCCCCTATGACCAGTTCATTCGCGAACAACTGGCGGCGGATCTCATCCAGCCATCGGTCGAGCCGTGGCGTCTGGGAGCACTCGGCTTCCTCACTCTGGGGCGAATGTTCGACAACAACGTCCACGACATTATCGATGACCAGATCGACACGACGACGCGCGGCTTTCTCGGTTTGACCATTTCCTGCGCCCGCTGTCACGACCACAAATTCGATCCGGTGCCCATCACCGATTACTACTCGCTGCATGGCGTCTTTGCCAATTGCGAAGTGCCGATGGAGTTGCCGCTGATTGAAGACCCGAACGCCACCGAGGCGGGCCGCAAGTTCGAAGAAGAGATTCGGGCCAAGCGCGAGGAGCTGCGCAACTTTGTCGACCAGCAACACGCCTTGCAAACTGAAGACGCCCGCCAGCGCGTCGGCGCTTACCTCGCCCATGCGCTCTCGACCCCGCCCGATCCAATGGAGACGGCAGTTTTCTTCCGCTCGCTGACGCCTGACGACTTCCGCCCCCAAATCACAGTTCGTTGGCGGAAGCTGCTCGCGGCGCGATTGCGGCTTGATGACCCGGTCTTTGGACCGGCGGCAGACTTTCTCCAGCAATCGGCGGCGGCAACCAGTGACGCCAACGGTGCACCGGGTGGTGGCCCCAATCACAAAGCTGCGGGGGAACTTGCTGCGGGGGAACTTTGGCCCCAGATTTTGGAAAGCTGGGCGAGTCGTCCGGCAGGCACGGCAGCGGGCGAAGTCAATCCACTGCTCCTGGAACAACTGCGCTCGAGTCAGGTTTCTACACCGGCGGAACTCGGCCAAGCTTACGGAGCAGCAATCCTCGCCGTCTACCGGCAGACCTTGCCTTCGGAACCTGCTGCGGCTGCGGCGACGACTGAGCCGGGCGCTGCAACTGAGCCTGCGGTCGCCTCTTCGGCGGCAGCGGACAGCCCCGAGTTCAAGCAGTTGCTCGAGCTACTCGTTGGCCCCGCAAATCCCACCTGGTTCCCCAAGAGCCAGACGCATCGCTACACCAGTCGGGGCGAGACCGATGCGTATCACGGGAAGGTGGTCGAGCTCGATCGACTGGCGGCTCAGAATCCGGCGGCTCCCGCGCGGGCAATGGTGGTGCGGGACTCTGAGCAGCCCTACGCGCCGCGAGTTTTCCTGCGTGGCAACCCCACCAACTTCGGCGCCGAGGTGCCCCGGCAGTTCGTCTCAATCCTCGCCCCCGAACGCTCTCCGTTTGGAGCGGGCAGCGGCCGGCTCGACCTCGCTGCCTCCATCGCTTCGCCGGGTAATCCGCTGACGGCGCGGGTGATCGTCAATCGCATCTGGATGGGGCACTTCGTCGAGCCGCTGGTGTCGACGCCGAGCGACTTCGGATTGCGGTCGGAGCGGCCCCTGCACGCTGAACTGCTCGACTACCTCGCCGCCGAACTGCCGCGCCACGGCTGGTCGCTCAAGTGGCTGCATCGGGAGTTGGTCCTATCCAATACCTATCGGCAAGCCTCACAAGTCGAGCCCTCAACGGCCGAGCGAGCCAGCGCAATTGACCCCGAGAATCGACTGTTTTGGCGGATGAATCGCCGGCGACTGGAGGTCGAGGCGCTGCGGGACACACTGCTCTCCGTCTCGGGCAAACTCAACCTGCAGATGTACGGTCGCCCCGAAGCAGGCGCTGCGGCCCCGGATTCGACTCGCCGCACCGTGTATGGCCTGGTCGATCGCCAAGGGCTGCCGGTGCTGTTCCGCAACTTCGACTTCGCCTCACCCGACCAGTCGATCGAGCGGCGCCCCCAGACCGTCGTCCCGCAGCAGGCCCTGTTTGCACTCAACTCCCCGTTCATGATCGCCCGCAGCAGTGATCTGGCCACACAGGTTCTCGCTCAAACCGGTACGGCGACTGAGCGGATCACATGGCTCTATCAACGAGTCCTGCAGCGGCCACCGACAGAGGACGAACAAGCTGCCTGCGCCGAATTCCTGGCAGACGTGGCGCCCGAGGCCGAACCGTCCCGCTGGAGCCAACTGGCTCAAGTCCTGCTTGCTTCCAACGAACTCCTGTATGTCGATTGAGGACGTTTACCGCGATTTGATGGGGGGGCTGATCGGTGATTGGCTGCGACGATGAAAGAGGCTGAAGCGGGGCGCTGCACAAACGATGCCTTCTCGCCTGGAGATTGCCTCCGCTGTTGTTGACGCATTCCCTTTTTGATTCAAATACATTGCGGTTTGGTTCTGATTGGCTGTTCAATTCTTGCTGTTTAGTAGTTCCTTTCCTTTTCCGAACTTCAGGGTGGGCTAATGTTTTTTTCGCGGCGCGAGATGCTGAAGCAGACCGGGATGGGGTTGGGGATGCTGGGAGCACTGAGTCTGCTGGCCGGCGAGCTTGCGGGCGAGGAGAAAGCCGTCAATCCGCTGGCGGTGAAGTCGGCCCATTTTCGCCCCCGGGCCAAGCGGGTCATCCACATCTACCTCAATGGCGGGCCCTCCCAGGTTGATACGTTCGACCCCAAACCTGAATTGACGAAATATCACGGACAACCGCTTCCCCAGGGCAATCTGACGACCGAGCGCCGGACCGGGCACGCGATGGCCTCGCCCTTCAAGTTCACCAAGTATGGCGAGAGCGGCTTGGAGGTGAGCGAACTGTTCAGCAAGACCGCCCAGCATGTCGACGATATCTGCTTCATTCGCTCGATGCAGGCAAACACTCCCAATCATGAGCAGTCGATGCGGTTGATGAATTGCGGCGACGAGCGACTCTCGCGGCCGAGCATGGGTGCGTGGTTGACGTACGGCCTGGGGAGTGAGAACGAGAATCTGCCCGGCTTTGTCACGATGTGCCCAGGCCTTCCGGTCGCGGATGTCTCCAATTGGCGGTCCTCCTTTCTCCCCGGGATTTATCAGGGGACCTATCTGGACACTCGCAAGACAACGGTCAGCGAATTGATCGAGGATATTCAAAATGCCGGCATCTCGGCGGTTGACCAGCGACGGCAAGTCTCGCTCTTGCAGCGGCTCAATCGGCTGCATCAGGCGAGTCGCCAGGACACGCCCGAGTTGGAGGCTCGAATCCAGTCGTTTGAACTCGCCTTTCGGATGCAGACGGAGGCGAACGAGGCCTTTGACCTGAGCCGCGAGCCGCAGCACATCCGCGAACTGTACGGCGAGACCCTGCACGGACGGCAGTTGCTGCTCGCGCGGCGATTAGTCGAGCGCGGGGTGCGGTTTGTGCAGTGTTATCATGGCGACGTCCAGCCCTGGGATAGCCACGACAACCTGGAAACAGCGCACCGCAATCTGGCCAACGAGTGCGACGGGCCGATTGCCGCTCTGCTGACCGACCTGAAACAGCGCGGCATGCTCGAAGACACGCTGGTCATCTGCGGCGGCGAGTTTGGCCGGACACCCAGTGTGGAACTCTCTAACGGAAAGCCGGCTGGGGGGCGCGACCACAATCACTATGGCTTTACGGTGTGGCTGGCCGGCGGTGGCGTCCGCGGGGGAACGGTCCACGGAGCAACCGACGAGTTTGGCTATCGGGCCGTCGAGAACCCGGTCCACGTCCATGATTTACACGCCACAATTCTGCACCTGCTTGGAATGGACCACACCCGTTTGACTTATCGCCACGCCGGACGGGACTTTCGGCTGACCGATGTTTTTGGAAATGTCGTCCATCAGGTGATTGCCTGAGGCGGTTCCGGGGGCAGTAGTACGGGCTGTCGATCGCCGGCAGGCAATTTGACAATCTTCTGTTGTTGGCGGAGGGCTGAATTCGCTACACTTTCGTCCAGTCGCTTTTCATCCTCTCCGGTTTTCGAGGCCAACCATGTTCGAACGGATTGCCACTGGCTGGGCGTTGACCAAACAGGCATTCAACGTGTTGCGATTAGACAAGGAATTGCTGCTGTTCCCGATTCTCAGCGGCGCTTGCTGTCTGCTGGTGATCGCTTCGTTTTTTGTTCCCGCCTACGCGTTCGGCTGGCTTGATTCCGGGGCCGGCGACCGGGCATCGCCGACGAGTCGGATTTTTCTCGCGATGATTGGTTTTGCGTTTTACTTCGTCAACTACTTCATCATGGTGTTTTTCAATTCGGCTCTGGTCGGATGTTCAGTCATTCGGCTCAAGGGTGGCGACCCGACCGTGAGCGATGGGTTTGCCACGGCGTTATCCCGCTTGCCCCAAATTGCTGCCTGGTCCGCAGTGGCTGCGACCGTCGGCGTGATCCTGAAATCTTTTGAAAACAAGAACAACAAGGCTGGGCAAATCGTGATTGGACTGATCGGCGCGGCGTGGAGCATGCTGACCTTTTTTGTCGTCCCAATCATTGTGATTGAGCAACTTGGTCCCATTGCCGCGATCAAGCGATCGACCTCGCTTCTCAGTGAAACTTGGGGTGAGTCCGTTACCTCGACCTTCAGCTTGAGTTTGTTCACATTTCTCGCCTCGATTCTGGGAGTCCTGCCAATCATGGGTGGCGCCTTTCTGATTGCCAATCAGATGACGATGATTGGGATCCCGATCCTCCTCCTGGGGATATTGATCCTGCTGGCAATATCGCTGTTAACCAGCGCCTTGAATTCAATCGTGCTGGCGGCACTCTACCTTTACGCCGTGGAAGGCCGGACGGCCGACCACTTCGATCCCGCGCTGATTGAACACGCTTTTGTCACCAAGTAGCGGTTCTTGCGGGGGAGAACAGTGGGAGCTGCCTGACGTTTCGGGGTGGGATCGGGACAGCCTGGCGGACACTCCTCTGGCCTGATGGGGGCTTTGATGGCTCCCGCTTCGGAAACTGAGCGGAGTATTTTCATTCTTTTTTCTCGGGAAGTCGTCGGCCGGAGCGACCTCCCCTACACCCCGGCTTGTTGCGATCCGGCCCGACGATTCAGCTCCTTTTCGCAGGTGGACTTCTGCTCATGAAAACTTGGTTGAGAAATTTCGCGTGTCTTTGCCTGGGACTGTGTTTGCCGGCGGTGCTTTCAGCCGATGACTGGCCGCGCTGGATGGGGGAAAAGATGGACGGGGTCTGGCGGGAAACCGGCATCCTCGAAAAGTTTCCAGAGGGTGGCCCCAAGGTCCGCTGGCGGATGCCGATCGGACCGGGATATACCGGCCCCAGCGTCGCCAACGGCCGCCTCTTTGTGATGGACCGGACCAAGGACGAAGACAAGGGGCTGACGGTTGAAAACGACATCCGCAAGACGGGTGCGATTCCGGGTGGCGAGCGAATTCAATGCCTGGATGCAGCCACAGGAAAAGAGCTTTGGTCGCACCAGTACGACTGCCCTTACAAGATTGCCTATCCGACCGGACCTCGCTGCACACCGGCTGTCGATGGCGACTACGTCTACACCTTGGGTGCGATGGGGCATCTGAAATGCCTCAAGGTGGCTGATGGGACGGTGGTCTGGGAAAAGTCACTGACTGAACTGTACGGATCCAAGCCGCCGCCCTGGGGCTATGCTTCGCATCCCCTGGTTGACGGACCGCGGCTGATCGTACCGGTGGGTGGTGAAGGCTCGGCGATCGTCTGCTTCGACAAGCTGACCGGTGAAGAACGCTGGAAGGCGTTGACCGTTTCCGATGTCGCTTATTCTCCGTTGATGATTTACGAACAGAACGGGGAACGCCAACTTTTGGCTTGGAATGGCGACGGCGTCGATTCCCTCAACCCCGAAAGCGGCGCTGCCAACTGGCACGTGGTCTTTCCGGAAGAAAAGGCCCAGCCGGCGGCGACGACGATTGTCACTCCGCGAATGATTGGCAACCTCTATTTTGTGACGGAGTACTACAAGGGAAGCCTGCTGCTGGAAATCGGCTCCAACCCGCCGAGCGTCAAGGAAGTTTACCGGACGTACAAGACGGATCCGCGAAACGAGAATTCATTGAATGCGCTGATGTCGACGCCGGTGGTCAAGGATGGTCATATCTATGGCGTCGACGGCGAGGGCGAATTTCGCTGCGTGACGGTCGAGAAGAATGAACTCGTCTGGCGGGACAAGAAGGTCTTCGCCAAGAATCCCGCGATGTTCGGCACGCTGTTCATTGTCGAGAATGACGGCCGGTACCTGATGTTCAGCGACGAAGGAGAGCTGATCATCGCCAAACTCTCGCCGAGTGGTTTTGAGCAAGTCGATCGGACGAAGATTCTGGAACCGACCGGCGCCGCGCGCGGCCGCAAGATTGTCTGGGCCCACCCAGCCTTCTCCAACGGGTGCATGTTCGCGCGAAACGACAAGGAAATTGTCTGCGTCGAACTGAAATAAGTTTGGGTTAATAGTTGTTGGTTGTTGGTTGTTGGTTAGACCAGCCCAATTTAGAGACTTGCAGAGTCTTTTCTTCCCCAACAGCTAACAACTAACAGCTAACGCTGGCGATAACGGAGTGGGAGCGAAAGACGCTGCAATCAATTCACGGCTTTTCGAGCACTTCCGTTCATCGCTTTGTTCGGCGATCTTGACGGACATTTGCGATCTATGGGCCGAGTGATCGATTTTTTTCACGTTCCCGACTCTGCTCTTCGATTGGAACCTTGCAGGACTTGACCTCGTCTTCGTTTTCGCGGAAGGAACAATTCAAACAGATTGTCAGACTGAGGCTGGCCATCTTCTTGATCGTCTGTAATCCAAGTTCGTAGGCGCATTGGTCGCAATAGATAATCGTGAGCCAATACGTATAATCGGTACTATGGTATTGCGACAAAATCGAGCGATTTGCCTCTAAAAAATCAAGGAATTGGTGAACAGGAGGTTGAGCTAGGCAGTCATCGAAGTTTTCCACGATTCTCCATTGATAGGAAATCCGTTTTTGATTTCGAAAATCCCGTTCGAGTGGGGCAAGTCTTTCGAAATCGTCAACCGTCAAGGCCTTGCTGAGCCCCGAAATCTCAAGCTTGTGAATTAAATGGTACATGGAAGTCACAATTCCTTTTTTACGATTATTCGTCTTTGTGAAGACCTTCGTAGTCTTCTGGTTTGAGATCGGTGACAAATTTTTTGCCTTTCTTGTCACCCACTCCGTGTAGTTCTATCACTCCATTGTTGACTTTGACGTCAGGGTTCTTGCCAACCCTGCCTTCGAAATCGCCAGCATCAGTCAACATCTCTTTCTTGACCCCATCTTTTCCTTTCGGATGAAATTCACTATCCCAAACCCACCAGCCCTCACCAAGTCGTATCTTTTTGTCAGCGACAATCGCGATTAATTGATCGATAGGCTCATTTGAATCGTCGAGGATCGTAACGCCCAAGAAAGAAGAGACATTCAACGGGTTGTTCGTTTGGATAGCAATCAGGAAGCTTGAGGTCGAATCGAAAAAAATCAACCCGCTTGCGAAAGATCCGTCGGCGTCGGTTACAACAACCTCATATAGACCTTCGGAGATCGCATTAGATACGGTACCGGACAGGAGGCACTCAGTCGTTTCCACCCCAACTGCGGTCTACTCCTCAACGATTGCGGTCTCAATAGGGAGTTGAGCGTTCGCTTGGCCTGCGAAGCAAAACGCGAGGCAAGCATTAAGAGAACACAAAATCAAAATTCGAAGTTTCGTTGAAGTCTCGTTTTATTTAGTTTAAGTTGCCGATCGACCATTACCCGGCTACAGCCCCTCTGCCTTCCGTACCCACTCGAGGGCGGCAGCGCGATCGGCCAGTTCGCCATCCAGCTGCGCGGCCCGTGCGCCGGCCAGCAATCGGGCGAAATCTGGACCCGGCTTCAACCCCAGGCCCCGCAGGTCGTTGCCGTCCAGCAACGGCGGTGGATCCAACTGCGCGCGCGGCCAGGCCAGTCGCTGGCGGCAAACCACCAGCCCAATTTGTTCAGGCCCGGCCGCTGCTTCCGCCAAATCGAGTGCCAACGCTGCATCGGGATGAGCCAGCAGCGGCTGAATTTGCGACCACGGCAAGCTCGCCGCGCGCGTCAACTGCAGCCAGTGCTCGTCGATCCACTGAATCGTTTTGCGTTCGGCGACCGAGAGTTTCCAGCGTTCGGCCACCCCTTTGAGGCCATGCTCCTTGAGCAATGGGGCGAGGAGCACGACCGCCGCCGACTCAAAGCGGGGCAGCTGCAACTTTTCCAGCCACCGCAATCGCGTCTTCCAGTTGGCGCGATTGGCCGTCAGCAGCTTGCCGTCCTCGACCAATTGTTCGAGCAGTTCAGTCTCGTACAGCAGTTCGGCGGCAACGCGGCGGGTGGGACCGGAGAGCATCCGCCGAAGTTCCTGGCCGATCCGCTCGCCGCTGACAAGGTTGATCTCGACCGCGTGCTGGCGGATGGCAGTCGCCGTGGCCTGGTCGAGATGAAACTGATAGGTGGCCGCGAAGCGCACCGCGCGGAGCATCCTCAACTTGTCTTCGGCGATTCGCTCTTCGGGATTGCCGATCGCCCGAATGACGCGTTCGTCGATATCGCGTCGCCCCTCGACAAAATCGAGCACGACGTCCTGAACCGGATCGTAAAACATCCCGTTGATCGTGAAGTCTCGCCGCTGGGCATCCCGTTCAGCCGTGCTGAAGTGGACCGAGTCGGGCCGCCGCCCGTCGCTGTACTCGGCATCCTGACGGAAGGTGGCCACTTCGACCTGGCCGGCAGACTTGGGCCCCAGAACCGTAATCACACCGAACGAGGCACCGATGGCCAGGGTTTGGCGATGCCCAAACAGGTCGCGAATCTGTTCGGGAAGTGCACTTGTGGCAACGTCGTAGTCTTTCGGCTTGAGCCCCAGGAGCATGTCGCGCACGCAGCCCCCGGCCCAGACCGCTTCGAAGCCGGCCTGTTGCAGACGCTGGACGATCTGAACCGCAAATTCTCTGGGTGTCATGGGAATGATTGTAGAGCAGTTGTCCTTAGCTGCTTAGAACCCTTCGGCCGCCCAGCCCTGGCGCCAGTCCCGAACAGAATTCACTTGATTGACCGTCCGCCTCCGGCCGCCAACCGACTGGGGACAAGCGGTGGGGGACAAGCGGGCCACGATCGGACACTCCCTTCAGCCGTCTCGACTATCCCATTCGCAGGCGATATCGTTGAATCGCGTCCACGCGGCCTTTCATCCCGTTCCCGCTCTTCCCCCGTGCCACCGTAACACTGTGCCACCGT
>Ga0315904_10005889_pt1 | contig 16891 bp, 29 predicted proteins | sample LakEriMetagenome_6_FD_203529 | JGI IMG/M metagenome (GOLD analysis project Ga0315904, IMG submission 203529) | Freshwater fungal communities from buoy surface, Lake Erie, Ohio, United States - Buoy 12 MA120 | ecosystem: Environmental > Aquatic > Freshwater > Lake | place: USA: Lake Erie, Ohio...
AAAAAGGGTTGAAGCCAGCCAGCGGCAAGGGGCAATCAGCCATGATCCTAGATCATTTGCAGCAAGGTGATGGCATTACAGCCCTTGATAGCCTAAGACTGTACGGCGTGCTACGGCTGGCGGCACGTATTGAAGAACTTAGGAAAGATGGACACACCATCGTGACGCAAACGGTGCGTGTTGGAAAGAAAGAGATAGCACGTTATTCATTAGTTAAGGAGAAGCAACATGGATCGACCAGACATTGAACGCAAGATGGGTACAGGGGTACTACTGAGCAATCGTAACAAGAAGTCGCCTAGTAGTCCTGACTGGCGTGGTGAACTGAAGGTATCTGAACACTACGCTCCGGGTGACACAATCAAGCTGGCAGCATGGACTAAGGACACGAAAGGGGGTGCGCTCATTTCAATCAAAGAAGATACTTGGGTGCCACCTGAAAGTACCGGCCCCGGCAATGTCAACCCTTTCCCTAGCAAGCGGAAAGATGATTCTGATTTGCCTTTCTGATGGAGGTCACATGAAATACCTATTTGCGTTATGGTTAGCGATTACTGCACCACTGGTTTGGGCAAGCTGCACTTACAATACCTACTGTGATCAAGGTAGGTGCGTAAGTTGTACGACCTGCTGTTACGGTTCCAGCTGCACGACAAACTGTTATTAACTCTTTCGGGGGAAAGCGGATTCTGGTTTGATGATTAACGTCGTCAAGGATAGAGCCAGTGCAGCGAGTACCCCACCCCCACCATGAGCAAACTTAACAGGCAGCGTGGCGCAAGCTATGAACGTGAAGTCGCCAATGCGATATTTGATCAGCTAGGCATTCGCATTCGACGGAACCTGAGGCAGTATCAGGTGTCGGATGAAGGTGACTTAATTCTTGGCAAATATCTCATTGAATGCAAACGCAGACGCAAGATTGCAGTGTATGATTTTATGGAGCAAGCAGAGAAGGCTTGCGAGATAGGTCAAATACCCCTTGTGATCATGCGTGAGGATGGTAATAAGTCTTTAGCCATGCTCAGACTTCCCGACTTACTGACTCTGTTAGGTAACGAATTAACCCCCCATCAGCCACAGGATGAACCTTCGCCTGAAGGTAGTTAGGAGCGTTGCGGGGCGCAGCGTCACTGTGGCACGCCCCACCCTTACGGAGATCACATGAGTAAAACTAAAGAAATCACTAAGGAAAGAATTGAGTCCAAGGTCGAGCGAATCCCTGAAGCGGGTTGCTGGATATGGATGGGAGCGACTCAGGTTAGAGGATATGGGGAAATCATATCTAATAATCGAAAATACCTTGCGCACAGAGCAAGCTATGAAGCCTTTATTGGCGAGATACCAAAGGGTATGTACGTTTGCCATGCCTGCGATAACGTGTATTGCGTCAATCCAGCCCACCTGTTTTTAGGTACTCAAAAGCAAAACTTGCAAGACATGGCAAGCAAAGGGCGCAGCACAATTGGAGAGCGTAATCCAATGGCAAAACTGACAGAAGATGACATTAAAGATATTAAATATCTTATTAGCACCGGCCTTTCTGACACCAAAATTTCTGTTGAGTTTTGTGTAAGTCGGCAAACAATCAATAACATTAGAAATGGAAAGGTATGGAAAAATGTCAGGTAAACATATATTTATTTGTACACCTATGTATGGTGGGCAATGTACAGGTGTATTTGTTCAGTCGTTGATTAACTTGATTGGCGTGCTAGGTAGCAAGGGTTACAAGACTTCTTGCTCCTTCATGTTCAATGAAAGCCTGATTACCCGCGCACGTTGCAACATGGCGCACCAATTCCTACAAGGTGATGCTGATTACCTATTCTGGATTGACGCTGACATCAAGTTTCGGGCAGAAGATGCAATCAAAATGCTTGAGGCCGATGTTGATGTCATAGGTGGAATCTATCCAAAGAAGGAAATCAATTGGGATATGGTTAAACAAGCTGTGTTGGATGGCAAAGACAACTTGCAAAACCACACAGGCAGCTTCGTGGTCAATCTGCTAGAAGGCGAGACTTCCATTACCGTGCCAGTAGATCAGCCGTGTGAGGTATCAGCCCTTGGCACGGGCTTCATGCTGGTCAAGCGTGATGTCTTTGAGCAATTGAAGCCTCACACAGACACCTACGTTAGCGACATGACACACTTGGCAGGGCAGGAAATCTACGCTTTCTTCCTTGATCCTATTGATCCAAAGAGCAAACGCTTGTTGTCAGAGGATTACTTCTTCTGTCACCAGTGGCGCAAGATTGGCGGCAAGATTTATGCAGCGCCTTGGTGCCAAATGGGTCACATGGGAACGTACCTGTTTGAAGGCGGCTTGATGGGTAGTGAGTAAAAAACCCCCGCCAGAGGAAGGCGGGGGAAAGCCTAGAAGGGAAGGCTAGGCCAGCAGAACTTATCTCTTAGTCTTGCGTGCAGTCTTGGCAGACTTACGGAATGCAGCATCGGTGGGCGCACCTTTACTTCCCGGCTTTCTCATGCGCTCACCACTTCCAGCTTTGATTCTGGCACGCTTTTGGTTAATGTTTGCGTAGAGTCCTTCTTTCATTTGATCCCCCAAAAGTATAAGTCGTGAACCGTATCATTACTTATAAATTGATATACTTTGAATACTGACAAGTCTATTTCCTTCCGTATATCTTCTTCCGTTAGATTGCGGTAGTAGTCACCGCAGAAGGGTGCGTCAGAAGGACTTGTGCGCGGTGTGCCATGTTCTTTGCGTCCAGTGGTAGCGCAGCTAAAGAATACCAAACCTGACGCCATCCTGATCATGTTTTTTAGCGTCGCCACCCATTCAGGGTTATGCTCAAAACATTCACAGCTTGCAACAACGTCAAAGCTATCATTTTGATAGGTGAGGTCTTCCCCTCTAGCCACCACATCAACGTCGGCTCCCTCGCCAAGATCAACCCCAACATAGGTGCATTTCTCAAAGAGTGGTCTGATTGAACCGTTAATGTTTAGGCTACCTATCTCCAGCACATTCTTGCCAACAAAGTATTCTGGAAACTTGAACCGCAGACTTGCCACAAAGTCTATTTGCGCTGGATGACTCATTTAATCCCCAAATACTTTCTTACCTGATCCAAGATCATTAGCTGCTGCGGGGTGTAAAGCTCTGCCGCGTTGTCGCCAAACTGGTTGAAAGTGTAGCCTCGGAATATCTCAGGCACCCCACTGCTTTCAGACCATTCCTCAAAGGGGCGTGTCTCGCCAAAGTTTTCTCTGTGATACTTGTATCTTTCTTGCATCATTTTCGGGTCAAGCGATTCACGGAACTGACCGTAATACTTCTTCAGCTCTGGATCAGCCTGCACGCCATAGTGCGACACATAGTCACCAAGGATGTCGATTGGCTTGACGTTAGGACGGAATACCTCGATGCCAACTCTACCCATCGGCAAAGACTTAGGCCGGGGCATCTCAGGCGAACCCGGCTCATCTGGTGGGTAGAACTCCAAAAACCTAGTTTCCTTAGGCTTTGGTGTGTAAACGATGTCTAGCTCTTTGTCTTTTAGGTAAGGGAACGCAGTCTGTGCTTCTGATAGGAAATCAGGTGTGCGCTCTTCCGTCATGGCTTCCATGACTTCATCATCTTCTATCTGCAATTCCACCTCCGTAGCGACGCCTTTGCTCGTGTTGCTGGCCCTTTAGCCTTGCGTACTACGCCCGCCATACGCGCACAGAAACTTGCCTTGCGGCCTGCATCCTTCTTAGTCCTTGGATTCGGCGCAGGAGGCTTTAGATTGCTGCCAGTCTCGCGGTTAAGTTTAGCCCTACCCTTGGCAGTCAAGCCAGCTCCCTTGCTCACAGGTAGCTTCTCACCGCGCCCAATAGCCAGACTGACGCCTTTCTTAGCCATTAGTAACTCCACACGTTTGGTCTAGGTGGCGCTTGTACCGTGTCCACATGGATGAATCGACCAGCACCCTTTTGCTGTACGCCAATGCCGGTAAAGCCTAGCTTGGCAGCAAACGTCAGGACTTCATGCGCAGCCCTACCATCCACGCCAATGTCAGCAGCAAGACCCGTAGTGTGTGCGCCAGAGGTCTTCTTAGCAGCCTCAATGGGATGTTTTGGGCAACGGTAGCCAGAAGTAATCCGCAAGGGCTTGCCATACAAGGTGCGCAACTCTTGCAGCTTCTCCATGAACTCAGGTTTCATTTCGTTCTTACCGCAATGCTTGCAGTCAAACTCAATGGCCTGAAAACTGGGATACTTTGACCAGTCCATGTCAGTTGTCTTTAGTCAGCATTCCTAGCAAACCAGCAATGCCAAGGCCAGCAGTGACTACGGCTTCAGCCATTTGTGGCGCAATTGGAACGCCCACCGCAGTCAGAAAGAGGATGGCACCACGCCATGTCGATGGCTCTCTTGCACGATCAAAAATGTACTGTTTCATAAACCTTCTCCCGGCGTGATGTACAGCTTGGCATTGTTGTGAGGCGCAATGATGCGAACGTAAGTAGTCTTACCGGGGCCAACCTGCGGCCCAGTAAATACCTTCTCCGCATACGGTGCAATTGCCACTACAGCAGCACCATTCTCTGTTGGGATAGACGCAGTAATGTTGGCAGTCTGACCATAGGCCACAAACACTGGATCATTCTTGTCCGGGTTAAATACAAAGTATTGATTGACCGGGCTAACCGCAGTGATCGAGACAACATTACCCTCAGTGTTTGCAGTGGCAGCAGTTGCTACCACGCAATTGCCCATAGGCTGAAATGCAATATTGTTAGCGATGATATATCTCCTCGGTTGTTAGATAATCCTTCCACCACCAGCATTACCGGGCTTGGATGTTGGCGACTTCTTCTGATCAGGCGAGTCAGAGAAGCACTGCATACCCATGAAGCCCATAGGATTGGTGCGAGTAGGCTTGCCACGACCATAGGTATCAGAGATAGAAGCGGAACGATAGGCTTCGCCTGCGCTGCCCTTATGATTCTCGCTCGACATCATCACCGTCGTGCTGGTTTTGCTAATGTTAAGTTTCATGTTGACTTCCTTTCAACGATCATGCACGGCAAGTAAATAAAGACAGCAAAGAAACCTGCCATTGCCATCCTTTCCCATGTTGGTACTACCATCGCCCAACAAGCCAACACAAAGCTAAACAACAACGCCAAAAACGTCAAAGCCTTGTGTGACAATATATCCATTGCAACATTGATAATTCTAATAGCAGCCCCGTCAACCATCACTCATCTCCTTCATCGTCAGGATTGAAAAATCCTTTGCCCCATTCATCGTCACTGATCTTTTGCTTGATCTGCTCTAGCTTCAACACCCGGTCTAGTACCTTGGTCTTGTCTGTCAGTGATGCTGTTGAATCATTCATCGTTTGTTTGAGTAGGTCATAGATGGCCTGCTCAAGTTCTGGATTCAGCCCCTTTTGTTTTTTCATCGCTCCATTTTCCGATTGTCACGTTTCTGACGCAGCATGGTAGTCCGAACGCTAACCAGCATTGGGCCACCTCGTTTGTCTGCCATTTGCTTGGCAGATTCTTTCATCCGGCGTAATTCTTCCACGCCAGAGTTCATCTTGTCATTTCCATTGCCATTGTCGTAATTCATCGCTTGCTCCCCCGCTTCATACGCGATTTGCCAGCCTTTGAGTACGCAATCGCCGTAGCCTGTTTGACAGCTTTACGCACGCTTGCAGGCTTACTCGTACCAATCTTGCCGGATTCTTTGAAGCCACGAACCATCTCGCCAATGTTCTTGCTGATGGTTTTAGCACTTTTACCTTTCATTAGGGGCATTTTCAATCCTTTCTGGCGCTCTAGTGCCAATCTGCGTACCAATGGTTTGACGGATCAATGTTGCAATTACGCCCTGACGCTGCTCTTTGGGAGCCTTCATTACCTGCTTTAACTTGACTGGATCAGTCACGATGTCGCTAACGGCTGCTCGAATGTTGGCAACATACTGGGTATAGCGATCATAGGCAAATTTACCGCCAGTAGCTACCGCAGCGCCACCTGCCGCCGCAACGCCCGGCGTGATCTCTGGGACAAACCGACTTCCTAATGCAGCTAAACCTGCTGCATACAGTCCAGCCACAGCGCTACCCTTCCTGACCTGCGCCAACTCATTGTTGATCAGGCGAGTAAGCTCCTGCGCAGAGGATTCTGTACCCGGTACACGACCTATGTTTTGGGATGCCCGGCTAATAACATTTTGTATGCTTACCATGTCAGCAACAGCTTCATCTATAAACCGAATCTCATCCGGCGTGTACAAGCCACTAGCCTGCATGGAAGGCTTGATGCGATCACGGTAGCTTCTCTCAATTGCCCCCGGAGGCAAGGTGCCGATCAGGTCACGCACACCAGCCTTGAATGCTTCAGCACCTTCAGGTGTTCTACCCAAGACTTTGGCGGCAGAGGCAACATCACGCACGGTACTATTGCCCATAATCAAGTTTTTGAAACTCTCAGCTTGCTGTGTCTGAGTGCCACCCATCTCAAACATCTTGGCACGCTGCTCAGTTAGCTTGCCAGTCTTGGCTACAGTGCGCTCAGTCTGTGCTGCCTTGCGTGCGTAGTCAGCAAACTCTTTATTGAGATTAGGAAAGCGTGTTAGCCACTCACTGTTTTGGTTTAACCAAGAGCGAATTTGCGCAGGTGTCTTTTCTCTAAGCTCTGCGCTTACATAATTTCTAGCCAGATTCTCAACAGCAGTCCGATTACCACCAGTAAAGTTAATAAAGTCATCAACATTCTCCGGTGTGCTAAAGATTTTTGCAGGCAAAGTTGAGGCTTGGGTAGCCATTGCGCCACGAATTTGCTGACTTGGCGCAGTCAAAGCCTGACCAACCTCAGTTGCAAACTGGTTAATTGGCTGACTTAATTCCTCATAATCAGCACGATACTTGTCAAACCTTTTGCCAGTAAACTCAGACATGATGCGTTCAACCAAACCTTTAAGGTCTTTGGCATCTTGCTGACCAATGGCATCAAAGCCAGTCTCAGGCAGACCAGAAGCACGATCACCCAACCGGCGACGTAATTGCTCAAGGCGTTCAAAACCAACCTTAGCCTTGCTTGTTTGACCCGTTAGTGGATCGTAAGTAATACCAAGGGCTTCGCGGCGAACTTCATCAAACTGGCTTTTTGTTGCGCCAGTAATGCGTTCTCTTTTTGTCACCGGATCGCGTATAAACGCATCCAATGCAACTTCCATGTTTTTGAAAGCCCTAGTACCTTCCACCCCCTGCCCTTGCAATTCCTTATTACGGGCTTCGGTAAGCATGGCTTGTTTGTTAGTGTTGGTTGCAGCTTCTCTAGCATCACGCAAGGCTTTTAATCTATCACCAGCCAATTGACGAGCATCAGCACCGATAGCTTCCATCGTGCGAGGCTGACTAATCTGCGCAAGACGCGCTTCAGTGCCAGCAACTAAGCTACTTGCCAATTGCTCACCACGACGCCGACCTTCAACCGACTCGATGTTTAGCAGCCTTGCAACTTCTGCCGCATCAATTGGCTCATTCATTGGCTTGCCACGCAATTTCTCTTGCGCAGCACGCACCATTGCAGTCTTAGATTCAACGGTTTGAGGTAGTGCAGCTACTTGCTGTGGTGTCATTGCTCTGACTACACGCTTTGCGGCACTCTCAACGCCACTGGGGAGCATTGGGCGCAGGCCACGACCAGCAACGCCCAGTGAACGTGCCAGACCTTCGGTGCCTCCACCAACCACAGTCTCAACGCCAAAACGTGCCAACGGGTTAGTTTCTGGCGGCAGCAAATTACTGGCAGCCTGTGCCGCAGCGCCACCTAGCCCTGATAAAGCACCTGTCTTGAGTAACTCTGTACCAGTTTTAGGGATGAACACTTCAGCAGCACGCGTTCCATACGGTGCAACCCGTGTACCTCTTGAGCCAAGCTGAAATAGTTTTGATACGCCACCCAAGACTGGCACAGCACCCATTGCTTCCAAGCCAGTCTCAAAGGGTGACTTAGTGACAATACGGCTTTCGGGCGGCAAGTTCGCAGCAGCGCGTAGCGTTTCCTCGCTTTGACCGGGAATCTGCTCTACCAGACTACCGCCAAAACGATCAGTCTTAGGCTGTTCAGCAACTACCTCGCCACCAAAACGATCTCTTGCCATGATTACCTCATTGGTTTTTTAGCACGCTTGCCTGTCTGCGCATCAATGTACTCACCACCCGGCGGCAACGCATCGTATTCTGCTTGCGTGTTTACCGTTGGAATACGAGGGCCACCACCACCGCTTAAAGAACCAACAAGCTCTTCAGGCGTTTGTGCTTTCAATGCGCCTAAAGCTTCGCCTTGCTTTCTTTTGATTGCATCATCTAAAACTTTGCGCTGACGGCTAAAGTATAGTTTTGCGATTTCTGGTGTTGTGGCTGGCGTAATCGTAAAGCGCTCAAAGTCTGCCTGTTCGTTTGAAGTTAATGTAGCACCGTACAATTGGTTTCTAACTTTGGAAATGTATTCCCAATAAGATTTCCACCAGTTCACTGTTTGAGCATCTATTGGTTTAGTGGCAACTCTGTTTGCAATATCAGCAAAACTATCACCGCGCTCAACTGCTTGAAGCATCAATGAACCAGCGGTAGCTGACTTGGAAATTCCAAAGTATTTATCATTTTTTGTTGAGTCAACATTGCTAAGGTTGGTAACGGCATCACCAGCTTCCTTAAGCTGCTTACGCAAATCTGATGGCAAGTCACTAATCTTGACCTTTTTCTCGCCACCACCGCCACCCATAGCTTTGAGTTCTTTTTTACCAGCCAGAATAGCCTGCTGCTTTGCTAGTTCAGCATCAGCCTGATCAGAAGCAGCAATAGCTTTTGTAAATAGCTCAAAGGCTTTCTGATAGTTTCCTTTGCGTAGCTGTGCGGCAATCAGGCCATTGCCAGTCTGACTTTCAATCAGCTTGGCTTCCACCATTGCTGCATTACGATCTTTAGAAAGCAGATTCAACATACGGTCAAAGCGATCCTTGAGCATATTGTTATGCTCCTTACGCGCCCTGTCTGCCTCATCAAACTTTAGCTTGGCAGCATTGAATCTTTCACCCTGCACACGGTCTTCAGCATCTTGCATTTCACGGATAGCAACCAACTGTGCGCGTGCAGAGGCACCGCCTAGTCCTCCGACAATGAGGGAAGATAAAAGACGCATCCCTGCGTTTTTCGCGTAGTCCGATGCCTTAATCTGCGGCGCTTCAAACTGCGAATAAGGTTGAAGGCCAGCTTCCAGTGCTGCCGTTTCTGCTCTGGACTTAGCTGCCAAGTCGCGCTCTGCTGCCGCTTCTTTCTGTCGTTGACCTTGTTCAATGCCAAACTGTGCTTTAGCCGCTTCTTCTTCAGCCCTAGCACCAGCCTCAAAGGTTTCGCCTAACTTGCCACGCGCAAAGTCTGCACGCCCTTTCATTGTGGGCTGCGCACTCAAACCCTTAACTAAGGATGGTGCTGTACCTAGTGCATCACTCAATGTATCAACTGCCATGATTACCTCCCGGTAGCGGCTGGTACAGGCGCTTGAGTACGCTGTGCCTGCTGTACTTCACGGCCTAGAATGCCAGCAAACAACTGTGCCAACTGCTGATCACGCTGCAATTCCATCTCTAGTGCGCGACGATCATACTGATCTGCAATGTTGGCAAGACGCAAGGCTTCGGTAAAGCTCTCTTGACGGGCTAGGCTACGCGCACGACGCTGCTGTGCTGCCAGAACACCTGCGGCTGCACTGCCTGTTGGCGTACCACGCTGACCTAATTGCTCACGCGCACGGGCTTGTTGAATCTCTAACTCTTGCTGTTGCTCTGGCGTTAAGCCTTCACCAGTCGCACGACCCATTGCTTCAGCCTGTGCTTGACGGAAAGGTTGGGCAGCAGCGCGAGTAGCTTCAATGTCACGGCGCATAGCTTGATTCGCCTGATTAAACATCAATGCTTGCGCCAAAACACTAGCACCCGCAGTGCCAGCGCGTGTCAGATTCGGGTAACGGTCTAGCAAATCTTGCAACTCATTCAGACCCCTTTCGGCGCGTTGAGCAAGCGAAGGCTCACCAGCAGGTTGCGCAGCAGTTTGGTCAGTCAATGTACGAAGTTGAGGCAAACCCTCACCAAAAGCACCGGGAAATCTTGCCCGGTCTTCCATGTAAGGCCCAGTCGCTTGTCTTGCAGCTCTAGTAGTTAAATCTTCTTGCGGCAACTCTCTAAAACCTGTTCGGCCGATGCCGGGCGCTTGACCAAGATCAGCAGCCGCATAGCTCTCTGGGCTAAGTCTTGGTAAGTAATTTGCAAAATCAACATCAGCATATTCACGCTGCGGTCTAACATTTGCACTTACAACTTGATCAGGTGGCGTTAGTCGTACTTCTGGCTCATTAGCTCGGAAGCTGTATGGACTTATTGGCTCAATGTCTGGCTCTGGCACACGAAAAGTGTCTGTTTCCGGTTCAAAGCCATAGTAGGTATCTAAACGACGACGAGCAAACTCAGGCAATCCAGTCATCGGGTTGATGGTGCCGCTACCGCCAGCTTCCATCAGCATCTCGGCTTCTTCTGGCGTAATGTGAGCAAGCATGGTGTCACCACGACGCCCCATGCGACGTAGCATCTCAGCCATTGCTTTAGCATCACCCATGCCACGACTGCCAACCATCATCTCAAGTATTTTCATATTAGCCACCTAATGCCTTTCTTAAACGCAAGGAACGGGTGTTCCATACGCTTTGCTGTGCGTCTTCCTCACCACCAAAGATCGGTTCTTTCTGTCCCACGATTGCTGCTGTTGGGCTAGTGCCTACTACGCGAGGACTGATTGAACTTGGTGCTGCTCTTCTAATGCTACCTCTTGCTGGTCTGACATCCATTGGTCTGAAATCAGGTTCAGGCGCTTCAGGCTCAGTTAATGGAAACTCTTGATTCAGATACTCAATCAACTCTTCGTCAGTAAACTTAGTAAAGTCGATTGGCTCAACAATAAGTTCATCTTCACCTTCAACTACGACCTCTGGCAACTCTCTTGTTTCTTCGCCTTCCGCTGCACTTTCAAGCAACTCAGCGCCCGTCATTTCTTCTGGCGCTCTGCCACCAGCGCCTTCACCAGCACCCATGCCACCAGTTGCAGTGGTTGTAACACCACCTGCAGTGCCAGCAGCTTTAGCTCTACCGGATGGAAGTGAACTTGGAATGGTTCGACCAGTGCGAACATCCGACGTATCGACATCAGGAGTAACGACAACTTCTGTCAGGGGAACTGATCGACCTTCAGTTTCTTCTGCCAAAACAGGGTTCATGCCCAAGCCAGCGGTAGCTTCACCAAGCTGCCTTCCAACACCGGGGCTGCGAGGCTGAGAAAATGCAGCAATCGCTTGTTTTGTTGCAGCGGTTTCTGGTCTGCTTCTTAACTCTTCAAACGCTAATTGACCTTCTCTAGTCAAAGAACCTAATGCAGCACCAGCTAACTCTTGTCTGAAATCACCACCAGCAGCAGTGCGGCCTGCAGCTTCGCCAACATCAGCAGCAACATCACCGATAAGGCTTTGCGGTTGTTGGCCTAAACCAGTTGCGCCAGAGCGTGCCAAGGATGCGCCAGCAGAGCCAGCCGCACCCATCAATGCAGCCTCACCTACGTCTTGACCAGTAACAACAGCGCCAGCAGCAGAACCTACTGCGCCACCAGCAGCATTAACTAAAGCAGTTTGTGCTGTGTTGCCAGCAGCGCCAATCGCTTCTCCAAGACCCTTTGCTACAGGAATGCCAACGCCTTGACCGACAAAGCTTCCAAGCGCAGCTTTACCAATGTCTTCTAAGTCACCACCTTGTGACGCTGAAATCAAACCAGCAGTCACAGGTTGAACCGCAATACCTGTTATGCCAATGCTAGGCAAAAGCGCCGGTGCAGCAACAGCAATAAGCGCAACTTCAGGGTTTTCAGCAACGTATTTAACAGTGTCAACGACAACTTCAGCTACATCTTCAACTAAGTCGCCAACAGCTTCAACAACATCGCCAACTACTTCAATACCTTCTTCTACAACGTCTTTAACGATAGGCGCTGCAACAGCAACGCCAGCGCCAACGGCGACAATGGCAACGACAACAGGCATTATGCACCCCCTCTCGCAGGCCCAGTCTTTATACTTCCTAAGAATTGACCGTCACTAAGTTTGCGTAGGTTGTAACCCATCTCAGAATTGGGTGGGTTCTTTGAGATATAACGGAAGATTTGCAAAATGGCAGGATCATAGAAGGTCGATGCCATTGTGTCGAAGCCCATCTTGTAGCAAGCGCGGATAAACTCCAAACTATTTTGCAGATAGTTGGCAGCAACATCAGCATTAAACGCACGAAACCAGCCTACGCCGGGTTGTGCTTTATGAATGATGAAAAGCGTATTGCCTTGACGGACAAACAAGGTGTCATCCATTTTTAGCTCTTCGTTGACCATAGCGATTGCTTTTGAGCGATCAACGCCTGCGTCCGTATTCATTGCAGCAATGGCTACAATATCTTCTGGACTGAGTTCCTGTTCTCGACTGTCCACCATCTGAACCATCATTACCTCACTGGGTCAAAGATTGCTGCGGAATACACATTACCCATTCCAGCGGCAAGACTAAGGATCAGCCCATCAGGAGTCTCGCAGTCCTCAGACAGGAAAATATCGTCTTTTTCTGTCCGGTTAGGAATAGCAGGTACAACACCATAAACCAGATTGTCAAGCAAAAGTAGCGTTTCTAGCAAGCCCGAAGCGCCCATTGTGTGACCTATTTTTGGCTTAAATGACGTGGCTACAAAGCTATTCAAAGTGTTCATCAATGCTAACTTTTCAGACACGTTGTTAGATTCTGTGCCGGTGCCGTGTGTCTTCACAATTTTGATGTCAGTTGGGAACACTTCCCCATACCGCATGGCACCTTCAATGGCTTCCACATAACCTTTGCCATCAGGCGCTTGGCCTATGGCATTGTTCCACTTCTCTGCCGCATGGTACGCACCCACTAGCCGAGCTTTTGGGGTCAGACCATAGTGGTTGACTTCACCTTCTGTTTGCAAAACAGCAAAGGCGGCACCTTGACCGACATAAAAGCCACCATTTCTGCTATCAAAAGCGCTAGGCACAATGTTTTTGGTAGTTTCTTCAGCCAAGGTTAAGCAGGCACCTGAATCACCAAAGAACTGCAAAACGGAATTGGATACGGCGTCTTCGACAGACAGAATGATGAACCGGGTAAAGCCAAAGGCTTCCAGCATCAAGCAGTCCATCATCACTTTAAGGCTGGATGCGCAGGCAGTGGAATCCGTAGCAATGTAATCGGGTTGGCAGATCATATTTGCCAGCCTGCCAGCCATCACTTGCGTAAGCGTGAAGGGCAAAAACTTGTACTCATAATGCAATTGCGTGTTCGTTTGGTTTTTGCGCGGGTTGATGCCAGCAAAGTGAGCATTGCCAGCCGCCAGAATAAAAGCAGTCTTACCTAATGCCGGATTTTCCCGCAGCCATTCCAGCGTTGCTGGTGCCATCACCATGTTGGCAAGGTTATGCGGTGGGTATTTGAACCCTTGTTTTGCACCTTGGTAACTTTCCGGTATGAAATGCACACGCTGTGGGTGCAAAATGTCTTCCATCAGCGTGGTTTGCGGGTTGGATACGGTATGCCCGTAGGTTAGGAATAGGCTCATTGCATCACCGCTATGGCTGAATCGACATCAAAACCTTCTACAGTCGCGTTAGCCACCAGAAAGTCTTTCATTTCCCGCAAGTTTGCTGGCCTCATTTCCTTGCCAATCTCTTCTGGCACGGCAAAGGCATCACACAAGTACATGGCAATTATCAATAAATCTAGGCTATCAACGTCAATTGTTTCAAAGCCAGAATCTATTTGTTCGGCATTAACCGTTGGCTTTCCCATAGGTTTAGCAAGTGCCATTGCGGTGTTAAACAGCCGCAAGAAGTCTTCATCGGAAATCATGTCACCCCCAGTGTTCGTGCTATTTGCTCATGGATCAACAAGTGACTATTTACCCAATCGTAAAAGTCATCCTCTTGGTTGAAATCCAAGTCTAGCAGATTAAAGGGGTCATTTAGGTTAAGAATAGTGGAGTACGCTTGGTGTTCTTGTTGATGTATTAACAGCCAATCGTCAAGGTCTTGCGGGTCGGCATCAATGATGGGGTAGCGTGGCACATAAAAGCCAGCGTCAGTTAGTCTTTCCCAAAAGACTTGGTGTTGAATGCCATTTTCAAACAGGAAGTCGCGGAGGCTGTCCGGCTCCCCGAAGATCGGGGTAGCCAGCGCATCCATGTTCAGGCTCATCTATCGGCCTTTTGATCCAAGCGGTCAAAGATTTTGCCAAGCATTCCCTTAATATCTTGGATGTCTGATCGGTAATCATCCCGGTTGACATAGATCATCGGAATTTCCGAGATTCTGTCCTCGATCCTCACGATTGAGCGCGAGATACTGTTCAGTATCCACCCAAAAGCGGCTCCTGCGGCTGCAAAAAGAATGTTGATAAGGAACTGAGGTTCCACTGTCAGACTCCGTAATAAGGGATTTTCTTGGCGCTTCCGTTGACATAGACCGTTATGTAACCTTCTGGTGCCAGAGGCAGACTAGGATCAGGCATTGCCGCCGTGTTGCTGGTTGCTAAATTAGCATTGAGGTTGGATGTTACCGTAACATTCGATAACGTGGCGTTGCCACTGGTAATTGTGGTATTCGAGAGTGTCAGGTTTCCGACACTGGTTGCTGTAGCGCCCAAGGTCAACGTCGTACTGCCTAGCGTTGTAGAACTGTTGGCTAGGTAGTTGTTCGGGAAAGGCGTTACAACACTGGTAATGTTGGCGTTGGCATAAGTGCCGCCATCCAGCGTGACACTGCTGACATTGCCACCTGTAATTGCCACATTGTTGGAATTCTGCGTGGACATTGTGCCAAGGCCAGACACCGCTGAGTTCGCAATGGCAATCGCTACGTTAGCTGCGCTGGTGATCCTGCCTTGAGCGTCAACCGTAACTTGAGATACTTCGCTGGCTGTACCGTAAGTGCCGGGAGCTACTGCCGTATTAGCTAGGGTAACCGTGACATTGCCGATTAACTGTCCACCGCCAGTTAAACCCGTGCCTGCCAACACAAACGCTGTATTCGGCGCAGCACCCACATCGGGGGCTGTCAGTACCACTGCACCTGTCTGCCCATTAACCGACAACACCGCATCGGTATTGTCTATCTTCTGCCAGACAGCACCGTTAAACACCGCTATATCGTTGACCTGCCAATCGGTAATGCCGTTTAGGTTAGTTGAACCTGCCACTGACACCACATAGTAATCACCCTTATCACCAACGCTGGAAGTCAACGTAGGATCGTTGATAGCAGCGTTCCAAGTACCCTTGTAAACAAGAGCGCCGATGACATTGATATAGGTGCTTACGGTCTTTAGCATTTTTAGCTTCCGTCGCCCGGTGTGATGTAAATCACCGCAGTGCTTGAACCTGTCGATGCCGTGAAGTAAGCATTTGGCAAGAAGGTAATGATTTCGTCTGTGCCAGCCAACAGCGGAATAGCTTGACCGGAAGAAGTCACTACCGCAGCAGCAGCATTAGCCGCAGCTGCAGTCGTACCAACACCCAAGAAAGCAGTAACAGAACCAGCATTCAAGATGCGGTACTGGTTGCCCCCAAGGGTAGTAGATACGGCTTGTACCGCAGCAGGTGCAGTCGTTGCTGCCGTAAACGTCACGGTGTTACCGGACGGGGTAAAAGGTGCATTAACTGCCATTGGAATCCTCCGGCTTAGGTTGCTGCTCATTAAACTGCGCTACCAGCTTTTGCCATAACGGATAAGCATTAGACTGAGTTGGCAAATTACCAATTACTTGCAAAACAAACGCAGCTTCATTCTGGTCTAGTTCAAACTTCATTTTTTACCTTCGTTGATAGGTTCGTACTCACCTTTATTAACAGCATTTTGCAATACAGCCAACTCATCGCCAGACCAATAACCTTTTTCAATCATGATTTTTAAGTGGTCAACATTACGTTTTACCGTATCTATTGCCTCTATCAAATCCATGTTTTCTGGCTTTTGAGCAACGTATTCGTTAATCAGGTTCACGCTGTCCATGCAAGCGTCATAGTGACGAGCAATTTCTTCAGGGGTAAGGTCGATCATGATTGTCCTTTCAGTGCTGCGATTTCTGCGGCTTGTGCTTCTACTTTAGCGTTGAGTTCTTGAATGGCTTTGACTAGCACTGGAATGATGGTTTCTTTGGAAACACCAAGAAGTTTCTTTGCGCGTTCTTGTGCAGTGTCGGTTTCAAAAATCTCAAGTTCTTCACCAACAACGGCTTCTGGCAAAACCTGCTTAAGTTCTTGCGCAACAAAACCAATATCTTCAACCCCGGTTGCTGTAAATGTGTAACGGCGAGGTTGCATCGACATTACTGCCGAAAGCCCCAAATCAAGATCAACAATTGCTGTTTTAATTCTTCTGTCTGAATATGCCGTCCACGAAGTAGCCGTGTCAGTTAAGTAAACACCAGAGGCAAACGACGCTGGCGTTATGTTAAGACGGTTAGTCGTTCCGTCATTCCAAAGGAACCAACGAGGAGTTCCAGCACGACTAAGACGCAAGGTGCAATTTCCGCCTGCACTAGCAATATTAAAATCATGGTCAGAATTCGCGCCCGCTGTGCTATAGCGCGGATTCCCATCTCCATCCGACAGCACAATGCAGTTGCTAGAAGTGCGGATGTCGAGGCCACCTTGGTTGCCGTCGTAGCCGCCAAGGATGGTGTTGGCAGAACCAGTTGTGATTTGACGGCCTGAACCATTAGAGCCGTTGTACGCGCCAACAAAAGTGTTGCGTGAGCCAGTGGTCAAA
>Ga0315904_10005891_pt1 | contig 16889 bp, 8 predicted proteins | sample LakEriMetagenome_6_FD_203529 | JGI IMG/M metagenome (GOLD analysis project Ga0315904, IMG submission 203529) | Freshwater fungal communities from buoy surface, Lake Erie, Ohio, United States - Buoy 12 MA120 | ecosystem: Environmental > Aquatic > Freshwater > Lake | place: USA: Lake Erie, Ohio...
CTCAGCACCATCTCGGCGGCCACCGCCTTCCTGCCGCAGATCCATGAGCACGTCCACTTCCTCGATCGCTTCCAGCCGAACGAACTCCTGCCGGACTGGTCGAAATTCTCATGGAGCCGCCTCCCGCTCTGGCTCGGCCCCCTCACAGGCCCCGCCTGCGCCATCGCCTTCATCGCCGCACTCGAAACCTCAGTCATGGGCAAATCCCTCTCGGGCCGCGCCGGCCGCCGCGCCAATCCCCACCAGGACCTGCTCGCCTGCGGCCTGGCCAATGTCGCCTGCGCCTTCTCCGGTGGCATGCCGGCCAGCGGCAGCCTCACGCGGTCGACCCTCAATTTCTCGAGCGGCGCACGCACCCCGCTGAGCGCTCTCGTCTGCGGCCTTGTCTGCCTCGCGGCCGCGCTTCTCCTCGGAAACCTCACTCCGCACATTCCACGGGCCGCCCTCGCCGCTCTCGTGATCTGCGTCACCCCCGCCCTCTTCAGCATCCGCCACCTGCGCATCTGCTGGAAAGCAACCCGCAGCGACGCCATCACACTGGCCACCACCTTCTTCGCTACCCTCCTCCTCCCGCTCCACACTGCCCTCTTCATCGGTGTCGCCGCCAGCATCGCTCTCTACCTCCGCAAGGCCTCGCGCCCCGTCCTCGTGGAATACGAATTCAATGAAGAAGGCACCCTCCGGGAACGCCCGGAAGGCTCGGGCCGCCAGCACCCCAGAATCTCCATCGTCCACGTGGAGGGCGAACTCTTCTTCGGAGCCGCTGAACTCTTCCGCACGCAGATCCAGCGCACCGCCCTCGACCCCAGCCTACGCATCATCATCCTCCGCATGCGCAATGCCCGCCACCTCGACGCCACCAGCGTCATGGCCCTCGAAGACCTCATCCGCTTCCTCAACGCCGACGGCCGCCACCTCCTCCTCAGCGGCCTCAGCAAGGACGTCTACCGCGTCCTCCTCCGCAGCGACATGGTCGATACCATCGGACGCGACAACATCTTCATCGGCAGCGCCAGCAATCCCAACCTCTCCACCCGCCACGCCCTCAAACGCGCCCAGCAGCTCCTCGGCACCAGCGATGCAGAAATCCAGATCCTCTACAACCCGGAGGCACGGACCTGAATCCGCGCAGTTCCCCCACCCGCGCTGCAAGGCTGCCACCACACCACACGTTTCCATCGACCCGACATGAAGCTGGAAAAGAAACAGGAAATCGGCCTCCCCACAGGCATCCTCGGCATGGCCTGCCAACCCGGCGGCCCCACCGTCTACGCCGCCTGCATGGACGGATCCATCTACGCCGTCACTCCCGGATCGGAACCCATCCCCTTCCCGGGCCGTCACGAAAGCTATGCCTCAGGCTGCGTCCTCACCCCGGACGGCAAAACTCTCATCTCCGCAGGATACGACGGCTGCCTCCTCTGGCACGATACGGCCACACGCCAGTGCTTCCGCCACCTCAAAGCCCACCAGTTCTGGTCATGGCAGCTCGCCCTCTCCCCGGACGGATCCCTCGTCGCCTCGGCCACCGGTCAGTACCTCGCGGGCGGCGAAAAATATGAACCAGCCCCGGAAACCGAACCCTCCATCCGCGTTTTCAATACCCACAGCGGCGACCTCGCCCACTCGTTCTCCCACCAGCCCCCGGTCCTCAGCACCACCTTCAGCCCGGATGGCCAGTTCCTCGCCGCAGCCAATCTCCTCGGCGAAATCCGCATCTGGAACCTCCGGGAGCCACAGGCCCCACCCATCAGCATCTCCTCAAAGGACTTCACCAGCTGGGGCAGCATCAAAAGCCATCACTTCTCAGGCGGCATCTACGGACTCGCCTTCTCACCGGACGGCTCCACCCTCGCCGGCTGCGGCATGGGCCCCATGACCGACCCCATGGCGGGCAACGGAAAAATGACATGGCAGCGCTGGGCATGGCAGGAATCCCCTCCCCGGATGCTCGGAAAAGTCCGCGACGGCGAACACGGCTCCGGCCTCATGGAATCCCTCGCATGGCACCCGTCCGGTTCCCATTTCGTCATGGCCGGACGCCAGGCCCAGGGCACATGGAATGCCGCCCTCTTCGACGCCGCAGAAGGCCGCCTCGTCTCGTCCCTCGATACCAAAAACCGCATCACCCGCGCCGCCTTTCTCCCCGATGGCACACTCTGGCTCGCCGCCTGCAACGGTCAGCCCGGTCCCAAGGACGGACGCTGGCCATCATTCGGCCGACTCATCCGCTGCTCCCTGAGCTGACCCGCTCCACAGGCCATCAAAGACCAGCACCTTCGGCCCCGCCGGCCCGCAGCCCCAGATACCAGCCCAGGATCTTCTGCCCGCGGAACAGCCAGAGCACGGCGCCAGCCGCAAGATACGGCCCAAAGGGCACCCGACCGGCCCACTCGCGGCGCCGCAGCGCCACAAGGCTGAGCGAAATCACTGACCCGAAAACGGCCCCGGCAAAAATCGTGAACAGCACAGCCTTCCAGCCAAAGAAGGCTCCCACACACGCCATCCAGTTGGCATCACCCAACCCCATGGCCTCGCGCGGCTGCTCCACGGACGTGCACTTGCCGCGCATGGCCTTCACCGCCTCCAGCTTCACTTCCTCGGCCTCCCCGCCGCCCGCCGCCGCAATCGTCAGCCGATCCTCCATCACCGTCAGCTGCACCTGCTCCCAGTGCCGTCCGTCAATCTCCAGTTCCGTGGCCGCCATGAGAAGACGGTCGCTCTCGCGTCCGAAAATATCCCCCCACGCCGTCTCTTCTCCGTTCACCGAAAACACCGGTTCTTCCGCCCCCTCGGGCTGCGTCACCGACCACTCCTCGGGCTCCGCAAACTGCATGCGGATCCTCCCGAAGGCAGCCTTCCCAAGCTGCACAATCAGATAGATCAATCCATAGCCCAGCACCGCCCCGCCCAGCGCATGCAGCAGATTCAACCCGCGGCCGCCATCGACTATCAGCCCCGGCACCAGCGCCGCCGCCGCCAACCCAGCCACAGCCCCACCCCACGTGATCTCATGCGGAAGAATCTGGTGATCGATATCAATGTACGACCCCGCCACCGCGAGAGCCAGAAAGGTCCACGCCGCCAGCACCTTCCAGTCGAATCCCAGATGCCATAGCGCCGCCACGAAAAGCAACCCGGTGAGAAACTCGACCACCAGATACCGCGGCGAAATGCGTGCACGGCAGTTCGCACAGCGACCCAGCAGCACCAGCCACGAAAACACAGGGATATTGTGCCACAGCGGAATCTGATAGCGGCAGGCCGGACAGAACGACCTCCGCGGCTCGGATGTCTTCATCCCCAGCGGTAACCGGTAGATCACCACGTTCAGATAGGATCCCACACAGCAGCCGAACGCGAACGCAAAAAACGTCAGCGGCCACAGCACCTGCGGCGGTATCCCATAGCTCCCAGTCATTCTGCTTCCCTTCCATCGTTCCCGCCACCGCGGCAACAGTCGAAACACTCAACGGCCCGCCCGCCCGGCCGCCTTCGCCTTCCGCGCCCCCAGCACCGGCGGCAGCAAGGCCCGCAGCTTCGCCAGCACCTCCGCCTGCCCAGGCGACTCAGCCAGATTGACCATTTCCCCAGGGTCGGACTCGAGGTCAAACAACTGCACCTTCCCCGCCACCGGATACTCGATGCATTTCCAGCGCCCATCCGTCACGGCCCGCTGCACATCGCGGTAATTCAGCGTGATATATTCCCGCCCGGCATTGCTCTCGCCCCGCAGCACCGCACTCAGATCCCGGCCCTTGCTGCCCTCCGGCCCCACGACACCAGCCATCGCCCCCAGCGTCGGAAAAATATCCAGCAGATAGCAAAGCGACGCCACCCGCTGACCCGACTTCACCCCGGGACCAGCCACAATGAGAGGCGACCGCATGGAATGCTCATACAGATTCTGCTTCCCAAACAACCCATGGCTCCCAATCGCCAGCCCATGGTCGCTCGCAAAGACAATCAGCGTGTTCTCCCGCTGCCCCGCCGGAATCGCCGCCACCATCCGGCCAATCTGATCGTCCATGAAGGCTATGGCCGCATGATAGTCGGCCAGATGCCGCCGCACTTCGCCTTCGCTGCGCGGAAAAGACGCCAGCTTCTCATCCCGCACCGCCAGTTCCCCATTATCAAAGGGATGCTGCGGCAGGAAGTTCGCAGGCACTTCCATGTCTTCCGGACGGAACTTCGCATGCCACTCGGGCGGTGCCCGCCGCGGATCATGCGGCGCATTGAAGGAAACATAGCACAGCCACGGTTCCCCATCCCGCGCCGACCCCAGAAACGAAACAGCTTCGTCCGCAAACTGCTCGACACAATGCTTCGTCACCCGCCGCGGATCCGTCAGCTTCCCGCCATCCGCGAAATCCACCACCTTCGCCTCATACGGATCCACCATGCCTCCCAGAAAAACCGAACGACCTTCCCGGAAACACCGCCGCACGGATTCCCCGCCATTGTGCCACTTGCCAGTCGCAAAGGTACGGTAACCCGCCGCCCCAAACGCCTCCGGCCAAGTCGGCACCTTCAGCGTCTCGTCAATCCCACGCAGCGGACGACCCGTCATCAGCATGGCCCGCGACGGCATGCACACCGCTCCATGATTCGACCCCATGCAGTACGCCTTCGTGAAAACCGTCCCGCGCGCCACGAGGGCATCCAGCGACGGTGTCCGCGCCACCCGGTTCCCCAGCGCCCCAATGCTGTCAGCCCGCTGATCATCGCTGAACAGAAACAGCACGTTCGGCCGCGCCCCGGCCGCCGCAGCAGCCGAACCCATCAGCACCATCCCCAGCAGCAGTCGCAGAAACACATTTCTCATCACACCCACACTCTCTCCCAGCCAATCCGCGACCCACAGCCCGCTTTCACGTAGCCAGCACCCCAACACCACAACCCGGAAAACAGAAACCTCCCGGCAGCCACTCAGGCCACCGGGAGGTTCCTCGGTCATTGTCCACATCCCTCTCAGTACCGCGTCTGCACCCGCCAGAACCGCGTCGGCTCAATCCCCTCGGCCATGAACTCAATCAGCGGAACGGAAGGATCCCCGAACCTCGACTCCACATCCGTCCAAGTCTTCATGTCCTCGCTCGTCTGCAGCCGGTACACCCGCAGATCGGCTCCCGTCAGACTCACATTGACCCGCTGAATCGGCGTCGCCCCGGACACCGAGGTCACCGTCTGCGTCAGCCGGAACACGGATGCCGCACTGGCCGGATCCGTCCCGTAGAAGTCCTCCACCCCATTGAGCGCCCCATCCCCATCCCCATCCGCCATCGGATCCAACCCCGCCTGCATCGACAGCTCGTCCAGCAGAATGAACTCGGAACCGGACAGCCCCACATTCAGCGGCTGCGAGACCCGGAAACGCGCAAATTGATGCCCAGCCGGAACCGGAAGCGCCTTCCGCCCGAATTGATAGTACGACGGACCCGCATTGAGCGTGCCATCATCAAAGACCCAGCCGAAACTCCCCAGCAAGGCACCGGGACCAGTCGCAAAATTCTCGTTGTAGAGCGTCGCCGCACCGGCCGTCACCTTGACCGCATTGATCTCCCAGTTCGGATTGCTCGCCACCACGGCTTCGTCCCAGCCCCCGAGGAACTGCACAGTCACCGTGTCACCAGCCAGTACATCCGGAATCGTCAGCACCGACGTGATCATGTCCCCGGATGCATAGCCCGGAGAGTTGTCGTTGAAGGCCTCGAAGCCGTTAAGCACGGTATTGCCAGTCAGTAAACCAATGTAGCCATTCTGCGTGAACGAGGTCCCCGGTACATGCGTGAATGGCCCGCCATTCACCGACACCATGACCGCCCCGCCATCCCAGCGCGTGGTTCCGTCATACTCGAAACTGTAGCGGTGCGTGAACTCCAGCCGCACGGGAGCCCCGCCAGCGGGCACCGTGAAGGGCGGCAGATCCAGATTCTCCTGAAGCGGACCACCACCAGCCCCCGCAGCCGACCAGCCACGGCGCGACTTGAGCGGCGGGGTCCCCGGTGCTCCCGGGCCAGCCGCCGTCAGCAACTGGTCAATCCCCCCAAGATCAATGTTCGTGCCAATCATCTGCGGCAGCACGCTGCCTGCATCGGACCACGCCACCCCGTCCGGACTGGTCTCGACACTCACCCGCAGCGAATCATCCAGCTCAAATCCCGTTCCGCTGTTCGTGTACGTGCGGATCTTCAGGCCGGCCTGCAATCCCTTCACCGCCGGATCAATCTTCACTGCTTCGGTCGTCAGCGTGCCCAGCACACCCGCCAACTGCACCATCTTCGATCCCGTCCCGTTGGACAGCGCATCATTGATGACGGCACCGCTGGACGTGAACCCAAGCTCGGTATTGAAGTAACTCCGCTGGAAACTGCCCTGACCCAGCCCGGCTTCCTCGAAACCCGTTCCCACCGCCGCGCCCGCCGGAGTCACCACCAATGGCTCGGTCGCCAGTGCCGCCGGAGCCGTCACCGCCACCGTCGCCTTGAGCGCAGGATTGCCGGCGTCCGCAAACTCAATCGTCGCCGTGGTCAGCGTCCCGCTGTTCACCTGGGCCGGATACGTGAAGGTATACGTGGCAGGCGCATAACTCCCGCTCACCGGACCATTCGCCGCCGCATTCGAACTGGTCCAGCCAGTCGCCCCAGGAAGATTCAGCGGAGTCACCCGCACATCGAAGGTAAACGTATCATCCGCAAATCCCGGCCCGTTGAGCTGACGCTGTACGTTGCCCGCCTCAGCCGAAATCCCGGAATCATTCGCCAGCATCTGCAGGGCCAGACAAAGATCGGAACTCGTGTTCGCATTGTTCCGCACGGAAATCGCGAGGGTATGCTGACCCGCCGCCAGCGTCGGCACGGGCACGACCACAAACGAATCCGCCTGCGGTGCCGTCCCGGGCGTTGCGAGCGAAAACCGCTGCACCACCAGCTCGTTATTGGCCGACGCCCCAGTCTCGTTGGCAGTCGCCGTCGTGTCGGACGCATACGAGGTATACCCTTCCACATTGTCTGCCTTGTTCACCCGCGCCACCAGCACACCATCAAGATACACCAGCGCCCCATCGTCGAGCACCATCCGGATCGCCGGCGTCGTGTACGTCTGCGTCAGATTGAAGGTGGTCCGGAAATACGCCGCATACCGGTTTCCACTGTTGGGAACCGTCAGGGTCGTGCCCAGCGCCGTGAATTCCGCCCCGGCCGAATTGAAGTAATCCAACGCCGCATACCCCAGCGGCCCGGGCCCGCTCCCCTTGTCGAAACTCGCCGTGTTGGCCGCACTGCCCACCACCCGCGTCCCGCCAAACACAGGACCATTGTAATTGACCGCAAAATCCGCAGCCTTCTGAAACCACGTAGTGTTGAAGTCAGGATCCACCGTCACCGGATCCCTCCCCATCGGATGATGGAAATCCCAGGTCTGATCCCAGGGAACAATGACCACTTCATTGGCACTGACGCGCCCCACAAGGGAAGCAGCCGCCAGCAACGGCGCGAATAACAAAGGCAGGGATTTCATTTGCACAGAAACTTCACAGCAGCCGGAAAGCCATGTCACTACCCGATTCACGTATGGATCGCGGAAAGCCGGGGCTCTCTCCGCAAAACGCTCACGGACCGCAGTTCCGCAGCGCCCGCTTCACAATCCATGCCGTCGCTGCCGTGGCACTGGACGACCGCCAGGCGGCACAGACCGACCGCACCCAGCCGGGACGCGCACGCGCAGCATCGTTGAGCCAGTTGCCCACGGAATTCTGCACATAGCGCGAAGGATCGCTCCGCAGCGGCCCAAGCAGCGGCAGACCAATCTCCGGCTGCTCCCGCAGCTTCGCAATGTGCGCACACCAGACCCCGCAGGGCCGCGTGACCTCGCTCGCAAACCGCCGCACGCCTTCTTCCACATCCGCCGTCCACGGCACCAGCAGACGCACCGCCCCCTCGGGATCCCCTGCCACCTCAGCCCGCACCGACATCCACGCACACTCCCGTACCCCCATGTTGCGGTCGGCCGCCGCCCCCCGCAGACGCTCCAGCCGGTCGGGCAGCCGGAATGAAGGATGCTTCCCCACCAATCCCGCCGCCCACGACCGCGCCGTGTCGGACGGCTGCCCCATCAGGCCAGCCCACAGCGCATCAGCTTCCTCCACCCCGGCACAACCAGCCGCCAGAGCCCCGGCCACCGCCACCAGCCGCTTCGGAGCAGTACTCACCCCCGGCTCCGCCAGCGCGGCCCGCACGGGCTTCACCAGGTCCCGCCGCCCCACGGACGGCAGCACATGACCTGCCAGTTCCCCATGATCAATCACCAGCCACTCGGAAAGATTGACGGCTTCAATCCGGCCTTCGTTCAGCAGCACCCGCACTTCACAGGGCACCAGCGCCGTGCTGCGCGCCCCGCGACGCTTCAGAATTTCCGGTGGAATCACTTTCATCCGTCTCTCCCTATGACAGCGACGGCCGTTTGCACGGAAAGATTGCCCGGCCACACCCGATACCACCCCCCATGTCCCGCTTCCGACCCTGCATCGACCTCCACGACGGCCGCGTCAAACAGATCGTCGGCGGCTCCCTCAAGGACGATGGCTCCACCCCAGCCACCAATTTCGTCAGCGATCACCCAGCCGAATTCTACGCGGAACTCTACCGGAACGATCACCTCACCGGCGGTCACGTCATCATGCTCGGCAAAGGCAATGAAACCCCGGCCCGCGCCGCCCTCGCCGCATGGCCCGGCGGCCTCCAGCTCGGCGGCGGCATCAACGCAGAAAACGCCCACGCATGGCTCGCCGCCGGCGCTTCCCACGTCATCGTGACCTCATGGCTCTTCGATGCCAATGGATCGTTCCTGCCGGAACGCCTCGCCACCCTCAGCCGCATCACAGGCGCAGACTCGCTCGTCATCGACCTCTCCTGCCGCCGCGAACCGGACGGCGGCTGGCGCGTCTTCATGAACCGATGGCAGACACCCACCAGCCTCGCTGTCACTCACGAATCACTCAGCAGACTCGCCCCCTTCTGCGCCGAATTCCTCATCCACGCCGCCGACGTGGAAGGAAAATGCGCGGGCATGGACGAGGAATTGCTCGCCTTCCTGGGAACATGGCACGGCCGCCCCATCACCTACGCCGGAGGAGCCCGCTCCATGGACGACCTCCAGCGCGCTCACGACCTCAGTCACGGGCGCATCGACGTCACCATCGGCAGCGCCCTCGACATCTTCGGCGGCTCCGGCGTCCGTTACGCGGACTGCCTCGCATGGAACCGGCAGCACCCGTGAATCGATAAGCCACACCCGGCAGCCGCAGGAATTTCCCGCCGTTCCGCCATCCGCAGCAATCTCACTGCCCGCTGCTCTCAAAGACTCCGCCCTGCAGCAAAGCGAGCGCTTCCCCGCAGAGATAGAGGGATCCGCAGATCAGCACCCGCCGCCCTGTCGACCGCGCCGCCGCAAGGGCTCCCGCCAGCGATCCATGCTCCCGCACCGGGGCTCCCGCCGGAATCACCGCCGCCACCTCGCCCGCCGCCATGGCCCGCGGCGAATCGGGAGCCACGCATTCCCACGAACCGGCCAGCGGAGCCAGCAGGGCCGTGGTCTCCCGCACGTCCCGCGGAGCCACCGCCCCATAAACCAAAGCCGCCTTCTCATCCCCGTACTCCCGCTGCCAGGCCGCCACGAGCGCCGCCAGCCCATGCGCATTGTGCGCCCCATCCACCACCACGCGCCCACCCTCAAGCTTCTGAAACCTCGCAGGCCACTCGGTCGCCGACAGCCCCTGCCGCACTGCCTCGTCAGTCAGCCGGACCCCGGCTGCCCGCAGCGCCGCCACCGCCAGCGCCGCATTCCAGGCCTGATGCTCCCCTGGCAAGGGCAGCGGCCCCCGCCACGGCTCCCTCACAAATTCCAGCACCGTCCCCACCCGCTCCGCCGCCGCCACCAGCACCTCAGCAGCCTCGGGCTCCTGCGGCGCACTCACCGCCGGCACTCCCGCCTTGATGATCCCCGCCTTCTCCCCGGCTATTTCTGCAAGCGTCCCCCCCAGCCATTGCTGATGATCCATCCCAATCGGCGTAATCACGGAAACCACCGGCCGCAGCACATTGGTCGCATCCAGCCTCCCTCCCATCCCCGTCTCCAGCACCACAGACTCCACCCCGCTCCGCTCAAACCAGTCCAGCCCCAGCATCAGCGCCAACTCGAAAAACGTCGGATGAGGATCCCATCCGGATACCAGCAACCGCAGCGACTCAATGCCCCGGCACAGCTCGTCCACCGGAATCATCTTTCCCTGACACCGGATCCGCTCGCCGAACTGCACCAGATGCGGCGATGTGAATAAGCCCGTCCGTTCCCCGCCCGCCCGCAGCACACTCTCCAGAAAGGCACAAGTCGACCCCTTCCCGTTCGTGCCAGCCACATGGAAAAACCGCTGGCGCTCCCACGGCAACTGCAGCTCACGGAGCAGCTTCCGCGTGTTCTCCAGCCCGGGCTTCACCCCAAACTGCTGCACGGAATACAGCCATTCCAAGGCAGCCGGCATCTTCGCTTTCATCACCATTTCCTCCCTCAGCGCTTTTTGCCCCGCCCAGCCGCCAGCACGCCCCGCAGAAACGGTGCCGTGCGGCTCTCCTTCGACTTCACCACCTCCTCGGGCGTCCCGCTCGCCACCACCCGACCACCCTCGGCTCCCGCCTCGGGTCCCATGTCCACTATACAGTCAGCCTCGGCCATCACATCAAGATTATGCTCAATCACCACCACCGTATGACCATCATCCACCAGCCGATGCAGCACGTCGAGCAGCTTCGCCACATCACTCGGATGCAGCCCAATGGTCGGTTCCTCGATAAGATAAAGATTCCCCTTCGGCTCCCGGTTGCGCCGCAGCCGCGCATGCTCGCTGCGCGCCACCCCGCGGCTCAGCTCGGCCACCAGCTTGAGCCGCTGCGCTTCCCCACCGGACAGCGTCGGACTGGGCTGACCCACCCGCAGATACCCAGTCCCCGTATCCACCAGCAACCGCAGGGTCCGCGCAATCTTCGGATGCGCAGCAAAGAAATCCGCCGCCTCCGCAATCGTCATGTCCATGACCTGACCAATGCTGCAGCCCCCGAACTCAATCTCCAGCGTGGCCCGGTTGTACCGCTGCCCGCCGCACTCGGTGCACACGACATGACTCACCGGCAGAAATGCCATCTCATGCCGGATCACCCCATTGCCCCCGCACGCCTCGCACCGCCCTCCCTCGGTATTGAAGGAAAACCGCCCGGCCGCATACCCACGCAGCCTCGCCGCAGGCACCGCCGCAAACAAGGCCCGGATCTCATCAAAGACCTTCAGATACGTCCCCGGTGTGCTCCGGCTCGTCTTCCCAATCGGTGACTGATCCACTTCATACACGGCCTCAATCCGCTCCACCCCCAGCACGGCATCGCAGCCAGTCAGCTTGACCGACCCAGCCCGCTTCGCCCCCAGCACAGCACTGACGGACGGCTGCAGCACCCCGCGCATGAAGCTGCTCTTCCCGCTTCCACTGATCCCCGTGATCACACTGAGCCGCCCCAGCGGAATCGCCACGTCGACATTCTGCAGATTGTTGGCCCGCGCCCCCCTCACCCGCAGCCAGCCAGCCTCATCGCCAGCCAGCGGCAAGGACCGGCGCGACCCACGCAGCGGATGCCGCATCGGCTTCCCAAGCGTCCGGCCAGTCACGGATGCCGGATTCGCCGCCAGTTCGTCCACCGTCCCCTGCGCCATCAGCTCGCCCCCGAACTTCCCTGCCCCAGGCCCCAGATCAATGATGCAGTCGCTCCGCCGCATCGTCTCTTCATCATGCTCCACCACCAGCAGCGAATTCCCTTTGTCCCGCAACGCCGTCAGCGTGTTCAGCAGAGCTTCGTTGTCCCGCGGATGCAGCCCAATGGTCGGCTCGTCGAGCACATACAGAACCCCGCTCAGATTCGATCCCAGCTGCGCCGCCAGCCGGATGCGCTGACTCTCCCCGCCACTCAGCGTGGTCGCACTGCGCCCAAGCTGCAGATAGCCAAGCCCGACTTCCTCGAGAAACCGCAGACGCTGCCCGATCTCGCTCATGATGTCGCGCGCAATCAGCGCCTGCGTCCCGCTGAACTGGTACGATGCCAGCTGCCGCAGCACACCGGCAACCGGCAGGGCCGTCAGCTCGGCAAGTGTCTGTCCCTGCACCCGCACATGCAGCGCTTCCCGGTTGAGCCGCCCACCGCGGCAGCAAGGACAGGTGCGCAGATCCTCGGGCCGGTCGGACTCGCGCCGCGCTTCCTCCAGCAACTCAGCCTCCATCACGGACGCCGCCCGCGTCGTATCCAGTTCGTTCACTTCCCGCAGCGTCCCATACCCACGGCAGTCAAGACACCAACCATGCGGACTATTGAAGGAAAACAGCCGGGGATCAAGATCATCAAAGGATTCACCACACTCCGGACAGCAGCGCCGCGCATTGAGCACGGTCGCCTTGCCTCCCTTCTCCAGAATCCTCACCACCCCACGCCCAACCTCGAGCGCCCGCCGCACCTGCCCATCCAGCTCGGCCATCGATGGCTTGCCCGTCACATGCGCCACCACCACATCAATGCTGTGTTCCTTGAAACGCTCAAGCTTCTCGAACCCGTCCACGGACACTAGCTTGCCATCCACCACCAGTTCCGTAAATCCCTGCCTCCCCGCAGCCTCGGCCACCGCCGTATGATAGCCCTTCCGGCCGCGGATCACGGGCGCACAGATCCTCACCGGCCCACGCCGCAGCGCCCCGCGCACCGCTTCCGCAATCGCTCCCGCACTCTGCTGCTGCACCGCCACCCGGCACCGCGGACATTCCTGCTCCCCGCACTTCGCATACAGCAGCCGCAGGAAATGATAAACCTCAGTCACCGTCGCCACCGTGCTCTTCCCTCCCCCTCGGCTGATCCTCTGCTCAATCGCCACAGTCGGCGGCAACCCACTCACATGATCCACCTCGGGCCGCTCCATCTGCTCCACAAACTGCCGCGCATACGCCGACATGCTATCAAGAAACCTCCGCTGCCCCTCCGCAAAGACAATGTCAAACGCCAGCGTGCTCTTCCCAGACCCGGACAACCCAGTCACCACCACAAACTGATCCCGCGGAATCTCCACATTCAGATTCTTCAGATTGTGCTCCCGCGCCCCACGGATGCTGATCCCCCGCGGCACCGCCACCGAGAGCCCTGACCCGCCTCCTTCGTCCGACACCGCAGCCGGACGCTTTCCACCCAGCACTTCCGCCAGAAACCGCCCGGTGTGCGATCCCTCCACGCGCGCCACTTCCTCAGGCGTTCCCTCGGCCACCAGCAACCCTCCAGCAGCGCCCGCCTCCGGCCCCAGATCAATCAGCCAGTCGGCACACTTCAGCACATCCACATTGTGCTCAATCACCAGCAGGGAATGCCCCTCCCGCACCAGCCGCTGAAACAGCTTCAGCAGCATCGCAATGTCATCCGCATGCAGCCCAGTCGTCGGTTCATCAAGTATGAACAGCGTGTGCCCAACACCACTCTCCAGCAGATGACCCACCAGCTTGAGTCGCTGACTCTCCCCGCCCGACAGCGTGTTGAGCGGCTGCCCCAGCCGCAGATAGCCCAGACCCACATCCTCCAGGATCCGCAGTGCCTCGGCTGCCTTCCGCGCCAGCACGGATTCATCCCGGCCCAGAAATACCAGCGCCGCCGTCACCGTCATCTCCAGCACCTCATGCACGCTGCACCCCTGCCACCGGATCTTCAGCGTCTCAGCACGGAACCGCTTCCCATCACACTCAGGACACTTCACAAACAAATCACTGAGAAACTGCATCTCCACTTTCTCATATCCAGCACCCTGACACCGCCCGCAGCGCCCCGGCCCGCTATTGAACGAAAAATGCCCGGGCTTCACGTTCTGCTCAACCCCATCGGGCGACTCGGCAAACAACTGCCGCAGATACTCCCACGCCCCGCAGTACACAGCCGGCGTGCTCCGCGGCGTCCGGCTCGGTGGCGATTGATCAACCATCACCACCTGCCGGATCTTCGCCGACCCCAGAATGTCCCGGCAGCGCCCAGGCTCGTTCTCCGTCGCCACTCCCATCTTCCGCAGCAGATTCTCATACAGCACTTCATGCACCAGCGTGCTCTTCCCGCTCCCACTCACCCCGCTCACACAGCAGAACAACCCCAGCGGCACCACCACATCAATCCCCCGCAGATTGTTCTGACTCGCCCGCTGAATCTTCAGCTCATGACCCCTCCGCCGCGGCCTCCGCTTCGCCGGAACCGCAATCTCCTTCCTCCCCAGCAGATAGTCGCCTGTCAGCGACCGCGGTGCCGACGCCAGCCCGCTCAGCGGCCCCGCATACACCAGCTCTCCTCCCTCTTCCCCACGGCCAGGCCCAATCTCAATCAGATGATCGGCCGCCCGCATGACACTCTCCTCATGCTCCACCACCAGCAGCGTGTTCCCCTTGTCCCGCAACCGCCGCATCACCCCAATCAGCCTCCCCGTATCCCGCGGATGCAAACCCACACTCGGCTCATCCAGCACAAACAGCGTGTTCACCAATGACGCCCCCAGACAGGTCGTCAGATTCACCCGCATCACTTCCCCACCACTCAGGGTCCGGCTCGCCCGGTCCAGATTCAGATACCCCAGCCCAGTCTCGGACAAATACCGCAGCCGACCCGCAATCTCCGCCCGCACCAGCTCTGCCGTATGATCGCCCGATGGCAAACCCACGGCTTCCACCAGCGGCAGCAGTTCATCCACGGGCAACCGCCACCAGTCTGGCAGCCGCAGCCCACCTACCCGGAAATTAAGCGCCTCAGGCTGCAGACGCGCACCCCGGCACGCCCGGCACTCGGTATAACTGCGGTAACGACTCAGAAAAACCCGTACATGCATCTTGTACGCCTTCTTCTCAAAGTAATCAAAGAATCCCTGCACCCCATACCAGCGCCGACCCTCCCACGCCGCTTCAGGATCGTCCGCATACTCCGGATCCCCACGCAGCACCCACTCCCGGTCGGACTCGCTCAGTTCATCAAAGGCCACCTCCACCGGCACTCCACGCTCCCGCGCACACCGCAGCAGATCCCGCTGGCTCTCCCCATACGTCTCGCCCTGAAACGCCTTCACCACCCCACCAGCAATGCTCAGCGATTTGTCCGGCAAGGCCCGCTCCAGATCAATCCCAATGGTCCGCCCAAACCCACGGCACACCGGACAAGCCCCCACCGGATTGTTGAACGTAAACAAGGCCGGCGTCGGCGGCCGGATCTCAAGATCGCACGCCGCACAATGCCACCCACGCGAAAAAGCCAGCTCCTTCCCGCCCCCTCCGGACTCCACCACACTCAGCTTCCCCTTCCCCAGCCGGAAAGCCTGCTCCACCGCCTCAGCCATCCGCCCGCGGTCGCCCGACCCCACACGATCCTGAATCACCAGCACCACCGCAGGCAAAGTGGCCCGACCATACGCCGCCGGTTCGTCGGTCCGCACCACTTCCCCATAAACCAGCAGCCGCACATACCCCTGCTGCTGCAGAAAGGCAAAGAATTCACCTGGATCGGTCTTCGCCGGCACCGGCACCGGAAAACACATCAGCACCGTCTTCCCAGACATCTCCCGGCCCACCGCAGCCACCACCGCCTCCACCGTGTCAGGCCGCACCACCCCCCCACACCCACCACAAACCGCCTCCGCTACCCTCGGCCACAGCAGCTTCAGATAGTCATTGATCTCAGTCATCGTCCCCACCGTCGACCGCGTCGTCCTCACCGCATTGCTCTGCTGTATCGCAATCGCCGGCGGTATCCCGCGGATCTCATCCGCCTGCGGCTTGTCCATCCGCTCGAAAAACTGCCGCGTGTACGGCGAAAATGTCTCCACGTACCTCCGCTGACCCTCCGCATATATCGTCTGAAATGCCAGCGATGACTTCCCGCTCCCGCTCGGACCAGTAATCACATTGAGCTTCCCCAGCGGCAGGTCCAGATCAATCCCCTTCAGATTGTTCGTCCGCACACCCCGGATGATTACACTACCTCCCCCACTCCCCACCCCCACAGCCGTCCCTCCCGCCTGCTGTTCCACGGACTGTTTCCCCGACGTTTTCCTGCTCGACCTTGAAGCCATACGTTCCCAACGCTGCCCAGCACCCCCGCGGACGCAAGCAGCCCCTTCCCGATTTCCACACCCCCTGCCACTAATCGCAAACAACCCGCAAACCACGAACCGGCAAAAACCCCGTCCTCCGATCATCACCCCCATCCAGGCACCTCATTCCCCAGCCTTCCCACCCAATCACAGCAGGCCACCTGCCTCACCCACACAGCCCCTCAGGATCTCCAACTGCAGCCGATGAGCAAGCCAATGGTCATACCACAGCGACCAACCGGCAATCCCTCCGGCTAGCCTCATCCTACCCACCCACGAGAAACAGCCGACAAGTGGACAGAGCCGACAAGTGGACAGGCCTTTTGCAAAGAGCAGACAGGTGGACAGACCTTTTGCGAACAGCCGACAAGTGGACAGGCCTTTTGCGAAGAGCCGACAGGTGGACAGACCTTTTGCGAAGAGAGTCGACAGGTGGACAGACCTTTTCCACGCGAGCCGACAGGTGGACAGATCTTTTGACTGTTTTCGCGGGATAACGGCTCTGTTTTCACAGCGACCCCGATAAGCGGACAGACCTCCGATAAGCGGACAGACCTTCTGGCTGGTTTTTCAGCGGAACGCACTTCAAGCTTGACTTCACTGCAAGCCGCATATACGGTGATTCCATAAATATGGCCAAGCCACGCATCTTCATCGAGGAGGATTCCGAAGCAGGCGTCTACCACGCCCTCTCCCGCGCCGTCGAC
>Ga0315904_10005897_pt1 | contig 16883 bp, 16 predicted proteins | sample LakEriMetagenome_6_FD_203529 | JGI IMG/M metagenome (GOLD analysis project Ga0315904, IMG submission 203529) | Freshwater fungal communities from buoy surface, Lake Erie, Ohio, United States - Buoy 12 MA120 | ecosystem: Environmental > Aquatic > Freshwater > Lake | place: USA: Lake Erie, Ohio...
CAAGTTGTTTTATTCAACAATCGGTTTATTGACCAATTGGAAAAAATGTTCTGCGGGGATAACCGCGTACACTGGTGTATTGTTTCTCTTAAAGAACAAAACGGGAGTCGTTCCTTCTTTCGTATTCCCTTCTGCTTGTTCCAGAGAAGCCCAGATATTCATCTTTTCTTGGTTCTTACATTCTGGAGAGTAAGGAAACACCTTTCGCGCTGCAGGTGACAATTTAATATCTGTTCCACTGTCTCCCATCAACGTTGAAACCACATCATCTGGTTCCAGTTGTGTGAAGTTTTCTAATATCATATCTCGTACTGCATTTTGTAACCGTTTACCTTTATTTTTAGCCGAACGTGGCTTCATAATAACCTCTTTATGTTAATTAAAATCCTGTTGGTGCTCCCGATGGCGATGAAGCGATTCTTGCCTTTGCAGAATTATTCGTGTCACCAAACTTTTTCCCGTTGTTTGGGGTGTAATTATGAACAGTAACTGCTCCACGTGGACCAACTGCTGTTCTGAATTGATTGGTGTAAAATCCATTTTTTAATTGCGATGGACCATCGTTATCGAATGCAATACTGAATGATTTGTTTGTCCATCTGGTTAAGTTTTCGCCCGGAGTTCTTGCGATTCCTTGTGCTCCAGCAGATAAATACGTTCCAGGTGCATTTCTTGTAAATTCTGTTTGAAATGTATCTGGGGTCAATGCTGCACCTGCTCTGTACCTACCCTTTGCTTGACCGTCTAGGAAATTTACTAATGTTTGGTTTGTTGGTGCGTCTGCAGCTTGTTTTGCGCGTACTGTTCCTACATAAGTATTTGCTGCTGCTTGGTTATAGAGTGCTTCTAGACTCATTTGGTTTCTCCACTACTAAATGTCAAATTTGATAATAAATGTTTGCGTAACATCAGAAGTACGTTGAACAGGAACCGATGGCTTTGCTACTAAAAGCAATTCATTATTTTCGTTATATAATCCTATTGTAGTTACATATGGCTTCATACTGTGACTTATCATCAATTCTATAGGTGTACTTGGTGAGCCAGAAACGGGGCTTTCTATTGTTGGATTATTCAATGCATACAAAAAGTCAGTTGGTGCTAACTTTATTTTGAATGCATTTTCATATAATGTAATAGAAGAAGAAAAGTATAGATTAATCGTCCCACCATTACCTATAAATAATCCGTTATTACTAATATCGCTATTACTAATACTAGAAGTTGGTTTTAATACTGCTATTCCCTTATCATAGAATACTCGTCCTATGACTCCACCAACACCAGATGATGAAACAATTATATTACCCTTACCGTCATCATATGATTGTGTACCAGCGACTTTAATACTAAAGCTTCCCGGTAAAATCTTTTCCCCAAATACATCTTGGGTCACACTTACTACATATACCGATGCACTAGGAATGTAGGAAGATGTAGTGGTGCCGTACATCGCATATGGTATAGCAGAGTAGAACGTTTGCACAACAGAATCAAACAACTCATGCTTACTGTTCGGTAATCTAATATTTCCGCTTTCGGTTAAGAACTTTTCCCCGTAAGAAAATGTTACATCTAACGAGTTATTAGCCGAACCAGATTCATATACATATGAATATTTGTAATACGCTGGGAATGGTACTACGCTATAGTCTGTCGGTGGTAAGGATTTGAATATACTAGCCATGGGTATTACCCCTTACCGATTATTAGTAGTCTAAGCGTACGCGAATTAATGCTGCCTTATCTTTACTCTTTTGAAGTGGTCTGCTCAACTTCGCAACAGCCAACAACTCATTTTGCTCGTTATACAACCCAATCGTGGTGATGTAAGTGATTGGACTATCTTTGAATGGTGTTAAGATTTGTCTCTTACCATCAGCATCGATTGTATAATATGACGGATTATTTGTATAGTTGAATTCATCGTATCTGAGATATACTGAATAATTCTTGGATGAAATCTTTTCTACGCCTCTAGCAACAAATGGCACTCCTCTGAACATTGAACCGGAGATTGAACGGAGTAGTGCTTCGTGTTGATATTGATATGATGTTGCTGCACTTCCTGTATATGGTGCAAACGGACCCGACATGTTGGTAACTGCATTTAAGTTACCTGCTCCGCTTGAACCACTGAATCCCACCGAAGCACTAATTGCTGATGGACTTAAAACTATTGCGCCGTAATCTGGGAATACTAAACCGTATACTAAACTATCACCGAATGATGCGGACCCCGCAGTTAATGAACCAGAACGAATGTTATATACATTAGACGCGATGATATTTCCAGATACTGTATTTGATACTCCAAAATCATCTACGAATGTACTTATACCTTTTGACCCAGAAAGTCCTAGTTCCCAGTTGCCGGGGTCAAGTGCTTGCTTCATTCTTGCACGATTAATATTGATTACATAAATGTCATTAGAAGCAGTTTGATTGAAGGTAAACTTACTTCCACTTGTCAATAAAATATTTCTATATTGTGAGTAGATGACTTGTGTTGGAAGAACTGATTGTCCGCCTAATATACTAGTATCTAATATAGGAGACCCACCACCATCAACGTGCCCATATGCAACAGAAAACTGCACTTCTGCATTGTTTGATGTGACCGCTGGGTTTAAGTTGTATAAATCGTAAAAGTATTCACCCGCAATATCCTTTTGGATACTAGAGGTAAATACAGTCGATAGACTGCCCGTTTCATCGGGAGACCACAATCCTGTAGTTACTTCGGTGGAGAGCACCGCAGTTTGGTCGTTTTGAGCAAAGATTGAAAATATTGACATAGGATATCCTTATTTAACTTTATGATACAGTTATTGTGATTGTACTAGTTGCACCTGTCTTATCACCAAATAATGTTGCAGACGTTGTGCCAGTCTTTCCATCGATTCGTTGAACGGTAAATCTTTCTCCTGCTGCGAACGTTAATGTGATTGAGCCATTGGCATTTATTGCCGCAGTGGTGTTCAACTGAGTACCTGTTACATCGGTACCTCTGTAAATCTTAACTAGATTTGCGTTGGCAACCAATAATGTATATGATTCAACAAAAGTTGGGTTTGTTGCAACTGTAAATGTACTGGTTGTATTGTCCGCAGTCAATGTTCTGTTAGTGAATCCATCAATTGACGGAATCAAGGTTTGCCCGTTGTTTTGGATAAATGTGTTACCAAATTCGGTGCTGTTCAAGGTTACTAACTTGTAACGCATGATTTGTTGTTCATCTGGGGTAGCTTCTAGTACGGGCATATTTTCAATTATTGCACCGTAGTATTCCGACCCTTCTGGGTGGGCTACGTTATACAAACCGTAATCAACTTCATCATCTGCTACCGCAAACTTTGTAATATTGAATGAGCTACGACCGCCTTGTGCTAGCAGTTCTCGTCCTCTGTTCGTTAATATGGCGTCAACGGTAATGGTTGCCTTATTTAGATATCCCATAAAAAATACTCTCCTAAAGTGTCGGTAATTATAAGTATAAACATTTTCTATTTAAATTCAATTATTTCCTAGCGTCGGTCAATTTGCCTCGGGTTCCTTGACGTAATACGTCATTTAGTGGGTCATTTCCCGGTAAGCTAGGTAGCCCGCCAGGAGTGATTCCTGCAGGAATACCACCTCCTGTATTTGAAACCACCGGTGATGTGCGTGGCGTTAGGAATATCTGTACAGGAGAATCTGGTTCTGATTCGGTAACATCTGGTGGACATCCTTCTGGACAATACACAGTTCTGCAGCCTATATAATTTCTTCTTAGTAATGCTATATTTTTGGTTCTTGTGAATTTGTAATGTCTTGGTAAGTACCCATCTGGAGATAATTGTGCTGGCTCATACTCAAAATATGTCAATATTATTGAGGATGGTATGGTGCTGCCAGTTGTATTGTTTACAGTAAAATACAATGTTGAATTTGCTGTTTGTATTAGTGTATATGGGAAGACTTCTCCATCCCCCAACAATCCGTCAAACAGCACACCGGAGTTTTGACTTGGAACCGTAGCGAATGCTCTATCAACATCGGTGTCTTGGTTTGCCGCTGACCGATATAGTCTAAATCTTAGGCCAGAGATTCCTTCCACGTTAAACAACGAGAAGATATTAGCAACATTCAATGTGCCCTTATAAGCAGAGTTTGCAGCATATTGTTTAGAATTTATTATAAGGGTACTTCTTCCGGGGTAATCCGTAAGCACTTCTGGGCTTAACAATGTTATGTTATTAAGTTCCTTTGCAGCAACAGATTGCACTTCACCAATAGGAACGTCTAGCTTTGCTCTGTACTGTACCTTCCTGAACGGATATTCCTTTGGCGCTGCTTGTTTAGATGGTAGCCAATATAGTCCTGTAGTATTATAGAAATACATGGTTGTCCCTGCATCGGTAAAATCAGATGTTGGACCAATTTCATAGAACGGTGCAAGTGTATTTTGCTCACTCGGAATTCTATAAATCTGTGATGCATAATATTGTAGTCCAAGATATGCATTTCTTGCATACCCCGATTGAGTTACATATGTCCTTGCCGATGCAGTAACATGCGCATCTATGAATCCAATACCACTATTACGGTCTGCTAATGAAGAAGACGCAAATCCAGCAACACTAATCTTTTGGATTAGTTGTTTTCCTCGTGGCAACTTGGAAGGAACAGTACTACTTACTGGACCAATGGATGCTGTTAACTCTATTGGCGAGTCTATTATACTTACACCACCATTTGTACTCATCAATGACGATGTAACAGTATATCTTCCAAACTTTTGTAGAACTGGTTTGCTGATAACCGTAGTATCTACCTCTGGTGCCTTAGGATATTCTGCTAAGAAGTCATATGCGCCGACGTTAGCAGACCCTGAACCCGATACAAACTTATCAAAGGTTATAGTGTTACTTCCGTCTACCTTGATTGACTTTTGTATGTATGTCTTTCTTCTGTGTAAGATAGGAGACTCAATTACTACACCATTGACCAACTTAGAACGAGCAGGAACATATGTTTCCATGTATTCAGATGGTGCCTTTAGTACATTACTAAAGAATCTGATGTATTCATTAACATTTATTGATTCATTATATTTTTCTAAGAAGAAATCAAAAATACTGTTGAGTTCTTGGTAATTTTCGTTGTTATACTTTCTAGGACTTCCGATTAGATAGTTAGTATCAATATCACCCATACTTCTCATTATCGTTTGGTTAACGAAATCGGTTGGTGATACTGCAAATTGTACATAATCTTGTCCACCCACATACTTCTTTTCCTCTACAGATTTAATACTGCTCTTTGTCTTTAGAGTCTTAACTCCATCTGAGTCAATAAAATCGCCGTCAAATGTTGGTGCGTCTGCTACTATAACCTTTCTATTAGAGAAGATACTTGACCCAACGATAGGAGTAAACTGTTTTATGGTGCGCAACAAACGCACATATGATGAGGTAGTAAATCCTTGCGCTGGTAGATTTGATAGGTTTGTCACACCCGAAAATGGACTTTCATTTGTTGCAGATTGTGTAATCGATGCGTATGGTTGACTAAACGACACATCTACATATAAGCTATCATATGAAGATGAGTAATTACTTCCGTAGTACGCGCCGGGGTCGTATGCTTGTTTAGTAAAGTTATCAAATGTGGTGTTTTCTCCCCACACTCGAACATCATCAACTATACCATCGAATACACCAAGCTTAATTGAACCCGACCCACCAACAAACACATGGATAGTATTGTTCCATAGGGTATTCCATGCCACGGATGCTGAGTGTTGGTATACAATCTGGTCACCATCAGTTTGTACGATAACCATATCTTGTGATTGACTACGTAACATGATGTGTGTATACGTGTCACCAAATAGCTCAAAGTAACTACTTGATGCTATGACAGTTCTAGCTGACCCACTAACTAAGTTAATCTTTCCGTAGTTTTTAACTTGTGATTCTAAAGTGTAATACGATGTTAAATCTTTACGAGATTGAGTGTTAAATAGGAAGCTATCTGACGATGATGGGTGTGGAATTACGTCAATCGCCCAAGTATTAGTCGATGACAATACTGTTGACGCCACATTATTCTGTGGGGCGAATCTGAATTGTATTGTTGATGCCGTGTATGAAGACGATACAAACGGTACGCGTATACTACTACTTACCAACCCAATAAAGTGCAGACCATATACTAACTCATCCGACTTTATATAATTTCCTTCAACTGCATATGTGGATTCTTTTAATTGAACTAGCGGAGAGTTTAATCCGAATGTATTTACTACCGCATCAACACCAGTCTTTGACCCCTTGAGTTTCTTTAAATATATCGAACTATGTAAGAATCGTTTCCATGTTTCTGCGAGTCGTGCGCGAGTTCCTTGACCATCATACAAAGACGATATGAAGGTTTCTAAACTTTCTAACGAATACGCATTCGGTAATTCCATTCCAAATGACTTTCCGACCTCGTACACTTGGTCCATTGTAAGTTCTTTGAATGGGTCTGGGTTTGTTGAATATATGTCAGAGAATCGGTCAATATAGACTTTTATATTGTCCATAACATGACCGAACATCTGAATGAATGTAATAAAATCAGTAGAATTTGTATCTTCTTGAATGTGTTCTGGAAGATGCTTTATGAGATAGTTTGCATTAAATTCATCAAATCGCTCAGCTATAGCAACTTGTGTGGCATACCAAGATTCAACATTTGTATATGAAAGTGGGACCATGTTAGCGTCTTTAGGCCACGAACCAGTAGCATTATATTCCGTATCCCCATCTACATAGTACACACTTGCCGAGTATGCATTTGATTGTGATGCAAAGTACAAGTATTGTTCGTATGGGTCAAAGTTACGTATGATGTTTTCTTTTTCAAGTGCAAGCTTTCTTTCTCCTGCATTACTACTTGATACACTTATGGAGCTTCCATATGATTGTATTTTTTGTAGTTTGTTTGCAAATACATTTAATCTTGCTTTTGCCGAGCCAAAGAATACGAAATTAGAATAGTCGGAGAAATCTAGGTTTAACTCTGATGAGTTAAAATCTGCTGTGAACCATCTATTGAATATTCTGTCATCGTAACTGAGGGTACTACCTGAGATAGCACCCGCAGACCCCGTATTCATACCCAGTGTAGTCAATGTTACATTCTTGACAGACTGTTTGTTTATGTCGAACTTACCTACTTGCGTGTTTGCAGGACGTAAAAACGGGGAATCATCTACAACTGGTGGTAGTTCAACGTTAATAATATCAATAACTGGATGTGCGAATTCTCTTACGATGTATGCTTGGTCGTATGTGTCTACACCAGATTGCAATGGCTTGGTAAGCTTCAGTTGTATAGAAGACGTATCTGGTACTGCTCTCCACGCCTCAATGACATACTGATTGTCATCGCCAAAGTTTAGTATTGTTTTATATTCGCGTTCTTCATCAAAAAATTGAGAAGTTTTTGCTTGTATAAGTTCCCTAGATGCGGAAAGAATTGCAGTTGTAATTGAATACTTTGCTCTTACTATGTCAATGTCATATATTCCAACATTAGCATTTACTCGACTATTTTCGTTTGGAATAAACCCTGTTGTAATAATCTTAGGAAGCTCTGTAGATAGTCCTTCGGTGGGTTGTAATGCATTGCCAATCAATGCTGCGTACGCGGTTACTATATCCCTTGCATAATTTATATTATCAAATACTCCAACACTTCCAAAAAATGCCGAGGGTGTTGAGGAAGTTGGAAGTCCCCAAATAGCAAATACATTTCGGACCAATGCTCTATTATAGGAATTATTTGTCCACGCAGCACCCAACCACGGAATATTGTTTAGATTGTCAAAATTTACCTTAGGATACGCAGATGGGTACAGAATACTGTAGAGAATATTAAATAGTAGTTTACGGTTTTCATCTGAGGTGCTACCAGAGAAGTAATCTCTTCCCAAAGTGAAGATACCTTTGTCTATCAAGTCTCTAAACAGAAGAAGTTTTTGTCTCTTCTCTAGTAATACTTTATCGGTAAATCTTACGGTATTGTAATATTTTGGGTCTGATTCTGAGAATGGTAGGTATCCTTCGCCTAGCCCTTCTCTACCGTTTGCCCTGACTTCGCCTTGATATGATATGTAATTTTTCCAACCTTGTGATAAAAAGTTTATATCAAATATTCTAGTATCTGGGGAAAATCCAGGCAATGCAGATGCTTCTAATGTAACTCCTCTGTTTAGCTCTATTATATTGAATGATATATTTTCTACAAGTTGGTTGCCGGGTAAGTCGGTTTCTTCTGGTAACGCATTTAATCCGTTGATATCTACATCTACGTATAACTCGACCGAATTGATTAATGACCCAGACTTAGGCGGTAATGTTACTGGGTTTGCTTTTGTTAATGGAACCGAAGCAGACGTAAAAATAAGTCTAGAATCAGAACTACTAGTGGGAAAAAACTGTAGCGCTGACGTAGTTGATTCATTCGATACCGTGAATTTACGAGGTACGATATCTGTTGTTACATATTTTTCAAAATCAACTTTGTAATATGAACCGCTCACATTGAAGCTGGATATTACTCTAGATTTGTCTAATTCTGTGGTCATAGTATTCTATTAAATTTATGAATGTGTCACCTAAACCAATATAAATTCTTTATTTATATTAGTATACTGCTGCATAGCCTTACTTAAACTTGATGAAAAGATATTACTTATAATTGCATCTGTGAATCTAGTTGTTTCTGGTAATCTTTCTTCAATCGATTGTGATGCGAAATTATATGTAGTGTTTAATATCTGCTGTACCGATGCTTCTACACTGGCTGTGTATGCTGCCGACGAACTTTGGTCATTTAGCTTAGATGATTCCATAGCTGGTAGGAATGCTTTAACTATATCAAAGGACAGTGATGTTTTTTCTGTTGGTATGTTTAAGTCTATGCTTTGAGACTGATTGCATAAATACGCAAATGTATCAAGTACCCATTTAGAATTTATTTGTGGTGATGCAAATATCTTTAATTCTTCTAGAATACTTTCCGTTGTGCATTGTGGTGTTAAGGATAGCTCTACTTCTTTTCTAGAAGGTGATATTCTGGTCAAGGAAAACTTACTTTCATTAAACCCACCAACTTCTGGTACGAAGAAGTTTAATACCGCTTGTATTCTGCCTTGTTCAATATTGATACTAAGACTAGAAAAGTCTATGAATAAAAGCCGCCGTACACTAGCGTCCGCATAAGACAGAGTAGTTACTTTGACGACATCTGTGTCTTCTTCTGTGAGTGAGACAGAAGAAAGTAAAAAGCTACTGTCTAAAGAATAGAACATTAGTTCAATTACAAACTTTTCAGGTATTTCTGCTGGTATTTCCAGTTGCAATAGTTTATTTTTTGGATTATCAATGACACGCGACACCATGTATTTGGTGTAGCGTCCTGCCAATGGTTGAGTGTTTGTAGCGTAATTATATGAATTTGCCATTATTGAATACTAAGCTCTTGAAATGATTTGTTAATCGTTCGCTTCCATGTATTATAGTCTATCTTTTCGTTGTATAATGGAGTAAAATACGTGTCATACTTATCCGTCGTTTCGTCGTCTAATAAGACTACTTCGGTTTGATTATAATTTAGTTTTATTTGGTCACTGTAGTTTGACGCAACTATATCGTACGGATTGATGGTTATATCAATCATAGATTTTTGTTGTATCGAGGTTGCATCGGGATTTGCAATAGACCCTGTTATTTCTATATTTGTGTTCTGTATCATACTATGCTAAACTCTATTTCTGGGTCTATAGTTTTTGTCAATGACCCAGAAACTATTTTTAATTTTATTGAGTAGTATCTTCCAGCGTAAAGAGGAGCAGTATCCAATGTTATGTATGTTCCAGTTGTGTCGCAATCTACTGCAGAATACGAATCGAATGGAACAACAACTGTATTAGCTTGTACATCTGTTATTGAATAGTACGACGATGATGGCAGATAATACTTGTTTTTATATCTTAGGGTACTATCGAATGAGCGTAATGGATATGCGTCCCGTACAACGAAGTTTAATCGAACCACATCACCCTTTGCATAGGTTGATTGAAGATTACTTGGTACTATCTTTGCGTTTAATGTTGACGGAATTGGCTGCAAGGACCCTGTGGCAAATTGTTGCGAGTTCCATGCAATTTCTAATGTTGGTAAATGAATAGTATGTGTCTGCGCAGAAAATGCCTTTATGTTACCTTTATTATTTTTATTAGTTTCATCCGCATCCGGGAACTTGACAGCTAACCCATAAAAGGTACTTTGTAATGACTGGCTTACTAACGGTCTTACTACATCTGTTACGTCAATTCTCAAATCTTGTAGCGGATATGCTGATAGCGTGATACTACCCGAGGTTGACCCTGTTAGGAAATCTCCTCCTGCTGCGCTCCACGAAATATTAGTTTCGCATTGTGTCCATGTTGCGCCATCATTTACATTCTTTACATTTTGATAGAAGAACCCACTTCCTTCTGTCCATGAACGGGACACGGCATATACTATTAGTTTTTGGTTACGATTAACTTCCGTTGCGTTTGCTAAACGTAAATTTAAATAGTAATTTGCACTTGAATTAACGCTTTCGGTTGTGGGCAAATCAAAATACAACAAAGCACGTGCAGACCCAGTTGCATATGAAGAAGAACTGATTAGGTCTACGTCGGTATTAATTACTTTTCCGATTTCTAATATCTCATCTAATCCCGCGTTGTTAGCAGGATATGCTTGGTAGAGAGTAGTATCTTTGGTAGGCGTTAAGAATTTTCTCATTGTGTTGCGTTTCCTATAATATCATTTTGTGGATATCGTAACTCAAATATACTTGGGTCTAAACTTGGATACACAACTCCGTTCATTGTAGCATCTGCTATATTGTATCTATATGGATGGTAGTCCAGTCCATCCTTAAACTGATATTTGTTGAATATTTCCACACTTCCTACATTCTGAACACCTTCAACTGAACCGATTTGGTAGATTAAGTCTGCTATGATAATAGGTTGATTGATTACCCACTTATCAACATCAAAGAACTGCTGTATGGTGTCAATACTACGAGCTAATACATCTTTCATGTTATAATTTCTAAATACCGTGATGTCAAATCTAACCCCAATATTGATAACAAACGCATCTAATATGTTAACATCATCGGTTAGTAATCTATATTGTTCAATATATCTGGCTAGGTTTTCTTTTACTGATGTATTTAACGTTGCTAATTTTTTGTTCTTATTATACCCAAGCGTATATAAATTTACTGCCGTCGGATTGACTGCGTTTTCTACAAATTGATTATCTTGTAATGTAAGCACTGCGTTGAGTTGTTCATCACGAATAGCATATGCCTTTGCCACCGTTCCATATTTTGGAGGAAGCGCATATGAACGAACTACGTAGTCTTCCATAGTAACTACACGATTTTGTGCATTGAAAAACATCAACGCGTTCTCTCTTATCTCTTCTATCGAGTCACCTTGACCGCCGCCAGTGGCTGGAAGTGGGTTATTTATTTCTACCGTTTGTAATGTTGCGTTAAATGCCACTGTTTCCGCTGGTGAATATGCTGTAGTGTCGTTCTGAACCACTAAATTGTCCACATTAACTATAGTGTTTGCGTTGCAGTTAGATTCTACACCACCACCAACCAAATATGTGACCGTGAGTGTGGTGTTAGATGGTGCTAATCCGTACGCTGTACTGTTTAAGAAATTAAAGTTATTTACTGCGATGTTTGCTACCGAATTTACGATAGTGCTTCCGTATTGATTCGTTGCAATTTGTCTAGAGTCCACCAGTACATCTTCGTCGGAATCATTAGTTACACCAGAACCGAATATTAATTCTGTTTTTAGGTCTCTGTTTATTCTTGTTATGAATCTGCGTGGTGCTTTTCGTAAACGTAGCCCAGCAGACGGCATAATTCCACTTTCATTATTGTCTGCCAATTCCAAGTCATCCATTATGACATCTTGTGCGAGATAGTCTACTTCATACCACTTATTATTCGAGCTATCTACTACACCAAGGATGCCTACCACGTTATCATCTTCTATTTGCTTTGTAGTAAATCGTTGTGCAGAGGTAAATGAGAAATCTACAGTCTTTTCTGTTCCAGCGACTAATTTACACTTCTTTACCACAACGAAATCGTCGGGATTTCCTGAGATATCGAATGAGTTAATTACATAATCTTGGGTGGTTATGTCTGAAAAGTCTACTGGTTCGACTAATCTAAACGAAACAGAATTAGCTTCGTTTGTGCTAAACGTAGAACCAAGCCCTACCTTTACGAGATACTTACTGTCGGGTACATATTCTCCGTTTTCTAACTTTGCAGGTACTATTATTGATAGTTCTGCTTCGGTTGTAGCGACAGAAATCAACTTTGGCTTATATCCTAGGAACTGTGCTATCGTTACGATGTTTGGCGTTTGCTCTGCATACGCCATTAAATTTTCTTTGAACGAATTATCAATATAAAATGACAACACATCTCCAAGATATGATGCCATTTCAATAAACATCATGCCTGGAGATGCTTCGTTGAAGTCTGAGTATGTGTTTGGATAGTATGCCTTAGTAAACTCTATGAAGTTTTGTCTGAAGTCTGTAAATGTCTTAGACAAGTATCCAATTTGTTTTACATTTGGTCTTGGTTGTATTTTAACCGGTTGATTTGTTGCCATTTATAACTCCAATTATATAGATACAGTGAGTGAATCTGTCACATTTGGATTATTTCTGAATCTATATGTAACTGATAGGTCTATTCTATGTGGATTTCCATTTACTGGATTCTTGACTTCAAACTGTTGGAGTTCTAGAAACGGCATCCAACGTTCTACTGCTTCTACAACCGTTAACCTAGCATTTTCTAGCGTATTTTCTGTAATATTTTCAAATAATATACGATGCAAATCGGTACCAAACTCTGGTTGCATTAGACGTTCTCCTTTCTTAGTTAAAATCAAATTTTTAAAGTTTGACTTAACTTGCTGGAAGACCGTAGTGGATTGTGCAAACATTCCCGTATTACCGTTAGTAATAGGTAATGTAATACCGATATATTGCTGTGCCATCCTACTTGCTCAATCCCATTTTCTTCATCAATGCAGAGTAGTCTTTGTTTATGGCTTGAACTGTTGGATTGTCGGCGTTTATTCCTGGTGGTAGTGGGGTCACTGCCTTAGTAGTTGCCACTACAGTATCTCCATGACGCTCCAACCCCATCATTTCAGCCAATTGAGAACGTGAGAACTTTGCCTTTTGGGGAGCAGCCGTAGTAGATTCTTGAATAGATTTGACTTCTGCCACAGCCTCTCCAAGAAGCTTTGGGAGAACCTTCTTTACTTCTTCTTCCACGGTTTCCTTTACAATCTCTCTTACGTACGCTTTAAATAATGTTTTGTCCATATGCACACTCGTTAAATTTCTAGGATACCTGCCGTAACTATAAATACTCCGTTTTCCTGTTTACTGCTCAATATTTTCAGTTCTTTGTCATTGCAACATTCACAGCATTTATCTATTCTTTTTAGCTTAAATTCCGCCTTACTTACCGCCTCATCGTAAGTTCTTCCAGTTTCTGTTGTTACACAGGCTGGTTCTGGTTCTTGTTTTTTTGAAGCACTATTTACTTCATCTTGTCTTGCCGTAAACGGAACTTCTTCTTGTTGTGCGTCTGCTAATTGCTTAGCAATAGTTTGTCTTTGGCACTTTTTCTTCGCTTCTTCCACTTTTTTATTTACATACTGTCTAAATTCCGCAACGGTTGGTAGTTCTATGGGTACATTGACCTTTATTCCAATAGCTAACTTGATTGCATCGGGAATTGTAGGTATGGTGGGAAACTTTACTGCCAATGCATACAAATTTACGAGCAAACTTAGCTGTATTAAAGGTAGTTCTAAATTTCCACATCCAAAATTAAAAAGTGGGTCAACCATACTTTTTATTATTTTATCCTTTATCTGCCCACCAACACTTAGATTCAAGTTTAAATTTTCTAGTTGTTGAGAATATCCTTGTAATTTAGACAGTAGCTCGTCAACCTTTCGTTGTGCCTCTTCAAGCTCTTTTTGTGCTTTAAGAAGCTCCTCTGGGGTTTGTATTTCTACTGTTTCAAAGTTTACTGGTACTGCTGGTAGCGATGTCATACAGAATTTGTTTCCGATGTAAAGTTATTTCTACTATTAAACACTGCTAACTGTGGTAGTACTGGAGTTCCTAATCCATTTATCAATGCAGTTACTTCAGGAATAAATGCTGGGTTTATTGTTGCTGGTCCAACGCTCGTTAATATAAATCCAGGCCTTATCACCAACTGCATAAGCTTCTGTAACCAGCCCGCTAGCTGTGCTCCAAGAACCATAGGTTGTGATGTATCTCCATGCTTCCCTATAAATACATTTTTTCCTGTTATTGTGTAGTTTCCCGTAGTTCTAAAAGCTAAATCTTCTAATGATGCGATTGCAATCTGCTTTGCTTCCAAGGAAATCGTGTCATCAGCTTTAATATTTACATCTCTAAATGCTCTTAAATACACACTTCTTTCTGTATCTAAAGTTATTGATTTTAAAGCACTTAGGTTAATTTCTGCACTTGAAAATAATGAAATTTCACTTTGTTTACTATTTAGAATAACTCTGTCTGAATTAATAAATATTTGCGCTCCAGTATATCGTACTGTTCTGTTTTCCGATGATAACAGATGTGCTTTATTTTCTTTATCTCCCAACGCCGTTGATGCAATAAATGGAATGCGTTGGTTTGCTACCATCCAAATAGAACTTTTATCATTATTAATATTTTCGTATGCAAGTGAATAGGGAGTTATAGTATTACCTGTGGATAATTGTCTAGGTGTATCCCATGCTCCCGCAGTCAGTAATATATTTGGTTCTGGAAGGGTTGTATTTGGGTCAATAAACAAGTTAGACCCCATTCGTATAAAGTTACCAAATCTTCCTGCTAGTATCACATCACCTACATTTGACCTTAGTGGTCTTACATTAAAATTAGATACGAAATTTCCAGTAACTCTGTTTGCTGTAGTATTTGTTGCGTTGGTAGGAATACCTTGTATAGATAATTCTCTACTGTCTTTTGACTCCGCTAACTTTCTGGCAGTTGGGCCGAATGTTTGTGGAATAATATCTGATAAATTTTCTGTAAGCCTTCTCTTTGTACTTAGTTTTTTTGTATAAAACAGTCCACCAAATGCTTTAAATACAATTACCTGCTCTCCGACAAGAGGAAATTCTTGAATATTCATGTCCAGAGGAAACGCAGACTTCAGTTGATTCTTGTCTAATCCCCAATCATCTGGAATAATTCTTACTAACGCCTGACCTATGTTACTGCCATCTGGTTTGTAAACTAAAATTTCACCACGGTTTTCATTTATTATGATGTCTTCGACTATTGCATCAAAATACGAAGATGGTATTTCTACAGAACCTCGCGTACCACCCGCACCAGGATTATTTATGTCAAAACCAAACTGCGATTGTATCGGCATTACTACTTCTCCGCAAATACATCATCCAAATCCTTCACATCTTCTTGAAGGTCTTGGATTTCTGTGGTTATATCCTTTAACAATGCTTCTTTTTCTGATTCTGAAAGTAGCCCTTCTAATGAAGTATTAGATTTCACCCCAACCGATACAATTCGTTGGGCAATCTGTGCTACTCTGACCAAATGTTCATCGTTTTTTACGTTTACCTCTAAGAATCCCTGCACAATTGGTCCAATCACAGCCGCATCTTCTGGAGTACGGATGAGTTGGACCATTTTCATGATAAACGAGTTGATTTGTGCCCGTTTACTGTCTGTATTTTTGTGTATTTCTGAGAAAATGTCTGCTAGGCTCTTCCCATCATACAATTCGGAATTGATATCCATAAAGACCCCCTAAAATCATATATTATAAATAGATAGGATTTACTTTTTATACGAGAAATATGTGGTGGGGTCAGAAAGATGTCCATATCGCCTAAATTCACTTAGCATCTTCAGTATCTGGGGGCGCATCTTGTTAATGACCTTAGTAATGTGGGCGGTCTTATAGTTGGTCATTTCCCGCACCATAAGGTAGAGGGCTTTTTTGTTAAAATTGTCGATATTATCAATGCGTTCAATCAACTTTACTATAGCAGCAGCTATTTCCCTGTCGCGTTTTTTCTTAAATATACGGTCTAAGTTAAATTCCCAGTATTCTACAAGTAATTTCAGGAATTCCTTCATGTCCACTGTGGAATCCCTTGTTTCTGGCTCCACAATTAGCATCTCTTCTAGTGTAAACGAGTCTTCAGTTTGGTCTGAGAAGTATAGTACTCTCTTTTCTTCTTTATAGGAGTTATTATTGTGTAAAATAAGGTAGTTTTTGGCAATTACACTGAAGTAGGAGAATGCCTTGCCCTTATCTTCGGTAAATTTATGAAGATTGATAACCAGAAAGGAGACTACCTGTGACTTTACTTCGTCAAAGGTACCCTCCATATATGGAAACTTAAACCGATTGATAACATTCTCGGCTAACTTGTCTAATGGAGCGTGTATTTTGTCTCTAAATAACTCTTCTCGTTCTTCTAGATTATTCGATTTGTTGTACTTTATGATTGCTTCTTCTGTTTCGTGTGTAAAATAAACCTTATTGGTTTGCCTCTTCTTCTGCGGTTCTGTCGCCATCTCTTATCTCCGTAACGTAACCATAAAGTCTATTTATGGTTTCTACTAATAGTTTGAATACTTCACCTACTTCATCGTCACGTTCAAACATCTGGCGTTCATCCAAAAATCGCATATATTTTACTG
>Ga0315904_10005898_pt1 | contig 16881 bp, 28 predicted proteins | sample LakEriMetagenome_6_FD_203529 | JGI IMG/M metagenome (GOLD analysis project Ga0315904, IMG submission 203529) | Freshwater fungal communities from buoy surface, Lake Erie, Ohio, United States - Buoy 12 MA120 | ecosystem: Environmental > Aquatic > Freshwater > Lake | place: USA: Lake Erie, Ohio...
GAGGATGAACATGATGAGGTAGATGGCGAGGAACCCAATGATAAGGAGACCCGCGACAAATACGAGAAGGCCCAGAAGAATGGCCAAGATTGCTGTGATAAAGTCCATGTCAGAGAGTCCTTTCAATAATAGAGATAAGCGTAGACACACTTTGGTTCAACGATTCGATGATATCAAGCATTCGTTCCTGGCTGTCTTCAAGATCCTCGACTCGCTTGGCAAGGTCTTCGATGATCATAGTGGTTCTCCATCTGGTCCGATTTTGAATTCCCATTCTTGCATTAGCTTTATTGTTTCCGCGTCCACAACCTCAAGAAACGCAGCATGGATACGCTTTGCTCGGTCAAGTCTAGACAGATTTGTTTCTGCGTCGGGAACCGGGAGTGTCTTTCGACCAATCGTACGCCTCGGCTCGGTCACTTCTTCTAAAACACGAATCGCCATCTCAATGCCTTCTGGAAAATTACCAGGGTCCAAACGATTCATGCGAAGTAAAGCTAACGCCTTGTGTAGGGCAAGGGTTTGGTTAACGTATCGAGTTAGGGCCGGCTCCTCCATCAAGTCACCACCAGATATAGTAGATACCAAAACATGAGGCTGAATAGCAGAGCACCGCCCCAGCCAATAACCTTATACCAGTCCATCATCTCTCCTTAGATAGGTTGAGGGCACAATGAATACACAGTCTGCTGTCTTTTATACCCAGACGGGTGGTCCTAAGTGTCACGCCGGGACCCTCATTTCGATTCCAACCTATTCAGTTATTAACCCACCCCATCCTAAGGGTGACTTGGTAGTGGGTCTAAGTGGTTATCATCAGCACCTAAGGGCATATCGCCAGGTCCTCCGGTAACGACATCTACTCCTAGGCAGTAGTGTCTTCTTAGTTTTAAAGTCTCCGCTACTCCCGAGACTCCCACAAATCTGTGAAGGGCGCCGGTTAACCGACGGTCGTTTAAGATCAGCGTAGGGTGGCCGCTAATCCCCTATAATAAGACAGTTAGGCGGTATCTTCCTCTGCAAAGGTAAGCACTCTCGCACGGTTGCAGCCGTGGTCGTCTTACGTTACCCAACTCGGTTTTTTGTTTACCTAAACCAATAGCCGTACTTACACGCTCACAAATTTATGTGGCTGTGTAGAGCCTCTTCAGCCCTCTATTGGCGCTCGGAGTTATCCTTCTCCGTATACATGTGGGACGCAGGCTCCGGTCATCTGGACCATCGCTTTCTGTCTTTTATACCCAAGCCAGCTTCCCCTCTGGCTGAGGTCCCACAACGCTCTGAGCCTAAATCCTATTTATACTCGCTCAGTCGAGTGATGTCGTACTAGAGCTGGACGAAGTACGGCGGCGATCCACCGAGCTCAGTGTTCTCAAGCATGTGCTTGATCTCGTCCTTAGAGAACATGCCGTACTCGACCTGTCCATCTCCCATGACGACCTTGCAGGCGTACCGCTCTGGGGTCCTACGGACCTCGTTGATGTCCTTATCCCTGGCGAACGCGATGTTGGATTCAAACATTAGGGGCCTCCTCAGGCTGGAACGACTTCTCGAATGCACTCTGGGTGTAGACCTTGTAGCCACCGTCGGACAAGAGAATCCAGTCCCCAACGTAGGCCTTGGTCTGTCGGTTGGTCTTGGGCTGGCGCACGTTAACCTTCACGTAGCGCTTTGCCCCATCACTCATCGTGGTCTGGGTTCGCACATGTCCCCCACACCAATCTGCGACCTGCTCCAAGTTCTCTTCTGACACCTGGATTCCCTCAACCGTGAAGGGCTTGCGAACGTACTTAGAGGTCTCGATCATAGTTGATTGTTCTCCTAGGTTATTAGTCAGAATGAGGAATGGCGTACTTAAGCTCCAGCGCATCCTCGATGATGGTGATGTAGAGAGACTTCAGGTAAGCCTTCTTACCCTTCTTACCCGAGACCTCCCAGTTGTACGGTCGGACCATGAGATCCACATGCGCAACCTCAACAGAGTCAAGGAGCTCGACCTGAGACTCTCCCAACTCGGTTCGAGAGCCAGACTGTGCTCCGATCATGACGATGCGAGGCGGGTAGTTACCGAACCCAACCGAGACCGGAAGATACGGCTGCGGCTCCTCACCCTCCTCACGCGGATTCAGCTGCTTGACGTTCCAACCGTTGGCCACCAACGTGTCAGCCATAGCGGTGTCGAGAAGCACACAGAAGTTACGATCTCCTGCAGCGTTGAACTGACCTTCGCGACCTGCGAAATTCAGAAAGAGGATCTTAGCGTCCTCGATAGTGATGTTGTCTTCTCTAGGAGACATTAGTCCGACCTTTCTTTGCGTTATAGTCGAGGAGCTGCAGGATAATCTCCTCCAGCTTTGCCACGGTGTTAGTGATCTTCAACTGCTGAAACAAGATCCATGGCAGATTCGCACGTTCCTTATGACTCATGGAATGCAGGAAAGCAAACCCCTGCGTTACCCCATCCATAAGCTCTTGCCTGTACTGGGTGGGATGACCATCATGTTCCTTCAGATACAGAAGGGCCAAGTGGCTGGTACCCCATTCGCTCATTGGACAAACTCCTCATATGATCCGAACTTCTCGATAGCGAGCTTTGCGTCATACACCAACTTGTCGGAATATCCGAGGTTCAAGATCTTGTCGAGATCCTTGCGGTTACGTACATCTTCCGCTTCGAGCCACAGATATCCCTTAGTCCCAGCCAAGGCGTAGTTCCGACCATCATGGACACGGTATAGAACAGCACCGATATCATGAACAGGGACGAAGCGTCCGATGCGACCGACAAACTGCATTCCGTCGCCTTCTTCTTGCAACGCCATAGCCTTATCCCAATTGAAGTCCATGTAGATAAGACCCTTGACAACTTGCTTCGTCTCACAGTAGTCATCGAACTCGATGGGGTCTCCGGTGAAGAGAGTCTTGTAGACCACCGGGTGTTGGAACTGAGCTCCCACGGCCGTGTAATTTGGTTCGGGCGCGTTCTTACGAGCGACATAAACTGCGTCATTCACGAGACACAACTTATCGTAGGTCATCTCGTGCTCGAAGTCGTACCCATACTTCTTACCGAAGTCCATCACGAAGTTGATAATATAGGGATCAGCCTCTGGGATCTTAATAGAGTCGGTCTTAATATGAGCGACGGTGTACCCCTTCTTCTGAACAGCATGCTTAAGATCGATCATGAACAAAGCACCACGCTTGGCAACGATGTTGTCGATGTTACGCGGGTCCTTGAAAGCGTTGTCAAACCTAGCAGTTGTCAATCCATAGACTGTGTTGATAACGATCTTAAGAGCATACGCCAATCCCTCTGCAGCTGCATCATCCCCGTCCAAAAACGGCGCGAGCTTACCATGTAGCAGAGTTCTGGCGCCCTCGTAGTCCTTATGCTTAATAGCCATCCGGGCAGACTTGAGGTCAGAGAAGTTTTGCGTGTATGGTCCAAAAAGACTAAGGTTTTCGATCGACGTCGGATGCATAGACGCCACGTCCAGAAGGGCCACGTTTCGGTAGATTCCCGGTTCGGCGTAGACATACCCGCCTTCACCAACCAACTCACCACGATAATAAGAATTGCCCAGGTCATAAGTGTATCCATCAAATTCCTCGCTCAGATCCGTATAGATGAAGGATGACTGCGGATTCTTTTCGTTACCGAAGATGATCTTAGCTGTGTGGTTCTGTGTCGTATGATTAACGGATAGACCACTAAGATCAGCAAGCACTTGACGAGCAACAAAGTCTTGCTTACAAGCATTGAAGACCTCCTCTGTCGCCCGTACGTCGTTGGCGCAGTATTCGACAACCTTCTCCCACTGTTCCTCGGGAACGGGCATGTCCCAAGGAATATCCATCTCCAGGTGACGAATACCCAGATCGATTTCCCACTTCTTCAAACTCTTCTTAACTGAAGCGAAGTCGTAGATATCGGTGTAGGACAGGTTGTACGCTGCGCCAAACATAGCAGTACGAGAGTTGTTGATCATCTTTTGCGATAGGTCGTAGAGTGCGGCATTGTCATACCCAAGATGACGTGCGTATAGAATATGGTTGTCGTACCTACGATTGTTGTACCCGACGAGCTTGAACTTAAAGAGCTGCTCAACCTCGTGAGGTTCTGGATTGATCATTCGCACCACGTCACTGGTGCCTTCATACTTCCAGCAAACAATGAGAAGGTTGGGATATACCTCCACGTCGTAGAAAACCAATCGACTTTCCGTGGATTCGTCAACGGTCTCTGCTGGGGTTTCAGAAGCAAACTTCATCTCCTGAACGGCTCGCAATGCTGGAACGGGCTGGTTCGTACTCTGGTTTGCGAAAGCAATCAACTTCGGCTTCAGGTCCGTCACATCGTACGGCATGCCAGACTCGTAGGCCTCATCGAGAACGTGCTTAATGAAATCAACCGAGGACTTAGTTCCAGGATGAATTTCCTTCTTGAGGTTGCGCGCAATCATCTTGCGCAGACCAGCCTCACTCTTAATAGTGCTATCCGCTAGCATTTTCTTCTCCTTGAACTTAAGGCCCGTATTGATCGTCGCAATGGGGACAGAGTTACAGAGCGAAACTCTGCGGCGGAGGGCAGAATCACCGGGGTATTGTTTGATCTCAATTCCTGAAGTATACGTGCTTTCAAGATCTCCGGTGTTGCCGCCTGCCCAGATATAGTGAAGATGAACTCCGGACCCAGACTTACTAAGTTCCGCATACGTCGCGGGCCAGACACTCGCCGCTTCGAGATTCCGTTCGAGCGATTTCTCGCCATGCTCATCCGTAAGGTCGAAGTCGATGATAATGTGGTTCTCTGGTACCTTGACATAGTGAACCTCCTTCGTATCTAGCTCGCTGAGCGTCGTCTCTACACGTTCCCACTTTTGCTTCGGGAGCCCCGAGTCTGTCGCGTACTGCGCCTGCTGGTTCGCGTATTCGATGTCGAGGAGTGACTCAGTTTCATCGAGAACCAGAGAAAAGACTTCTCCATCTTCTGTCGGCGCCTTAAACTTATCGGCATTGAATCCCTTATAGACGTGGCGAACTGTCTTGCCATCGATCATCTCCCGTTCCTTGAACTCGTCGAAGTAGTTACGCAACTCTTCTCGAATTTTGTACTGAGGTAGAATATGTGGGACACCAGTTGTCTCGCAGTATTCCTTGTACAAAGCGTATGCCTGTTGGATTGTGGTGGCATCCTGCTTCTTGAAGATATCAAAGTTGTACTCGATGAAGTTGAAGAACACATCCGTCTGGAACATCATCTCGACTGGGCGATATGCATTGTAGTGATTCTTGCCAAGCCGCAAATATACGTCCAAACAATGCTTCGCAATATACCCCAATTCAAAGTCAATCTGAGTGAGAAGAGTTTGATAGTGGTTCGGGGCGATCCGCACACCGGTCGGGTGTACATCAATGAGACGACGAATAATTCCTGACTTTGCATCAGAGATCTTAACGGGCTGGTTTGTGCCCATGAACAGGAAAGCGTTAACCCTTGCTGTATAGCTGGGCTTGTACTTCTCGTTCATCGTCATGTCTTCATGCGAGATAATCGAGTTCAGCTTTGTGTTGTCTTCGATCTTTGATAGATCTCCGTCGTGCTGGATTGCTACTAGTGGGTTTCCTCGGAAGACTTCGGTTGCGAAGGCATTGTTATTGCCTCCGAGAGCCTTAGCTTCGAACGTTGTAGTATATCCAACGAACAACTTACTGATAATATCCAGCACAGTCGACTTTCCAGTACCAGCTGGTCCATAGAGGACGAGGAACTTTTGAAGCTTTTTTGCGTCTCCAGATACAACGGCGCCAATGGCCCATTCAATCTTCTCACGCTCCTCTGGATTATATAGCGTCCCTACAAGTTCGTCCCATGCAGAAACGTCACCAGACTCAAGAGGATATGGCAGACGCCTACTGACATAGTCAGACTTCTTGACTTCTGTATTGGCGAACGTTAGCTTTTCGTCAAGCGGCTTGCTATTGTCGCTCAACTGGCTAATGAACTTCTTGAATGTTGGCCAAGACTGGCTGTTGAATGACTGGAGTAGCTTTAGAGAATATCGTCGGTCGGAGGGGAGACCTGCAACATAAGCCCGCAACTCTGCGTCTACGAGACGTTGTACGTCATACTCGTCAGTAGACCACAGACCGGCTTCTTCATCCCAGATTGCATAGACTGCTTTGCCTCGGATCATCAAGTCCTTTGATCGTCCAACAAGCCAGTCAGGATATACTTCGATAGTGCCATTCTTCAATTCCTTTTCTGCGATCTGAAAGAAATCCACGGTCCCTCCTTTCTGTTATAGGTTCTCCAACACATAAGCATTAAGCTGATACCAAATCTCCACGTGTCGTTGGTCTTCTGACGCGTACTTAAGGGGGAACATACCGCCCGTTCCATTGAAGGAATACTCGCGCCACATTAGACGATCCAGCATAATATCCAGATCGTTTTGATCATACCGTGAAGCATCGGTGTGCCCAGTCAAGCCCAGGTTGTACAATATAACCCAAAAGGCCTGACTGGTTGAGTACGACGTCATGAACGACATACGCCTCGACACACCGACTAGCAGTTCTAATACAGAGCACCCAAGGTGGTTCCAGTTCTCATCGGCAATAGGGTGAACCTGTGAATTGAGAAACTCGTCACGCAAGGCTCGACCATCTTCCGCACGGTTGCGATCGCCTGGGATAATCCACACGTACTCTTTCTCGAAGAGCTGACGCATTACATCCCAATATGTGTGTGTCGGTCGTCTTTCACTAGTAGACACAACATGAGCGCACAACCAATGGAAATATTGATCGTCCAGCGGACCGACCATTAGTCGTTATACTGCCTAAAGCGCCTGGGCGCCGAGTGCTGAAGTTCGGCGTCTGCCGCTTCGTCAGCCTCAATGCCAAGAACAACTTCACTGTACTTGCCGTCGGTACGCGTGATTTCGTAAATGCAACCCTTGGTTTCGTTCTGGACATAGACGATATCTTCGTCGCCCGATCCATAGCCAAACTTGAAGAGGGACTCGACGCCAATATGACCAACAACGTCGTGAACGACCTGGTCCCGCTCGTCAACAAGCTGGTCGTCTCCACCGTAGTAAGAGAACTGACGCTCGTCGAACTCGCGCTCGTTGGCGAGGAACTCATCCCTGCTCAGAATATAGATTTCCTTCTCGTTTCGCTCCGCGTCCGCGGCCGGCTGATTCCAGTCTGGGACGGCAGGGCTTTCGTCGAAGACGTTAACAATTGTGGTCGTGGGCGTCTGGGGCTCGCGCGGAAGATCATCAGAGTTGTTCATGTAACCCAAATCCTCAACAAGAGCCTTCGCGGCCTCGTTGTCGTTGGCAATCTTTCGAGCCATTTCGTAGTCCATACGCTCAGCGTATTCGGCCTTGAACGACTGAATCTCAGCGTCAGCGATCTCCTCGAAGCGCTTCTTGAAAATAAGATAGCCGGCCCCGACACCTGCGCCGAAGGCCACAACCACAGACCCGAAGGCGACTGCGGAAGAGTTGATACCGATGTTACTCATAGTTCCTCCTAGTTATCCATCAGGTCGTAGATGATTCCGTCAACGTTGAAGTCGAGACGAATGGCTGCTTCTCGACCGTTAACAAAGTTGATCGATCCTTCGTTCATAGCGTTGAACACACCAAAGTCGATGTACCCATCGCCGTGATTACGCACCCATCCGACAACCGCACCAGCCTTAGTGTGCTCGATGCCGAGTGACTGGTATACCTCGTTAAGGAATACGTGTCCTCGGATGCGCAGCATGTCATTCCAGTAGTTCTGCCGCGAACGAAGGAAAATCATGTTGTATTCCTGGGTCGGCTCCCAGTATTCGTTTAGCTGATCGAAGAACTTGGAATACTGAGAAAGCGAAGTCTCGTCAACCGTAAGGCTTCGAGCGGTAAGAGTAATATCCTTACCATTGTCAGCCTTGATGGTCACCGGGAATTCCTGAGGCTTTCCATGCTGGTACTCGTAGTCCTTCTCACGACCAAGGTCCTCGATTACACGCGAACGGTAACGGTTGAATCCCTGATCGAGCGCGGCGTACGCAGCCGTTACAGCAGCATTACGCTTGTTCAGGATACGGTGCGAGCTGGTGAGCGCTGCGATAGAAAGACCGCCGACGATGATGGCAGGCCCGTACATCTTGAAAATATCGGCAGTAGCCTTGCCATACAGCAACGCGACATCGTGATTGTAGTCTGCCTGGTCGTAGGCAACATCATCATCGTCAAGGGCGATTACCATCTTGTCCTTGAACTTACTGACCTCGTCCAAGACGTCAGGCAGCTTGAGGGTTGCTCGACTAGCCAAGACCGTCGTCGCGACGAATCCCGTAACCCCCGCGGCAAACAGGATTGTCGGGGAGTTCTTCTTAAGAACGAGGGACTTTGGACCAGTGTACTTGAGAATCCCGTTAGGGAGCTTGAGCTTCATATGATCTCCTTAGACCTTTCCAGATTTCTTTAGCCGCAAATATACGGCTACGACTTGATCCTCCGACATCGCGAGGACTTTGTTACGCCAAGAGGCGGTAGAATATGCACTCAATAGGGCTTGACGCTTAGCCTCCGTGTCCATTGGATCTCCTAATCTAGAACGATGGGTCGAGGTAGGTCGAGCAAATATCCGCCACGAACACGGACAACAGAAGAACCTTGCAAAGAAGTCCAGCCCCAGCCACGGTCCGTGAACTGGTCGGTCACACCAACGAGCTCATAGAACTCCGAAACCGTGACCTGCTCGTACTGACTAAGCAAGTTGTACATGTTTTCAAGAACGAAGTCTGCGTCTGCGCGGCTCTCCAACACGATTTCGTCAAAGTTGTGCATACCGCGAGCACGAGAACTCATCTGGCGGCTCTGTTGCTGCTGAGCACGCTGCGGGTTTCCGTAGTTTACGGGTCCCTGATTGCCGTAAGACATGGTCCCAAGAGGCCCACTAGGGCCGCCGCGACGGCGTCCAGGACGACCCCAACGCTGCTCTCCACCAAAGAGCATTTGGTCTACGCCCGAACTAACAGCGTCGGACAGCATGTCCTTAGCTGCCGGGACGAGAATATCGTAGGCAATGTACTGCCAAACGTTCTTAGAATCTCCGCCAAGGAAGACACTAGCGAAGCGCTTTCCAAGCGGAGTCTTACGACGAGAGACACTACCCTGCGTCACCTTTTCGATCTTCTTATCGGCAGTAGGCCGCTGCTGTGGAACTCGCTTGGCCTTATTGCTGTTAGATGGATAGTTTTCCATGAATCCTCTTTTCAAAAATAGAAAGCCATACACCAGGGTTTAGTTGGTGTATAGCTTTTGTACTATGAGGCGGGAGTTGTCTCTTCGGACTTGACAGTGACACGGATTCCGTTCACGAAGTCAGCGACAGCGTCGATCTGGTCTTCGATGAAGTCTTCAGCGTAGTCCGAGATCATCCAGGCAAGCGTGTACGCACCAGCGACGTAAGCTACCTTACGGAACTTAGTGGCGGGTGTGCACGTGTTGTGGAGGATGACATCGGAGATGATCTGAGACGCACCGATTCCCACAATTGACTTTGCGGTGAACTTTGCGATTCGGTATCCAGTGGCATTCTTGTTCATGAGAATATCCTTTCATAGGGGTCATTATAAGGCATGTTTTTATTGCGAGAAGAGGGGCGCATGTTTGCGGGGGATGCAACTCGGCTGTCGTTTAAGTTCAGCGTCCGGAATAGAGCAACCTGTACCCCTACCGTAATGCTCTCGCTGAACCCCTTTCACTCAAGAACTACTACCGGACGACTGCTGCTCTCGCCAAGCGTTGTAATCTCGGTACTCCTTGACCGACATGTTCATCTTAGCTGCCGCTTCGGCCTCCGGGTCCACGATAACGGGACTAGCCAACGGTGCGTTCGGGAGCGGAAGGTTCTGCTTCTGCTTGTGGTCCTCCGGCTCCAGATTGTTTGGAACAACGTTGTTCATGAAGTCCGCGGCTTCCTTGTCGTCCGTAGCTAGCAGCATGAAGAACTCAGAATATGCGTTGGTCTGAGTGAACTCTTCACGAAGCTCGGGCGTCTTGATGAAGCGACGACCATCGGCGGACTTGACTCCGTAAGCTCGGAGCACAAGGTCCTTGAAAGTGGAAACCAAAATGGCCCCATCGTCTGACGCAGCAATAGCCTGCATTCGAGCGACAAGACCACCCTTGGTGCTGAGGTTCATCTCGGTGAGCTCAGCCTTAGACAGGTTGAAATATAGATCTTCGGTGACCTCGGTACCGTTAAAGTCCGTATAGGTCAGGGTCTTCTTGTACATGGTTCTCCAAATATCGAAAAGGAATAGGCCCAGTAAAATTCTTACTGAGCCCAGTCCTTTGACTTGATTCCTGTTGAGGGAATGTTAGGTCAGACGATCTCTTCGGTCGAGAAGTCGTTCGAGGAGTCCGCATCGTCGGCGTCGTTGTCGTCCGACAGGAACTTCGTAGCCGCGAAGGCTGCAGCAGCGGTGCCAAGGGCAACCAGTGCAACAGTCGCGAGGGTACGACGGTTCTTGTAGAACGGAACGGCGGCGGGGAGGATGACGGTCTCTTCGGAGACGATCTCAACAACCGGGGGAGTGGTGTCAGACATGACAGTTCCTTTCGTTAAGGGGTGGGGGGTCATTATAGGGCTTGTTTTTTCTGCGGTTACGCAAAGCGATAGTAGTCCCTTACGGGTGCTACATTGAAGTTGATGGACAGACACGGCTTGTCATCGGCTGTCAAAGTAGCCGACAGACTAACCTCAAGCAGCTTGTCTACGTTCCAACCAACCTCATCTGAGAATTCAGTGCGATCCAGATCCAGCAAGTTATACCAGTCCGTAAGTGACGCATAGTTGTCATGAAGGACTCGGTGGTTTAGATCGTTCTCGGCCTTTCGAATGGTTTCTACAGTCGAACAAAAATATCGACCAGAAAAAGCATCGAAACAAAGAACATCAGAGTTACCAGACACAAGAATAGTCTGCGCTCCGTTTGTACGCTTAACCTGATCCTGGGCAACTTCATCTCGAATCTGCCTTTCCTTGTGTTCGCCAATCTTGTCAATGACCTTCTCCTTGTACTCGGTCATTGTCTTTTCGGAGATCGCATATGCTGCGGCGAGTGCGGCCGCCCTACGGTTTCCGATGCGATTCGAGAGAACGATGCAGGTAACCGTACCTAGCCCCAGGACTACCGGTGGAATATAGACAGGCCATACCAGCTTTACACAATCCTTGTATGGGATTGGTTCCTGCCGAATATCGCATTCCTCATCCAGAATTCGGATAGCCTTGAAAGATGCGCGTCCCGTAAGAACGGCTGTGGTGATAGTACCAGCAACGGCGACACCCGTGAGAATCGTAGGGGAGTTGTCGAGAATGATCTTTTCGAGTTTCTTTGCTCGTCTACTCAAAGTCACTACGATACTCCTCTGCTCGTCGAAGTGTTTCTGCGTCCTTACGATCCTGCTTGATCTCTTCGAAATATCCATTGATTTCGAGGTAGAAGATCACACCAGCACCCACGATCACGATCAGGGCTGCGCCAAACACAACAATATACCACAGAACAACAATGGCATCTGCCAAGAACGTAAGCATTGTATCTCCTAGGGGTTAGTTACGAACTTCGCGGACAAACACCCAAATAAGCCAGAATCCACAGGTAATCAACGTCATGAAGCAGTCAAACAGAAAATTCAGAAAGCCATAACGGCCCTTAGCGATTGACATAGTTCCTCCTAAAAATAGAAACCCATAACCCAGGTCGGGTGACGAGGGTTTGGGTTATCGGCTTCAGATTCCGATCTTGTCGCAAGCCTTATCGGCGGCCTTGGTGGCAACGGTTCCGACCGCGGTAACTACGAGAACGTAGAGGGCGGCCTTAACCAGAGTGCGCTGAAAGCTGTCGGTGGGGAGCATGAGAGTAGATCCTTTCTGTAGGGGTCATTATAAGGCATGTTTTTTCTGCGGAAAGATAGAACCCTTGTTGGGTCTAGGAGGGTCCTATCTTTTGACGCTACGGGCGGGTGATCTTGAACAGAGCGGACGGCGGGGCGTAGATCGCGAGTTCAAGTCCAGCGTTGGACACAGAGGTGAGCTCGATACGGTATCGTCCGCCGTTGATTGATGGGCGGTACGAAACGTAGTAAACTTCTCCTCCGATCTTAATCTGGTCTTCAACTTGGAGTGCTACGGTCGGCACGGTGTGCTTGAACATGATGATTCCTTTCGGTAGGGGTCATTATAGGCCCTGTTTTTATTGCGCAAAATATATAGGCCATGGGAGAGACACAGAAGACATGTAAGAGTTTATGTAGCGTTCTTACACGTCTTCTGTGTCTTACCCATTGATGGCGGATCGTGTTACTTCAGCTTGGTGATGAAGGACGTCGCCTTGGTGGTGATAATGTTGTGCTTCTCGTAGCCAACGATGATCAGGATTCCGGCGAGGTTTCCTGCAATGATCGCAAGCGTGTCAGGGCTCACCTTGGGCGTAGGCTTATTAGCTGTTCGCAGTTTGGTGAGCTTCTTAATCGCTTTGAGCGTTGCAGAATATTCATCGGAACCCACGGTCATCGTCGACAGTGCTAGAAGTCGATCATTGATCAACTTTTCAAGACGGTCGTCCGTTGTATTCACTTTGCGTGTAAACAAGGATTTCTCCAATCGTAGGGGGTCATTATAGGCCCTGTTATTCCTACGATACAAGCTTGTTCACAATCTTCTGAACCGCCGCTGCATTGTAGCCAGCCCGAGTCAGACGATTAACACGATCGGCACCATAACCCCACTTGCCTGCAATGACTTCCTTGGCAATGGTCGTGTTGGACTTGAGCACACGAGTGTACTTCGGGCGTCCGTAGCCCTTGATGCCGGTCTTACGAACCTTCCGCCAAACGCCATTACCCTCACGAGATCCGGCGCTGTTCGTGTTGCCCTCGATGGTGATGATCGACCCGTCCTTCTGAACGGCCTCGACGATACCCACGTGACTAATGCGGTTCACGCCATCACCCGGGAAGTCGAAATATACGATGTCACCAGCACGAGGAGAACTGTGCCACTGTCCGCGGTCCTTGAACCACTGGGCACCAGCAGGAGTATACGCATGCTTGGGGATGATCTTACTTGCGCCAGCCTGAGCAGCCACCCAAGAAACAAACATGGCGCACCACGGCTGGTTGTTAAGACCATACCACTTACCATACTTGGTGTTGTTGTTTGCGCCTTCACGGTACCCGATCTGAGATCGAGCGACAGAAATAACCTTAGCTGCTGTAGTCATTACGCCTCCTCGACTTCAGACACATACTCGTGCTCGGGGTCCTGAATAACCTTCTGCGATCCATCCTCGGGTCGCTCCGAGTTGTCAGTAGCCTCAGCGAACTCGTCGAGCTCGGTGGCATCCGCCTTAACCTGGCCGAGGCCATAGCCCTGAACCAACGGCGTAACCCAGGCAAGCAGCGCGGTCAGAACCAAAGTTCCGATTGACGCCTGCATGGGCGTAAGGTCAAGCGACGGCAGCTGCTCAAGACCAAAAGTAACGGCAGCCGACAAAAGCAACAGCAACAGGTGTCGCACCTGTACTGGAAGTCGTCCAATCATGTTAACTCCTACTCTGTGTACTATTACCGCTAACGCGTTCAATTCTTACGTTAGTCGGACCGGTAAATGTGACGCACTTAGACCGAGTGCCGCGTTCTGAGCAGCCTGTAATCTCGAAATCATAAAGTCCAGTCCCCAATGTGCCATCCACGTATACCGACGTTGGGTTGTCGTAAATACATTCGGGGAAAGTATCTGGAATATGGAAGTCTCGACTAACTACCTTGGTCCTGATCTGTGCTTCGCCCTTATCGGTTCTGAACTTCAGAACAGCAATAATATCGGACGTAGTCTTACCGGTTGGTTGACAAATCTCAGGGAATGTCCAAGTGATCACGTCACTTGTGCGATATACGCCATCTTTTGGTACGTTAACCAACGTCGGCGTACCCTTAACGGTTACTTCTTGAATGGGCCAAATATAGTATGCTGCGGTGATCACAATCACTAGCGTAGCGAACATGATAGGTGCAATATAGAACTTGGCCTTCTTGGCTTCCTTTTTGTTTAGATCAACTACGCCATTTAGCCCTTCGTGATCCACCATATCGTCAAACCTCCCGCCACCGTCGTGATAAACGTAACAACCCACTTCATGACAGTTGTGGCCGGCTGCCGGGGTAGAAACGTAGCCATCAGATTAATGAATTCAACTCGTCGATTGAGCGTGTCCTTGCGTTCTGCGACCATATCATCACGAATTGCACGCATTTCGGTTACAATGACATGATTTGGGATCTCTTCGCCAAGAACCGCTCGCTCTTCAAGCTTGTTAACCCGTTGCAAGGCATCATCTAAGCGACCAAGAACGGGATCATCTTCGACCATTAGTCGCCTCCTTAGATGACTGTGACTGTCGGGTACTCTTTGTGACCCGTTGCGTCATGGGTGTGAATATACTCGATAATACGAGCATTCTCGTATGCGCCATGTGTCCCCTGCAAAGTAACAATATCACCAAGATCATAGTTAACGCCTAGCTTGAACTCAGACGAAATAACAACCTCTCCGTCAATCAGACGAACAAAGTTGTTGTTTGCAATTATGTCCTTAGCCCTCTGCATAAGCACTTCGCGTGCCTTAATGATCCCATTGCTGGAAGCACTGGTGTACCAGTGATAGTCCTCCGGAGTCATGTCGTCGAACGTAGCAATATAAGTCTTTCGCTTGAACATGGTATGCGATCCACCAAATACGTTGCTTGTGGCGTATCCAACGGCATATGAGGCGTCATAGCCGTAGTTTGCTGGACGCAACTTAGGAGCATACGTGTGACATGCAGTAATTAGATTCTCGATAGAGTGAATCTCTTCTGCGTTCTTAAGAGTATTGTTACCCTGAGTAAAAACGATCGGAGTTACTGCGCTTTGGTCGATTGAGCGGTCTACACCACGATAAGCCTGCCACCGTAGCTCGTAGTTCGAAGTACCATCGGGAATCGGGTACATTCGCCAACCAACACCCTTTGGTTCAAACAACTCTACAATAATATCTCGAAAGTTCTTGGGTAGAGAGATTTGATGTTCCACAATGTTTTCGGTTACTGATGGGTAAATATAACCACTACCAAGAGTATCGTTATAACCCGTTTTAAGATTTGGCATGACCTCAAGCAAAACATCAGCAATGTCAACACTTGGATAAAAATCTTCAAGACCAGGGCCAACATAGTAATATAGCATAAAGGCCATCATACGTTCAGGCGTGTCGGTACGTGTCTTTCCCGAGGAGTTAGCGTCGCTTGTTCCTCTGAGAATATACCAGCGATGCCGGAGCATGTCGCCAAGAAGAGGACCCTTGCATGTTACCTTGTTGTCTCGAAAAATAGTCTTCTCAATCACGCCGACTTCTACGGTGCCTTTACGACCAATGAAGTCGTTTTCGCCAGGAGAACCCATAGCCCTGTATTGAGCGTCACTAAAGACAATCTCAAAGTCCCCCGGCTTAGAATATCTCTCTGTCCAGATGGCTGACGAATACTTTTCAATCACGGCCTGCTTATTAAAGTTGGAGTCTAGCGTATACAGCTCCATTACAGACCCCCATGACGCCTATTATAAACAACATACCAGTCGGCTGTTGAAATACCATTACACCGACCAAACATTTGGTTGTATCCAGGATATAGCATCGGCCATTCTGAGTTAGAATCAACATTAGCCAAAAGGCTCGTGCTATAAGAAACACCCGAAGCAAAGCGCTTAACGTAGCGATTGCCTGGCGTTGTGTTCAGATAAAAACCCTCAGTCTGGTTGAGCACAAAGCTACCCTTGAAAATCTCATAATGCTCACTAACACTCCACCCACGAGTAATAAACTCTGTGTCGATCTTAGTTGTGCTTGTGGACGTTGTGATACGACTAACTTCAAGACGGAACCCGCATGGCGCGGTGCCTGTGTAATCGATTGTGGTAAACGGAGACTGTGAAGACAGACTCGAAAGCATGTCGCCGCTAAGAGATTGCGACGTGTGTTCGGTAAAGTAAGGGTCTGGACACAAAATCGAAACAGTGACCTCTGGCGTATCCGAGAAAATGTTTGGCTCAACGGTCTCTACATAACCAGTGATCATAAGCTTGCTAGATGCAATTTCTAGATCTGTAAATTCCAGATTGAGCTTACGTCCCGGCGTCATACCACGAATATAAAGGGTTTTGCGAAGCGATGTTACTGTGTCACCGGTCGCATAGTCTGGGTTAAAACCAAACTTGAACACGATGTTGCGAACGCCAACTCGCTTACTTGTAAGCTGCGACCCATCCATCATACCATACGGTTCGATTCCCATTTCCGCGGCCACGGGGCCAAGTCCCTGAATATCACGAATCTGGTAGGGGTCTGTACTATAGGTGTTAATGTTGCTGACAATAGGGTAATTTACGTCACCCCTTGCATCAAATATCTTTACTTGTGAAAGCACTACCCCTCCTTTCCATGATGAGACTGGGCCCCAACCATTTGATCAGGGCCCAGCCACACTCATCCAGTTTTCTTAGCTTGGGCAACCAGAGTCTTTGTCTGTCGGTAAATATCAACCGTAGACAATGCTTCAGGGGAATTGTTTGTCTGGTTAAAGTTGATGATCTGCTGCTTAAACTTCTCAGCAAGCTCACCGTCGTTTCGGCTCTTCTCTTGGGCTGCAATTGCCGCGCGTACGCGAGCACTAATCGCAGTCCAATTGACGCCCGAAATATCTTCGTCGTTGACGGACTTAAGCGCCTTACGGTACTTATCGAGGTCCACAACAGGCGTGATCAC
>Ga0315904_10005900_pt1 | contig 16880 bp, 7 predicted proteins | sample LakEriMetagenome_6_FD_203529 | JGI IMG/M metagenome (GOLD analysis project Ga0315904, IMG submission 203529) | Freshwater fungal communities from buoy surface, Lake Erie, Ohio, United States - Buoy 12 MA120 | ecosystem: Environmental > Aquatic > Freshwater > Lake | place: USA: Lake Erie, Ohio...
TCAAGACTAGGTTAACAATCTGTAATATTCCTTGTTGACACCCTTACTGACAAAGAAAAAACTGAAATCAAGTCAGGATAAGGGTTGGAGTGCTTACTGCAAAAATTGTTAAGAAAGATCCCTATAAGGGATAGGGGGGGATCTGACAACTTTTAACACCTACCTACTTATGTCAAGCTATTTTGAAAGCCTTGCTAGAAAACAGTTTTAGGGACAAGTATAATTACTCACTTGAATAAATGAGATGCTTCCATCTGATTTGTGAATAAAAACTAAGTAAAATATTTTAACATTAGAAAACTAAACCTGTTAGAATCGGGGCAAAAATAAATGCTTGTAATCCTAATTAGAACATGGTCAATAGTATTTTAATGATTCCTATTCATTTGGATGCTCTCTATCTGAAAAGAGAGCGCCTAGTTGTAGAGGCGATGGCAGATTTGAGCATAATTCCTTATTTTAATAGAAAAAGAGACGTAAATCCGAATATTGCTCATATCAGCGAGGAGATTGTTTCCCAACCCTTTCAAAATCAAAATCTCTACCTGAAAGCAGGAATCCATTTACATTGGGCGTTACCCGATGCTTTAACAAAAGGTATTCAAGATAGCGATAAAAAAACAGTTTTCCCATCAGTTCCTAATCGCTGGTTAGTAACACGCACTCTTAATGGCGAAAAACGTCAATGGGTGGTGGAGAGTGATTATCTTTATCGGGAAGGAGAAGGGGAGCAGTTAGGTAGTATTGCTTATCCCATTGAGATAAAAAATGGTAATCATCAACCATTTCGCTATTTAGGCCGCAAACTGCCTATAGAAGCTTGGTTAGAAAATGATCCCAAGGCTGAATACTTACCCTTATTGACGGCGGTAGGTTATGGTGAACCGACTTTTGCCGCTTTTTATCCCAATTGTCACAGTGTTTTTGGATTTTATGATGATTATTCTCCTGAAAATACTGATGGGTTACAGTATGATGTGATTGCGTGGTATAGTCACTTAGAAAAGGATTATTTCAATCAATTCATCAAATCAAAATCTCAATTAACTACACAGGAATTAATCAAAGCCATACAAGAGGAATTAAAATGGGCGGTTGCCGTTGAGAGCAATGAACAAATACCTCAAAGAATGCTCTGCTATGCCCGCTTAAAGTTTGCTTCTTCAACCAATACAGAGAGAGAAATTTCGGTAGAAGTGGCTGTAGGAAATACGGGAACGGAGGCATTATCTGCTTATTTAGGTCAAAAAATTGACAACAATTCTCAATCTATTATTGAAGATCAATTAGAAGCTTTAACCCTATCTTCTAGTCTAGAACATCGGCAGTTGGATCTAACGGCTAAGTTTGAGGAAGCACGCCATGAAAAAGGGTTTAATGCGGTCTCATCTGGCACAATATGGACAATTACTTTAGGAAGCACAAACGCTACAACAGCAAATGCTGAAGATGCTCAAGCTCAGAGCGAAGTTACTTTACCCGATAATATAGCTCCTAAACTGAATCAGCTTAATCTATCTCAACAGAAATATGACTGCACTTCCGATGAAATTGAGTCAATGCGTCGGCAACTCTTTTCTGATTGGTATAAGTATATGTTGTGTGCTTATCCCCCCCAAGGTAGTACCGATCAGTATCCTGATATTGATGAAGTCAAATATTATATTGAGAAAAAAGGAATTAACCCTTTAAAGAAAAAACTGAATGATTTAGATAATTATGCCAAGTTATTGAAGCAATATTTAACTCAATTACAACAGGCGATCGCTCAAGTAAATATCACTAACTTAAAAGTTAGTGATATTTTAGACTGGAAAAAATTGATTGAACAGTTAAAACAAACAGAAACAGAGCCAATTAAAAGAATTAAGCATTTAATCCCTGACTTGCCTAGTAAAATCGAAGGTCAAAACCAAGGAGAAATTATAGCTAACTTGAATTTAATTTTGACTAGAAGAGATTTTTACCAAGAAAATGTATTCAAGACGATTCCTCAAGGATTATTACCGAACAAACCCGATTTAATTAATTGTACTGAAGAAGAATTAGTCAGTTTTAATCGTCTGCTTTTAGAAGTTTCTTTCCCTCAGCTAATTTTAAAAGCTCCACCACCTTACACCCTGAAACCTATTGCCAGTTCCCGTTATTGGCAACCAACAGAACCGGTTATCTTGATGGCGGGGGAAGGGGTAAAACCCACCATTCGCCATGGACAAGATGGAAGATTGAGGGATGATGGACTGTTAGAATGTGAGATTTTACAACAGGAAGAGGACATTTTTCTCAATGGATTTTCGTCTATTCTCGGTAAAATTGATCAGATAGAAAACAATAAAAAAGGGGAACATATTGGCTTTAGCACTTGGGAAGAACAACCTTGGCATCCGTTTTTACTAGAGTGGGAGGTAGAAGTTTTTCCCCTCCAAAATGGCTGTAATCATTGCATCTATAATCATCAATATGATGCTGAGTTTATTACGGGTAATTATACATTGAAAGAAAACGAGCCAGAGCTTTCTTTACAGTACGGAAAGGGGGCTGTTCTTAAAGCTGCTAATGTTTATAGTGGTCGAAGTATTTTAACACCCCATGCTGGAATTAAGCTTAAGGAAAAAATAGAAGTTTATTTAAAGAAACAAATTTTGTCAGATTATTACGAGGCTAAGAAAATTACTAAAGAACAGCAAAATGATCACTATCTTAGTAATAATATCCAAGCCATAAAAGAATGGTATGAAACAACAAATGATGCTTCTTTGAATACGCCAGAAAACAAGGCAAAAGACCCCATTTATACTGCCATTAGAGCTTATCAAAATCTTTTAAGCCTAAATTGTCTATCTCAAGCTTTAGGAGGGTTTAACGAGGCTTTATTGATGCACAAGCAGACGTTACAGTTACCGATTGCTGATCCTTTGGGGTTTGTTGAGTATCAATCTTTTACAGATACAGTAAGAGAAATGGTACAACAAAGCATCCGTAGTGCGCCAGAACCTTTAAATGATTTTAACCCCATAAGATCAGGGGTGATGAAAATTTTGCGGTTACGGTTGGTGGATACTTTTGGACAGGTGAAAGATTTAGATATTAGAAATATTATCACTCCTGAACAGATGACGACTCCGGGCAGTCCCTATCTGATATCTTTACCTCCTCGTTTGGTACAACCGGCGCGCATTAATTTCCGTTGGTTATCTGCAATTGAAGGGGAACAGGAAATGAATAGTCATCCAGCTACTACTCCTATTTGTGGCTGGATATTGCCTAATAATTTAGATAATAGTCTCGCTATCTATGATAATCAGGGTAAGGCGTTGGGTTCGATTAATCAATTAGCAAAATGGGAAGCTGCGCCGGGGGAAAATACGGTTATCCCCTTTGATAAAATTGATGATCATTTACAAAAAGTGATTAACTATATTATTAAGCAGGGGGCAAAATTTTTGTCTAATTTTATTTCGGCTTTAGATAGTGGTTTAGAAAACATTGATCCCGAAAATTCAGCGCAAAATCAAGGTTTAGCACTGTTAATGGGACGACCTATTGCCCTAGTCAGAGCTTCTTTAAATTTGGAATTAGAGGGACTTCCAGCTATTAACCAAGATTGGGGGGGATTTTGGCAAGATTTAAGGCGTAATTTCCGAGAAACGGATGGCTTTGAAAAGGTCAAGTTTCCAATTCGTTTAGGGGAATATAAACAGTTAAATGATGGTTTATTAGGTTATTGGTTGGAAGGGGATAATGGAAGTCTCAAGGATGTATTTTATGCCCCTCAAAGTGATTTAGAGGGAATTAATCATCCGGCTATTAAATTTCATAATGGTAACAATCCTTGGCATATTGATCTTAATCTAAAAGATTCACCCACTTTATTGACTATGCTCATCGATCCCAGAGGAAAAGTTCACGCAACTACTGGAATTTTACCGACGAAATCAATTGATATTCCCCCGGATCAATATCAACAAGCGTTAGAGAAAATAGAAATTACTTTCTTCTCTGCTCCTATCTTGACAGATTATGGTAAAATTAATTTAGCTTTACCTAATGAAGTTGGTTATCAGTGGTCATGGTTGGAGAAAGAAAAGGAACAATGGTCAACTGCCGATAAAATAGGTCAAACTAATGTTAATGCTATCTTCTCTGGCAAGCAAGAAATTCGAGAGGGATGGTTAAAGTTAAGCACCAAAAAAGAGCCACCCAACCCTAATAGTCCTAATCCCTAAGTTTATTCAAAATTCACCCGTTAATTTTTTAAATCAAGGAGTATCAATTATGAGTAACACTAATGACTTAGTTCTACATCTAAAACTAGATACCATTATCTCCGATGCAGACAATCAAAGAGTTTGTAGTGCTTTTTTAAGCGAGAATGTTTCAGCTTTAAGTGGGAATATTTCGGCTTCTACTGAGAGCCAATATAGTGTTCATGGTAGTCCCCAAGTTGTGAGTGATGAACATTTTGGCAGTTGTTTCATTTTTGATGGAAGACAAGACTATATAGAAATTCCTAATTCAGAGGACATTAACTTTGCAACTAATCAAGATTTTACCGTTGCCAGTTGGATAAAAATAGCCAAAGAACAACCATTTAAAACCAATGGTGACAACGATATTATTGAAAAATGGAATGGTAGTAGAGGTTATCCCTATGTCATCAGATATATGCGTGATAGCCAAACAATCCATGCAGCAAGATATGATGGTTCTAATAATCCCTCTATCACCACCACAACTAAACTTAATAGTGAGCAATTTTATCACATTGCTTTTGTGAAAGAAGGGAGAAAGTTGCGGCTTTATTTAGATGGAGGTGAAGAAAATAGTACGGATGATACAACCCAATCTCAAACACAAAATGATTCACCTCTTTATCTAGCACGTAGAGGAGGAAGCAATGAAGCTTATGCTAACTATTTTGCGGGAACAATTGCTCATCTCCGCATCTATAATAAGGCATTATCCCCGGAAGAAATTAAACGGGATATGAATGATGATTTAACGGTGATCGCCGCTTTTAATCTTGCCTATCCTCTTGATTTTAATTTATATGAAGGAGAGGATCAAAAGTCAGTTATCTTTATTGAAAATGATACTAAGGGAGAAGAACTGGTTTTTGAAATTCAAAATGATACAGAAAAAGAGATTAATTTACCAGCAAAAAGTGGAGCAGTCACTCAAAATAATTATCATTTTGAATTAAGATTTAGACCTGATACTCTATCGCCTAAATCTTTACAGCAATTGGCTTTAAAAACCCAAAGTAATTGGAGTATGAGTTCTCCTGTTACTCAAGCAGATGGGATAGTTTCTCTCTATTTCTTAACAACTAATACTACCTTATCAGCTAATGAGGTCGTTACTTTAACCCTGCCAAACGTCAGTGCTTCAGCAGCGGGAGGGGCAAGAACAACCAGAGTTGAGTTTTTATGTCCAGAGTTTACTTATCAAGGAGAGACTTTAACTCATTATTACCGGGAAAAAAAGCTCAGCGTTATCGATCATCGAGGGAAGAAGAATATTCCGCTTCATGTCAGTTTTGTAGGCTCTAATCGGATTTTGAATGATGGCACAACGACCAATAAGTTAACTTTGCAAATTGTTAATGTATTAAAAGATAAATCTATTCCTTTGATTCCAGATAGTAAGGGGGATAATGCCTCTAAGTTTATTATCTCTTTTGATGTTCAAGAAGAAGGGCAGAATAAAGATTGGGCTTTGGGAACCACAAGTCAAGTACAAGGAATAGGGATTCAAGGAAAAGATTTTCGACTGAGGGCAAGACATATAGAGGAGTGGAAAATTGTTAAAGAGACTCAAGGAGAATCGCCAACTTGGACAATAACTAATCAAAATGAAGAAAACGTTGAGTTACGACAGGAACAGGGTATTGAATTAACAATTAACAATATCATTTCTTCTCTTCCTTCCGGTCAGACCAATCTTTATATACGCTATGAAAATATTCCGGGTTATTGGGATGGAACTTTTATTTGCACCATAGAGAAAATGCCCATTTTATATAAGGAAGGTAATGTAGGGATTGGTATCAGCGACCCAGGGAAATTCAAATTAAACGTACAGGGAGGCGATCTCAATGTTAGCGGCACAATTTACCGAGGTGGAAATCCTCTGATTTATGAAAATTATGAGATTTATTTAAGAGGTTCTGCTTTTGACTCTCCCGAAGGAAATAATACGTTTTTAAAAATTGCTAATGTTGCAATTACTATGACTAATAACAGGGGATTAAATACAGTTATTCTTCGTCCTGATGGTAGTTATAAAAAAGGCACTTCTCATGATATTTTTGCCGATAAAAGTTATTGGAATGATTGGGCAAATTGGATTAATGATCAAAACAATGTTGCTAATGGTGATGTTGTTGCAGTAGCTAGTTGGGATGCTATAAGGAATGCTCCTAGAGGTGGAGCTGCAGAAACTTTATTGACCTCCATTAAGGCTTTCAGGGCTTTTGAGGCAGAAAAAGGTGAATTTCCTGAGCGTTCTCCCTATGTTCTCTTATTTGTCAAAGGACGAGCGGGAGCAATGGAAGTCTGTCAACCCCATAAAGGACTTAATGCTCATCTGAAAACAACTTACTATGAACTGTTGAATTATGGTAATACTTCAGTCGTTTTAAGGGGAATGATTATAATGTGGGCTGGGGATGTCAATCAAATTCCTGTTGGTTGGGCTTTATGTGATGGCCAGAATGGTACACCCGATTTGCGAGATCGGTTTATAGTAGGTGCAGGATCTAACTATGGAGTTAAGACTACTGGGGGTCAGGCTACTGTAACCCTAACCGAAGCACAAATGCCTCCTCACAGACATACTGGAACAGCAGAAAGTAGTCAGCACCGGCATATCATCCCAACGGATAGTGGTGGTGGTGGAGAAGGTTGGGGGCAGGAGAGAATGATACAAGCAAATGTTTATAACAATGCAAATAATTGGGCTAATGCAAACAGCTACGCCTATACATACGGAGACCCTGTGGCACAATGGACTCCTAATTCAGCACCGACTGGGGGAAAGGGGGAACATACTCATAACTTGGCTATCAATCAAAGTGGTGCTGGACAAGCACATAACAACATCCCACCCTATTATGCGTTAGCCTATATTATGAAGCTATAGCCTTTTATTTTGCTCCAAATTAGCTAAAAAATGATGGAAAATTAAAAGCGATCGCCTCCCATCCCACTCCCAATTCTCTGAGGAATTTCTTATGATACAGACTTACCCTATTTCTAAAACTATCACCACCCTAGAAGCTCTTGAACAAAAGTTTAAATTATCTCCTACAGATAATGAGCTATTCTTTCAGGAATGGCAACAGGACTTACCTGAACTAACGGATCAAGAAAAAGAAACCCTAGAGCAAATTAAAAGACGGTTTTTACGTCATAGAAAACGAGTTTCTCTCACCGAAGGAGTTATCAATCAATTACTCATTTCTCCTTTACTGACATTAGCGGGTTTATATGATGAACCTTTCTATGTCACCACGGAAGCAAGTGTTGAACTAGAAATAGAAGAAGAGGAGGAAATCTTACGGGGGAGAATTGATACTTTAATTATTGCTCCACAACTGTGGGTGTTAATCATTGAATCCAAATCTACTATTGCTTTTCCTGTTGCTTTACCGCAAATAATGACTTACATGATGGCAAATCCTAACCCTCAAATACCGGTCTATGGTTTGATAGGTAACGGTGATGAATTTATGTTTATTAAAATGCTGACTCAAGGCGTTCCTCAATATGACTTTTCTAACATTTTTTCCCTGCTTTTACCCCGGAGAAATCAGTTAGAGGATATATTGCAAATTCTCAAACAAATTGCTAAAATTATGATCATAAACAGGACGGGTTAAGAAATTAAAATATCTTGAAATAATCGCTCTTTATTCTAGTCCTCTGTTAAAATGCGGAAAGCGTATCGAAGGGAGCTTCCCTCGGCAGCTCCCCCCTAATTCAACCCCTACCCTAAAAGAATGATTAACCATGACATTAACGATTGTCAATGACCCCCTAAAAACCATTCTTGCTCGACTGAAACAAGAGCTAAAAAGACATTACGGTGATCGCTTTCCAAAACCCTCAGCCATAATTAGGGCTTTTGGTTGTAAAATTTTTCAACAAGCTGAAGATTTAATTAGAGAAATTTCACCAAATAAAATAGAGCAGTATCATTATCGAGAATCATTATGCCAAACATCAAAATAATCTATTGGAATGTTGAAAATTTTGGAGATGCTCACGACGGACGAAGAGGAAATTATGTTCCCCTTTGTAATTTTATAGCTCAGGTTGTTCAAAATGTGGATGCTGATATCCTTTGTTTGATGGAGTTAAAACAAAATGCTGTTCAAAATCAAGGAGTAAATCCCTTAGCCTTATTACAACAAGCATTGCACAACTTAGCTCCTGCTACACACTGGTATTACGATTGGATACCGGGTTCTCTTGTTTTTAATGGTTTTGGAGCAAATTATAATCCGAACAATGTTAACTTTACAAATCAAGGTCGTAGAGAAGGTTATGCTGTTTTTTGGAGGCTAAATATTAGCAAATTTATCATGCAGTCGGCTGCTCCTATTGACCCACTAACAACCACACCACAAGGACAGGCTCGACCAATGGAAAATTTGCCCAATGGACATATTATTAATACTCAATCTAATGGAATTCTTAATAATTTTGCAATAAATCTAGGTTCTCAGTATTCAATTCCTCTTGGTACAGTGCCTCCCCCAGGAGGCGCACCATTACCAATGCTATTGAATCAGGGGGATATAATACCACAAAATACTCAAATAGGTCCAACTGGAATTCAACTAAATCAACTCATAAATGGAGTCAATCCAATTGTTGTTCCCGGTGGCTATACATTAACAGATAATTTGATTTTACCTGCTGTTAACTCTGTAATTGTACCGCAACATATCCTTAGTTTAGTTCTTTCTGGTAGAACTCAAAACTATAATCCTGGTGGTATCAATGATTGGGATTTATTGACTTTTCCCGGTGCGGATAGGGCAATATTATGGAATGGTAGCAGAAGACCAGCTTTCTGCACTATTAAAGTAAATAACTTTGGGAATGACCTTATCCCTATTACGATATATCACGCACCTTTATCTGATCCTGTGCAAGCAATGTATCATTGTGCAACCTCAAGATCACTATATGAAGCATACGATTACAATACCAATCAATATATACACAATACTCGCTCAATAGTTGGTGGCGATTTTAACGCACGACTTAATGGTAATGCACTCCATTACACCGCTTATACTGATGATTTTAACAATAACGGTGCTGGCTGTAATGATGCCACGGTAGCTCCACCTATTCAAAATATAAGAGTTAATAATAATCCTCCTCTTGCTCCACCAGCCTTTCCTCCTCCTCCTGCTCTCCTGACTCCTGCAAACAATCCACAAAATAAATCAACTGTACAATTAAAACATCCTATAATAGGTGCTGGAAATCCTGTATTGTCCAATAATACTGAGCATTATCGCAGGTCGGCTATTGACAACATATTTTATCGTGGTTTTACAGCAGCCGAAGCACCTCATCATGCTTTCGGCGATATCTATGATTTATTGCAAGCAGTTACAGGTGGTGGTTTAGGTTTAGCCAATTTTCAGATTCCTCCTGCAATAATTCAAATGTTCAGATTACTTCCTATTTTCCACCAAGGAAATTTTCCTTTGCCACCACATCCTGGAATTAATAATGTATTAAACAACACTACGTTATTTTTTGATATTGGGCAAGGAAGTTTTCCTCAGATGTTCAGTCCTCCCGCAGGTAATGTCCCTTTTGCTGGACAGCAACCTCTTCCACAAATCGTAACCCCAGCAAGACGTGCAGCAGAGTTTTTAAGGGTATTTGTCAGTGACCATTTACCCGTTATTTTTGAAATGAATTTAGTACCTCCTGCACCTCCTCCTGCACCTCCTCCTGCACACCCCAACCCAGGAGATCCTCCTCCTTCTCCAAAAAGGAGACGAACTGTTTAAAAAAAGCTTTAAGGGTGCATAGCAAAAGATACAAAATAAAACAACATAAGCACATGAATAGTTCAGATGTCAAAACTCAAATAGATCGGTATATCAGCAATAACATTATTGCTTTATCATCTCAAAACAACGACCTCAATTCTCCCAAGATTAATTCAGTAATTAATACCTATTTTTTGGGAAATATAACGGGGTCATTGCAACTTGTTAATGGTGATACAGCGACTATTGAAAATGAACAGGTAATTTATCAACTCAGTTTAGATACGCAAAATTTCTTTCTGTATAAAAACACCTCAACTATAGAGGCAAAAATTACATTTTTTATTCATAACGATGTTGTTGAATTCACTATAGAGACAAAAATGCCAGAAAGTTATCATTTTGCTGATAGCTTCAGTGAACTGGCAAATCAACCCACTTTACCGATTAATCAAGTTATCATTAAAAACTGTGTCTTTACTATTCAATCTCAAGAGGTTGATTCTGTTGATTTTGATGCTGATTTACAAGCAATAGGACCATTGGAAAGAATTGCTTGGATGACAACAGGAGAAGTAAAATTAAGTGGCAACATTAATTTTCAAACTGTTGATAATAAACAACTTCCCATCTTAAATCTGACAGCAAAGATTTTAACGCCTTTATCCTTTGGGATTTTTACCCTTGATATAGCTGTTAGGCTAAAATCTTTTGTATATTCCATTCCTAATAATACTCCATCCTATCTATTTTTAACTCAAGTAGAATTAGTTACCGAATTTAAAACCTGTAAATTAACAATTCCTGTAATCATGCCACTTTACGGGAAAGAACAATATTTACTATCATTTTACTTAGATTTAGCGAAACCAAAACCTGTCATAAACAATCTCAATGATTTATCAGGATTTACTGATAATAACGATCCAAGCAACTTACTTGATATAGAAATATCACTTGGCAATGCAACATTTTCTCTAGATAGCGTCAGTGCTGTTTTAAATCCTGTTACTCAACAGCTAGTTAATATACAATTTGGTATCAGTTTTTCTCTTGATTGGACGATTATTCCCAAGACACTTGAGTTAGAAAAAGTGGGTGCAGTTTTTACAATAAGCAACCCTACAAAACCTCAAAAAGAAAATATTGGTATTTATCTGTTTGCAGAATTGAAAATAGGTTCAATTTTTTTAGAAACATCCATTTTATTGCCAGAGAAGATATTACAAGCACAATTAGAACAAGGTAGCGAGATTGATGTTAATGAGGTCATTAATACTTTAGCAAGAGGAATTACTTTACCAGGGGATGATGAACTCAAAATTTATGACCTTGAAGTTTATGCTAATGTTAAAAAAGGGGAAGAATCCTATTCATTTCAAGCGGCAGCATCAGGACATTTAACTATTATTCAGGGATTAGTTATTAATAATATTGCTTTCTGGATTGAATACCAAAATCAATCTTTTTCGGATGTTAGACTCAGTAGTACACTTACCCTAATTAACGCAGGAGTTGAATTATTTCTCCTCGCTAATTATCAAAATGACAATGGTTGGTATTTTCAAGGAAGTACAGGATATGGACAAAAAATTCCGATTAGAAACCTAATAAATGATATTACTAATTTATTCGGTACTGATACAACCCTACCTTCATCTGTATCAGACTTAATTATTGAAAATTTCGGACTCTCATTTAATACAAAAACTAAAGATTTTACCTTTACCTGCGAGTCCAAATTTCCCATTAATAATCAAGAAGTAGATATTACAGTCAATATTAATATTACCCAACAACAAGACGGCTCTTATAAAAAACACTTTGATGGACATATCACCATTGGTAGCTTAAAATTTGCTCTCATTTTCGATGCGGATAAAACCTCTACTAATTTCCTCGCCGCTTACCACGATGAAAAAACGGTCAAAATTAAGGACTTAATTGGTTATCTTGACCCCCAACTCAAAGATGAAATTCCCGAAGGGCTAGAAATAAGCCTCAAAGATGCCCTATTTGTGTATGCTAAACAACAAAGCTTAACTAACTTTCTCTTTGGTTTAAATATTGGTGGTGGCATTAACCTCTCTAACCTGCCCTTAGTTGGACGGGAATTTCCTCCCAATGAAACCCTGAAAATTTCCCTACAAGTCTTAGTAACTAAAGCGAATTTTACAGCCCCAGAACTACAAACCTTAAACACTTTATACACCGACGGAGGCATTAAACTACCCACCACCGATATTAACCAACGTCTCGACCTTATCCCCTCGCTTCAATTCGGAAGCGAAATCCAACAATTAGAACTCCCCATCACCATCAATAAACAGACGGGTCAAATAGAAGGAACAACCCCCCCACGGGATAATAACCTTTCTCCCCCAGTCGTCACCCCTTCCTCTACTCCCACCCCAATTAGTGATAGTACCAAATGGTTTACACTGCAAAAAAGCTTGGGTCCCGTCCACTTTCAAAGAATTGGTCTGAAATACCAAGACTCAAAAATCTGGGTTTTATTAGATGCTAGTCTTAACCTAGCTGGACTTTCCCTCTCCCTCGATGGACTTGGCGTTAACTCCCCCCTCAATCAATTTGACCCCAAATTTGACCTTAAAGGCATCGGCATCGACTACAAAGGCAGCGACACCCTAGAAATAGGAGGCGCATTCCTCAGAACTACCCGAAACGGCATAGACGAATACGACGGTGCCGCCGTTATCAAATTTAACGTCAAAGGCAAAGCCCTCAAACTTTCCGCCATTGGGTCCTATGCTTATTTTGAAGGACATCCCTCCCTCTTTATCTACGCCCTCCTCGACTACCCCATCGGTGGACCCTCCTTCTTCTTCGTCACCGGGTTAGCCGCCGGCTTTGGCTATAACCGCGCCCTCAAAGTCCCCACCATTGACCAAGTTGCCACCTTCCCCCTCGTCGCCGAAGCGGTTAACCCTCCTCCTGCTGCTGGCTCTAATTTAGACAAAGCCGCCCGACTCACAGGAGAACTAACCAAACTCCGAGACTATATCCCCCCCGAAACTGGGCAAATATTCCTCGCCATCGGTGTTAAATTCAACTCTTTTAAACTAATTGACTCTTTTCTCCTGCTTACCGTCGCTTTTGGTAATCGTTTTGAACTTAATATACTTGGTTTAGCCACCCTCATCGCCCCTGCAAATGTAGGCGCAGGAGTCCCCCCGGTTGCCCAAGTACAACTAGCCATCAAAGCCAGTTTCCTCCCCGCCGAAGGATTTATCGGCGTTATTGCCCAACTTACTCCTAACTCTTATATCCTTTCTCAAGCTTGTCATCTCACTGGAGGATTTGCCTTTTATGGCTGGTTTGCCCCTAACGTCCATGAGGGAGATTTTGTCCTCACTTTAGGGGGTTATCATCCCCTCTTTAAAGTCCCAGACCATTACCCGAAAGTACCTCGCCTTGGGCTTAATTGGCAAGTTAGCAGTGAACTTTACCTCAAAGCAGATGCTTATTTTGCCTTGACTCCTTCCGCTATCATGGCCGGGGGACACCTCCAAGCTACTTGGAATAGTGGTCCTCTGAGTGCTTGGTTCAACGCCGGGGCAGACTTTCTCATGTCTTGGAAACCCTATCACTACGATATTTCTATCTATATTGATATGGGGGTTTCCTATACTTTCCAATTTTTCGGGACTCAGCATATTACCGTTCAATTAGGGGCAGATTTACACATCTGGGGACCCGAATTTACAGGGATTGCCCATATTCATCTTTGGATTATTTCCTTTGATGTGCGCTTTGGTAGCAGTGCCTCGCAAGCACCCACAGCCATTGACTGGAATGAGTTTAAAACCTCTTTTCTCCCTGCTGCTGATGCTATTTGTAGTATTACTGTTCAAGAGGGTTTAGTCAGAAAAGTTAATCAAGATGATAAAACAGATTTAGGGATCATTAATCCTAAAGATTTCTGCTTAGTCACTAATTCAGTCATTCCTGCTAAGAAAGCTGTCTATACTAAAGATATAACTCTTCAAGACGATCAAATCCAAATCGCGGAAAGTAATACCCAATTTGGCATCAGTCCAATGGAAGTCAAATCGGAGCAATTAACCTCAGATTTAACGATTAGTATAACTAGAGATGGCAAGTCTCTAAGTTCAGAAGAATTTGACAAAGATTTTACTTGTATTCCCCTATTTAAAAAAGTTCCCATCGCACTTTGGGGCGAATCTTTAACCCCTAGTTTGAATGGTAATCAATTTATTGAAAATACCCTATCTGGATTAGAAATTAAACCTAAAAAACAACCAGATACAGGAGCAACCAAAGCCATTAATCGCAGTGAATTACAATTTAGCACTACTCCAATTAATAATGCTTATCATTGGCAGACAATTGGCACTTTTCAGGAGGAAACCACTAAAAACATCCGTAACACTATTGTAGATAACGCAGTCAACAACACCAGAGATAATTTACTAAAAGCACTAAATTTGAAAAGTGAAGAAATTGATCTCAGTGCAACAATTGCCAACAATTTATTAGGTTCACCTAAAATTGGAGTTTTAGTTAATTAATTATTATTAAAGGAGTCAAAAATGCCAGAAACTACCACAAATGAACCCACTAAAATTGAATTTATTCAGTATCATCAACCAGCTTTAAAAGATGGTGATTATGAGATTACTATTACACAAGAAATAAAAGAGGAAAAAATTACAGCAAATAACTCCTTTCAGATTACTAGAAAATTTTCTGTAGGTGCAGAAAGATTTGACTTAAAACCTACAGACATCCACGCTGTATTTCCCCCTGATGGTAGCTTAGGAGAACATTCTAACGTTTTACCCCATATTATCTTAAACCGTAGTACCTTACCTTGGGAACGTCAGGCTATTTCTAACAATAATAATATTCCTTGGTTAACTGTATTATTATTTGAAGAAACGGAAGCACCAGAAACTCAAATCATTACCCTAAAAACCTTAAAAGATATTAATATTTATCCCGCTAAATTTCCCAATTTTACCCTAGAAAGTGGACAACATGAAGACGATAAAGTAATAATTGTTGATGTCCAAAAACAGTTATTAGAAAAAATTTTACCCACTAAAGAAGACTTAACTTATCTTGCTCATGTTCGTCAAGGAACAGATGAGCAAGGAAAATTAATCGGCGATGAATTAGCCGTTATTATTTGTAATAGACTTCCTCAAAAAAGTGGCAGAAGTATCGTCCATCTGGTTTCTTTAGAAGGACGTTATAATAATAACTGGTTTGATTTTCAGGGAGCAGGAGATAATGATAAGATTCGTTTAGTTAGCCTAAAAAGTTGGAGTTTTTCTTGTATTGATGAAAATCAAAGTTTTCAAGGACTTTTGACCAATCTTAACCGAGAACCTAGTACCCTAAGATTGCCACAAGTTAATAATACTGAAGCCGAAAAATATCTATCTATGGGTTATGTTCCCTTACCCCATTTTTTACGACAAGGAGGGAAAACCTTCTCTTGGTATCATAGCCCTTTAATCACAGGAAACAACCCTAACAATAACATCACTTTACCCATTCGTACAGCAGATGAATTAATCATATATAATCCTGATAATGGGATGTTTGATGTTTCATACTCTGCTGCTTGGGAATTAGGAAGATTACTCGCTTTACAGAGTAAAAATTTATCCGTTAGTCTCTATAATTGGAAACGCACTCATAGACAAAGCTTACAAAATGTAGAAACTCATTTACCTGTTTATAATCAACCTAATACAGAACTTCCTGAAAGTATTTATAATTGGTTTGAAGATTTAAATCTTCTTAAAGGTGTACCCTTTAATTATCTCGTTCCCGATGAACTTATGTTACCTGTAGAATCAATTCGTTTCTTCTATCTTGATTCTCTTTGGATAGAATGCTTATTAGATGGAGCATTTAGTATTGGTCGAGTAACTACATCAGATCATAAACATGATCAAGAAAATAAAACAAATCCTGCTGTTAATAATTACCCCATAGTAACTGGTTTTTTACTCCGTTCAGATGTGGTGTCAGGTTGGCCAGGTTTACTCGTTGATGGTTATAATGAAGATGATACAAAAAAGATTGAATTACTACGGATGGAACGTCTTTCCGCTAATGTTTTAATTTGTTTATTTAAGGGAGAAATCAAGAGATTAGATATTCACCAAAAACCAGAAACCTTACATTTCGGACTAGACTGGGATGATGAGAATAAAACCTTTTACAAAAAATTAAAAAACTTAGATGGTCAGGAAATTAACAAAAAGGTTGATAATATTCCTTGGAAAGATTCAGAAAAAAGAGTTATAGATATCAATTCACTTACTAACAGGATTAAAGAACAAGTGGACAATAGTAGCTCATTTACCTCTGCACAATTGGCTTTAGAGATGATTGAAGGAGTAGAAAAAGTGAGATTTATTGGTTCTTAAAAACCTATTAACTAGGTAGGCATTAAAAATTATCAGATGCCCCCCTTATTAAGGGGGGATCCCCCCGCCTATCGGCACCCCCCTTATCAAGGGGGGCAGGGGGGATCAAACCTAAAATCCATTTTTAATTTAATTATAACCAGCTACTTAGCATCGTATTTTTGCTATCTTTCAACCTAAATTTAAAGAATAAAATAAGGACGCTGCCAATTGCGTCCTCAAGGTATCTGGAAAAGGCTTTTTTCCTAGACTTTCCGAGAGTAGTATTCCACTACTAACAGTTCATTAATCGAGAGGGCAATCCATTCTCTTTCCACAACGCCATTCACTTTGCCCACGAGGGTGTTTTTGTCAAATTCCAAATGACTCGGCAGATTGGCTAAACCGGGGTATTCCATATTTCTTTTGACTAGATCCTGGGAACGCTC
>Ga0315904_10005901_pt1 | contig 16877 bp, 12 predicted proteins | sample LakEriMetagenome_6_FD_203529 | JGI IMG/M metagenome (GOLD analysis project Ga0315904, IMG submission 203529) | Freshwater fungal communities from buoy surface, Lake Erie, Ohio, United States - Buoy 12 MA120 | ecosystem: Environmental > Aquatic > Freshwater > Lake | place: USA: Lake Erie, Ohio...
TTCTCCTTCGGGCTGAACGCCATCGGGTGCCAGTTATGCCCGCCCAGCGCGCCCGGCGTCACCAGCGCAGGCTTGCCGGTCTTGTCCACCCGCGTTTCGGGGTTTTCGATCGGGCGGCCGGTCTTGGGGTCGATCCCGGAGGCCCAGTTGACACTGACATAGGGCTTGGCGGAGATGAACTTCCCCGTCTCGCGGTCGATGACGTAGAAGAACCCGTTCTTGGGCGCCTGCATCAGCACCTTGCGGGGTTTGCCCTCGATTTCCATGTCGGCAAGGATGATGTGCTGCGTGGCGGTGTAATCCCACGTCTCGCCTGGCGTGGTCTGGTAGTGCCAGACATATTCGCCCGTCGAAGGCCGGATCGCGACGATGCTGGAGAGGTAGAGGTTATCGCCCTCGCCCGTCCCGTCAGCGCCTGGCGAACGGTAGGCGCGGTTCCATGGGCTGCCATTGCCGACCCCGATATAGAGCAGATCAAGCTCGGGATCATAGGCCATCGAATCCCACACCGTGCCGCCGCCGCCGATTGCATCGGAAGCGCCGAGCACATCCATGTTCCACGTCTCGGCCGCCTTTTGCAGATACGCGGGCGCGTTCTTGGGATCGCCGCCTTCGGGAACGGTGTAGAAGCGCCAAAGCTCCTCGCCATTGTCGGCGGAATAGGCCGCGACATAGCCGCGCACGCCAAACTCGGCGCCGCCATTGCCGATGATCACCTTGCCATCGATCACGCGCGGCGCGCCGGTGATGGTGTAGCTGTTCGACTGGTCGACGGTGACCTTCTCCCACGCGACCTTGCCGGTTGCGCGGTCGAGCGCCACCAGCCGCCCGTCAAGCGTACCGAGGAACAGCTTGTCACCCCAGGCCGCCAGCCCGCGGTTCACCGTGTCGCAGCAGGCCTTCACAGCCGTCTCGCCCGGCACCTTGGGATCATATTCCCACAGCTTGGCGCCGGTGGCCGCATCAAACGCCTTTACCTTGCTCCATGCGGTGGTGAGATAGAGCTTGCCGTCCATCACCAGCGGGGTCGCTTCCTGCCCGCGCGCGGTGTCCATATCGGCAAACCACGCAAGGCCCAGATCTCCCACGGTGTCCTTATTCACCGTGTCGAGCGGCGAATAGCGCTGTTCGGAATAGGTGCGGCCGTGGCTGATCCAGTTGGCGCTGTCGCCATCCGCGCTCACCAGCATTGCGGTGGTGATGCCACCCGCCGCACCCGTGCCGCTTTCGCCTCCAAAGATCTGGCTGCAATTGGCCAGCATCCCGGCAGACAGCAACAGACCCGTGCTCGCGGCCCAACGCATCAGCTTCATTGATCCCACTCCCTGTATTTTACGATTATATTGCCGCGAGAAACTTCGCTTGTCCATGCCTGCCCACCGTGCCTATCTGGCGCGGTCGAGGGGCAGACAGGAGAGTTTCGATGTGCGATGAGAGCAAACTGGACGAATGGGCGCGGGCGACCATCAGCCGCCGCCAGTTCGGCGCATTGACGGGCGCTGCGGCGCTGGCGGCCTGCGCCTCGGGCGAGAGCGCGGGTAATGCGCAGACCCCCATCCCAGGCCTCAAAGAAAAGGGGGTCACCTTCGCCACCACCGACGGGACGATGGACGGCTTTCTGGTCCAGCCCGAAAGCGGCAAGCACCCGGCGGCGATCCTGTGGCCCGACATTGCCTCGATCCGCGAATCCAAGCGCATGATCGCCCGCAAACTCGCCAGCGCGGGCTACACCGTGCTCGTGGTGAACCCCTATTACCGCGATGTGGCGGGCGAGCAGTTCGCCGATTTCGCCGGCTTTATCGCAGGCGGCGGGTTCCAGAAGGTCGGCCCGTGGCGCAAGAAGCTCGATGCGGCCGCGATCATGCGCGATGCCAGCGCTATCGTCGCTTGGCTCGACAGGCAGGACGGTGTCGACAAGGCCAAGGGCATCGGCACCCAGGGCTATTGCATGGGCGGGCCCTTCACCGTTTGGAGCGCAGCAGCCGTGCCCGGTCGGGTCAAGGCAGCGGCAAGTTTCCATGGCGGCGGTCTGGTGCGGCCCGACAATCCGATGAGCCCGCATGCGCTGCTCGGCAAGGTTGATGCAAGCCTGCTGATTGCCGTGGCGCAGGATGATGATGCCGAAGCGCCCGCGGACAAGGTGACCTTCGCCGATGCCGCCAAGGCCGCCGACGTGAAGGCGACTGTGACGGTCTATGCCGGCGATCACGGCTGGATGGTGTCTGACAGCCCTGCCTTTAATGCCGAGGCCGCGGCGAAGGGCGAGGCCGATATGCTGGCGCTCTACAGCGCGGCGCTTTGACTTTCCTATCGGGCGTCGAGGGCGCTAGGCTTGTCCCCGATGTCTGCCGGTAATGCCGCCCCGCTCAGCACCCGCGCGCCGCGCCTTCGCGGCAGGGGCGTTTCAGGACGTGGATTTTCCAGTTCTGGACAGCGTCTCATGTGTCTCTAACAGGCGCGCAGCAAGCCGGCAGGACGGCGCGCGCGCTAGACGACTCAGCGCGCCTTTGCCCGCTCGTTGGCCGCGCCGAAGCGCCCGTGCTGGCGGAAGCGCAGCATCCACTTGTCGAGGAACAGGCCGAGCGGCTTGGCCTCGATCCCCAGATCCGCCAGCGTCAGCGCGCCCTCGCCGACGACATTGCCGGCCTTGAGCAGCGTCCACTGGTCGCGGCTCATAGGGGTGCCGGGGAGCGCGGCAAAGGTCGCCGAAAGCCCGTCGGGCATGGCGAGAAGCACGCGCTTGCGGCCCTGGGCTGCGGCGATCCGCTCGTGGATCTCCATCATGCTGAGCTGTTCCGGCCCACCGAGCTCATAGGTGTGGCCGCCGTGACGTTCGGGGTGTTCAAGTGCCACCGTCACCGCCTCGGCGACATCGTCGGCATAGACCAGCTGCAGTTTCACCGCAGGGCCGAACACCGGTAGCACGGGCAACATCTCGATCATCCCACCGAACAGGTTCAGGAAGTTGTCGTCCTTGCCGAACACGATCGAGGGCCGCAGCACAGTCGCCTGGCCGAAGCCCGCGAGCACCGCCGCTTCGCCCGCCGCCTTGGCCCGCGCATAGCCCGCGCTCGAGCCAGCATCCGCGCCGATCGCGCTGACATGCACAAGCGCGCGCACGCCCTTGGCCGCCGCGATCCGGGCGATCGTGCCGGGCGCCTCGCCCATCACCGCGTCGAGATTGCCGCCGAACACACCAACCAGGTTGACGACATAGCTCGCCCCCTCAAGCGCGGCTTCGACATGGCTTTGCCGGGTAATGTCGCAGGGCATGAATTGCAGCTGCCCGAGATTGGCGAGCGGCTTCAGCGCAAAGCCCTTTTCCGGGTTGCGACTGGCAAGCCGCAGCCGCGCGCCGCGCGCGAGCAGGCTCTGGGCGACATAATTGCCGATATAGCCGCTGCCGCCGAAGATCGTGACAAGCTGGCCGGAAAGCGGAGAGGAGGTGGGCATGGTCAGGTTGCTCTTGCTGGCGGTCCGTGAATCTGTCCTGCGCCATGCGACAATGCAGCGGCGCGGGCAAGCGTTCCCATGGGTCCGCCGGCGCAATTGGTGGCGTCGGGAAAGAGAGTGAGGGCCCCGTGCAAGTTACCCGCGAGGTTTGCGTTGACAGCAGCCCCCCGCGCTCGCTAAAGGGCCGCGGCTACCCATCCTGCGGTCTCGATGATTGGCAGGTCCCGTGCCCAGATGGCGGAATTGGTAGACGCACCAGCTTCAGGTGCTGGCGCTCGCAAGGGCGTGGAGGTTCGAGTCCTCTTCTGGGCACCAGTTGCATATCTCCCGACGTAGCTTAGAGTATCGCCACAACGGCGGTATTCTGCTATTTTTCAGCGTCTTTCGTTGCGGAGTGTGCCTCGATGCGTCTGAGCAGTTCATCGATTTTGTGTACCCCTCTGTGTCCATGTACATGGCAGGAGTCGGCCGCATGTACACACCCATCGGTTGAGGGGGCGCGGTCATGGCATTGAACGATGTCGCATTACGCGCGCTGAAGCCTCAGACTCGCAGCTACATGGTCGCGGACGAAAAGGGGCTTTGCATCGAAGTCGCTTCAAGCGGCTCGAAGCTCTGGCGCTTTCGCTATCGGTTTGCAGGCAAACCGCGAAAACTCGCTCTTGGGTCCTATCCCGAGGTGTCACTGAAAGAGGCTCGCCTTCTGCGAGACGAAGCCCGAAGATCAGTTCGTGAAGGGACAGACCCCGGGGTGGCGCGCAAAACTGCGAAGCTGACAGCCCGCTTCAACGCCGCCAACACCTTCGGGGCGGTGGCCGAAGAATACATCGAGCACAAACTTGCGAAAGAAGGTCGGGCGGACGTTACTATTGCGAAGGCGAAGTGGCTTCTGCTTCAGATGAAGCCGCTATGGGACCAGCCTCTCGTCGATATAAAGCCAGCCGAGGTTTACGGCGTGCTTCGTCGCTTGGAGGGGCAACGGAAACACGAGACAGCGAAGCGCTGTCGCTCCTTTACCAGTCGCGTGTTTCGTTACGCCGCTGCAACCGGCCGGGCGGAGAGCGACCCCGCCGCAATGCTCGCGGGGCAGTTGATCGCTCCGAAGGTAAAGCATCATGCAGCAATCCTTGAGCCCGCAAAGCTGGGAGAGCTGCTGCGCAGCATCGATGCTTTCGAAGGCGCGCCGATTACCCGATTGGCTTTGCAGATTGCGCCGCACGTCATGGCGCGGCCCGGGGAACTGCGGCAGGCGACATGGGACGAGTTCGAACTCGACCAGAAGATCTGGCGTATCAAGCCAGAGCGCATGAAGATGCGCCGCCCACATGCAATCCCGCTGTCCGAGCAGGTTCTGGGTTACCTGCGCGAGTTGGAGCAGTTTTCTGGGCCGGAAGACTACGTTTTCCCGGCGTTTCACACAACGCTTCGCCCAATGAGCGAAAACACAATGAACCAAGCATTTCGTCGCATGGGTTACACCAGCGACGAAGTGACAGCCCATGGGCTGAGAACGACAGCTTCGACGCTTCTCAACGAAAGCGGTAAGTGGCATCCCGACGCGATCGAGCGTGCGCTTGCACACGGAGATAGCGATGCTGTCAGAGGCATCTACAATCGCGGGCAATACTGGGAAGATCGCGTTCGGATGATGCAGTGGTGGAGCGACTATCTCGATCGGCTCCGTGAAGGGGGGGACGTTGTTCCCCTCCGCTCGAGTACCTCCCCATGAGCGATGAGACCTTGGGTCTCCAGTGGGACCGGATCGAGGATTTATCTGGCTGTAAGTTTGAAGAACGACTCAGGAATGAGATCGAAAGCAATCTGCGGTGGTTTCGATCTTGTAGCGGCGAATATGCCGATGGAGTTCGCGCAAGCGATTTTGGCATGGCCCTGAAATCTCTCGAGAGAATATCGAGAACTGAATTCTCGAGATTTCAACTAGAGGCGATCGAAGAGGAACTGCGCACTGTGATGTGGTTCCTTGAAGTGATGTCTCACTCTGAGGACGATCCGGCTATAAGCAAGAAATACTTCCTCTATGTGAAAGTTTGGAATTGTATTGCCAAGGCCGGTGTCAAGCTCTCCCAAGGTAAAGGCACGCCAGACCACCGTCTATCGCATGCGCAGAAAGTTTTTCGAGAGATATGCCGACAGGCAGGCATCTTGTTCACTTCAGACCAAGCTTTGGCGAGTGCCCTCAAGAGGGCACTGCGCGACGCCGGACAACGGGGGCAGAAATAGGTCTCCCAATTTGCCCCCGTGACCGACACCTTTACGCGCCATAACTGATCTCCCCACACGCCACATGACGTGCGGAGGTCAGAATGAAGTACATCAGCATCAATGATTTTTGCGAGCGCTTCCAATGCAGTCGGTCGACTGTTTATCGCCTCGCTCGTGGCGGAGCGTTCGCGATCGTCAAAGTCGGAAGATCGAGCAAGATTGCTTTGGACGAAGCTGAAACGTGGGCTTCGTCCCTCCCCGTTATGGGAGGTAGGGCATGAGCAAGTTCAACGGCTTGACTTCGTTCTTTCTCCTGAGCGGCGGACTGAAGATATTCCCGTGCCGCGAAGGGGGCGCGGCCGCCAAAGCGCCGTACACGCGGCATGGGTTCAAAGAGGCAACCAATAACTCGGCAATAGTCGAAGTTTGGCGTTCTCAATTTCCCAATGCACTCTGGGGGCTGCCCTGCGCAATGAACGGCGTGCTGGTATTGGACGCGGACCGACACGGGAACGGCGACGGCGTAAGCAACCTTATGCGCATCTTCGACCGGCACCAGTTTGACTGGCATCAGGTTCCGGTTGTGGCCACCCCCCGAGGCGGATACCACTTCTATTTCCGCCGACCCAATGGAATGGGTCGAACACGCGGGGCTCTGTGCGAAGCAGTCGACATTAGGGACAATGCTTACGTCATCGCACCGGGCTGCGCGATGGCCGACGGTGGTCGTTACGAGCTCGTGGAGGGCGGTTTCTCCCTCTGGGCCGAGGTCATTTTCAAAGGTACGTTGAGACCGCCACCTGCCTGGTTGCTCCCACTGCTCCTCGCCCCTGCAGAGCCTCCGCGCAAGCAAGTGCATGCACAATTGGATGACGAGTTCCTCAGAAGTCGAATGCGGGGAATTATTCGTGTCGTCCTTGATGCCCAAGAAGGCCAACGCAACTCCACCCTATATTGGGCCGCGTGTCGATTTGCGGATTTGGTCCACGACAACCTTGTACTGCACGAATTCGCGCAGGCGCTGCTGGAGGAGGCTGGTGAACGTGTGGGTCTTTCCGCGTGCGAAGCAAGCGCGACGGCCGCAAGTGGCTTGCGCAAGGCGGGGGAGGGCGATCGCGATGCCCGCTAATCCTGCGAATCCCGCTAATTTTGTGCAAGCAGATGCCACAGGACTAATTTTGGAGGCGGCGGCCGAACTAGCGATTATCGGCGAAAAACGCGCTTTGTTCCGCGAGCTGCCGCCCCCACCCGACTTCCCAGTCGAGGCTCTTGGGCCGCTTCGTCAGCCAGCTCTTGCTATCCAATCGAAGACGCAAGCGCCGATCGCGATCTGCGCGCAATCTGTGCTGGCCGTTGCGACCCTAGCAGTTCAAGCGCAGATCGACGTGGCTCTGCCGGGCGGCGGAACTAAGCCTGTCGTCAACATGTTTGCTTCCATCGCCGAGAGCGGCGAGCGAAAAACCAGCGTCGATAGGATCGCGCTAGCTCCTGTTCGAGAACTGGAATCGCAATGGAACAAGGATCACAAGCTCGCCACGGCAGAATATGAAAACCGCCTTGTCGCGTGGAAGACCGCTCGGTCAGGCCTAAAGAAGGGAAGTGTGCCTGACATGGTGGCCGCGCTCGGCCAGATTGGTTTGGAGCCGGAGGCGCCGCCGCACCCCATGATGATCTGCTCGGACGTAACGCCGGAGGCGCTGGTCCTGCACCTCGAGAAAGGCAGGCCCATGGCGGGGCTGTTTACTGCCGAAGGTGGAATTTTGGTTGGCGGTGCAGCCTTCACAGACGAAAGCAGGATGCGCACGGCAGCGCTGCTAAACAGCTTGTGGGATGGCGAACCGATCAGGCGGCAGCGTGTTGGAACGGGCACTACGTTCCTTCCCGGTCGTCGCTGCTGCGCGCACATCATGATGCAGCAGGTCGTCGCCGACCGATTGCTCGGCGACTCAATGCTTGATGGCATGGGGATGCTCGCTCGAATGCTGATCGTTGCGCCTGAGAGCACAGCGGGAAGTCGGCTATTCAAGCGCGACGAGCCTCAAAATGCCGTGATCCTTGAGACCTATAACGATCGAATCTCAGCCTTGCTGCGGCTGGACCTTCCAACCGACGATTTTGCCGGCAGGGAACTGACCCCAAGAGCAATACCTCTCGACAGTGAGGCCATTGCCGCCTGGATTACCTTTCACGATCAGTGCGAGACGGCGATCCGAAAAAACGGTGAGCTCATCACGATCAAGCCCTTCGCTGCCAAACTGGCGGAACATGCTGGTCGGCTGGCCGCAGTCATAGCCGTCTATGCTGATCCGCAAGCCCAGCATGTGCCACTGTGGGCGATGGAGGCCGGCATTCGACTGGCGGGCTATTACGCCATGGAAATGCTGCGTCTTCACGGCGGGGCGAGCGTCCCGGTACCACTCCGTCATGCTCAAAAGCTGCTGGAATGGTGGCAAAGGCGCGATGAACCCATCCTCTATCTCGCCAAGATTTATCAGTATGGCCCCCCCGACCTCCGAAACGGCAAAACTGCAAAGGCGGCGGTAAGAGTATTGATCGAACACGGATGGGTCGAACAACTTGAGCCGGGAATGGAAGTCGATAGCAAGGCACGAAGAGACGTGTACCGACTGGTGCCATGATGACGTTCAAGTGGCCGATTAGCGGATTCGCATGATTAGCAGGTCCACCTCCGCGCCTTACGCGCGGGGCGCAGCGATTATCGAAGCGGCTGGGCGCTAATTGCCGTAAAACACGAGAACCGGCGCGACAGCACCGGATGAGCGGCACATAGGCCACAGGTGCGCAATCTGCCGCTCACAGCTGAAAAATTCCGCTATCACAGCCATTTGCGCACCAGCTTTGGGCAAGTCGGCGCTAAGCGAAGCGCATCGGCTGGAGGCGATCTTGTCGCCCAATGGACACATAAAACAACGTAAAACAGGGGTTCTCGATGTGCGCCTCCTTGCACTCGCCTGATGAGCGTCGCGTCGAAACTCCCTTTGGATTTCACGTTGGCGGGTTTCGGCGGGCCCCGAAAAGCTCAATGGCCGAGTATCGTCCCCATTCTATCAGCAAGCGCAGCTGTGAGCGCCGCTCGACCTTCAGCGTTGTTCAAGTAGCGAATATAGCGAAGATGTCGCAGATCGAACGGTATGTCGTGTTCACTCTGGGTTATCAGGATGACCTCTCGTCCCAGTGTATGCGCGATTCCAGCTTCGTAAAAGACGTTCGGATTTCGACCTGAGCAATCGCAAATCACGACCCTAGAGCGATCGATCAATGAAACTACGTCTTGGATGATCGCCGGATTTTCCCAGATATCGTCAGCCCTTCTACAGCGAAGGCCTGCTGCATCAGAAGCTTCTTGAATAGCTGCATACACGTCGTTGAAGGCTGCGTCGAAAGGCATCATCGCCGACGCCAGTTGCTGCTCAATGTTCTCGTGTTCAGCTATCTGGAAGACAGTCGGCCTTTGACGCCGTGGACGCACTGTCCTCAGCAAAAATCTGTACAGATCAACGTCCTTGACTGCCCAATGATTGCGATGGAATTCGAAGTCGTTGTCAATATCGAGATTTCTTCTGCCAGCGAAAATCATCCGATTTTGCAACGGCGGTACGTCCCCATCGAGCGCAAATTCGAAGACGATTTCTCGACCAACAATTCGGCAACGAGTGATTGTTCCGACGTGGCAGACTTGATCGTCCACACCCTCATTCATGAAGAGGCATGGCAACTGCATCAGTTGTTCAATTGCAGGCGAGCCATTGACCCTAAAACGCTCCGCGATGGGATCGTCGGTGTGTTCGAACATCCGCCCGAGAGGCAGGGCCCCATTACCGTCCCCCCAGTCAAACCATCGAACAATCAGATTGAACATTTTTGCGCCCCGGTATCTAAGTTCGCACACCTCATTGGAAGAAAGCTATGACCGTAAACCGCAATCATTTCAAACGATCGTATAGGAATCTCCCGCAGTGGGATTGCCCGACATGTGGCAAAGGCCACCTTATTGTCGTGCCCGAAAAGACCGCCATTGAGGAGACAGGTCCATCGAAGCGCGCCCACGGACATGACGATTGGGACCCCGATTGGATTGTGGAACGCTTCGCCATGTTGATGAAATGCAACTTCGCCTCATGCGGCGAGATCGCTGCCGTGTCAGGCGATGCCTACTTCGACGTCTGCGTCGATGTCGACGAAGAAGGCCTGTATCAGCAGAAAATGGTTCGACATTACGAGCCCTTCGCAATTCTGCCAGCGCCGTGGCCAATTCGTCCCGCAAAGAAGACGCCGGACGCTGTCAAAGAGGCGCTGAAAACGGCAGCGGCACTGCTTTGGCAAAGCCCAGAGGCAGCGGCGAATCAAGTCAGGCAAGCAGTCGAAGTCTTGATGGATGCGCAGAAGGTAAAGAAGAGACAAAAAGTAGGAGGCAAGCCGCTAAGGCTACACGCTCGCCTTCTGGAATTCGAAAAAAAGGATGCCACGAACGCCGAGATACTGAGAGCGGTCAAGTGGATTGGTAACGATGGAAGCCACAATGGCGGAATGAAACGCGAAGATGTTCTCAACGCTTTCGACATGATGGAGATGGCATTATCGAATCTGTACGATGATACAACATCCGAGATTTTGAAGAAGGTCCGTGCAGTAATAAAATCGAAAGAGAAAAAACCGAAAGCGAAGAAGGTTTCAAACGGAAAAGGGCAGTCAGCGGGCGCACCGATTTCGAATTCAACCACACAGCCGACCAATCCAGCTCCATCAGGACCGAGCCCAGCCGCGGCCAAGCACTCTTCGCCATCCAACCCATAACCGCGAGGCGGCCGTCCCGCTGCGCCCCAATGCCCGCCCCCATCGCGATTTAAGGCGCCACGCGTGCGTTGACGTGGGCGAGCCGGCGATCGCCCCGTAACGCGCATGCACGCGCCCCTGCCCCCTTTAAAATTCGCCACACGCTGTTCCAAAGCACGCGTCTTTCAGGCTAAGGTGTATCTGGGCTGTTTCGAAATGCTCGAAACAACACAGTGGCTTGGAAGGCAGCGGGACTTATGGCGGGCAGTGATGGCGCAGGGGCATCGGTTTACAAGCATGGCGACGAGGCCGTGCAGCGGCCCGATGTTGGCGTGGAGGCGCAGTTCTCAAACAAGAAGGCTCCCAAGACCTACCGCTATGATTCCAGCCTGTCGCCTGAACTAGCGTGGGATGAAAGCGCGGAGCGCGCCTATGCGGAATGGCTGCTCGGGCTGATCGCAACGGCGGCAGAGCAGGGCGATGCCGTTGTGTTTGCCCAGCCGCAGGTGTGGCAGGGGACCGAGGAGAAATTCACCTCTCTGTCGCAATGCGTCGCCCGCTTGCAGAGTCTGACTAAGCCTTTCCTCAATTGGGCTGGCAAGGCCGAACGCCAGCAGATCACGGTGCCGACGCTGCCGCTATTTGTGCATGAGCGGCATTCGACCCAAGCCATCCTTGAAACCCTGAAATCCCACAAGGCGAAGGGGACGAACCTCGATCTGTTCGGGGATATCGAACTCGACGTTGCCGACAAGCTGGATGCCTATGAGCACAAGGGGCCGTGGACCAACCGCCTGATCCTTGGCGATTCTATGCAGGTGATGAACTCCTTGCTCGAATATGAGGGCATGGGCGGTCAGGTGCAGATGATCTACTTCGACCCGCCCTATGGAGTGAAATTCGGATCGAATTTCCAGCCGTTTGTCCGCAAGCGCGATGTGTCCCACGGTCCCGACGATCAAATGATCCGAGAGCCCGAAATGGTGAAGGCCTATCGGGATACGTGGGAGTTAGGGCTGCACTCGTATCTCAGCTATTTGCGTGACAGGCTATTGATAGCAAAAGAGCTTTTGCACGAGAGTGGAAGCTTCTTCATGCAAATATCTGACGACAATATGTCGAAAGCGCGAGAAATAATTTGCGAGGTATTTGGGGACGAAAATTACGTCACCACCATCACATTTCAAAAGACTAGCTCAGAGGCAACAAACACACTTCCCAATACGACGGACTATCTGCTTTGGGCTGCAAAAGATAAAAAGAAGATCAAGTATTTTCCACTTTACGCGGAGAAGACGCCCGGTGGGAAAGGTGCGAAGCAGTACACCCACGTGCGATCACCCGACTTCTCGACTGTCCGAAAGATGACCAAGGAGGAGTTGTCCGGTGAAGCGAAGATCCCAAAGGGATGGAAAATATGCCGTCGGGGCTATCCACTGACTTCGCAGCATTATAGTCCAACACGGACGGTCAATTATAATTTCGAAGGGCAAGACTACTGGCCGGGCGGGAATCGTCAGTGGTCACTAGACCCTGAAGTAGGAATGAAGAAGCTCGAACAGCTTGGAATAATGTATAGCACAGGAAAGTCTCTGAATGCTATAATGGACCTTGATAACATTCCCGGATCGGAAAGGGATAATATTTGGATCGATACGGGAACGGGGAGCTTCACTGAAGATCAATTATATGTTGTCCAAACTCCAGAGAAAGTTCTTCAGCGCTGCATTCTCATGACCACGGAGCCCGGAGAACTAGTACTGGATTTGACATGCGGTGGTGGAACAACCGCGTGTTCAGCCGAGTATTGGGGCCGGAGGTGGATAGCGATTGATACCTCTAGGGTTCCTCTCGCGCTTTCGCGGCAAAGGTTACTTACTTCAACATTTCCGTGGTTCAAGTTGGCGGAACCGTCCAAGGGTCCAAGTGGCGGCTTTATTTTTGAGTCCAAGGAAGCATCTTCAAACCGCGCTGCGGATGGGTATGGCTTGGCATACCAACACACGCTGAGCAGCTTGGCGGGGGAGGATGAGCCAAAGCCTGTCATTTTCAGAGAGTGTGCTGAACGCAGTTATTCGGTGACGCGTGTTTGCGGCCCCTTCACTGTCGAGGCGACTATTCAGGCCGCCATGAGCATGGACGACGATGCTACACAGCAGGCGTCCCAGCCGCAATCGAGTAGTCCTCGCGCCTACCTCGATCGCATGATTGAAGTTTTGCGGCAGAGCAAAACGCTGCGCCTGCCGGGCAATGTGACGCTCGAACTCGAAACGGTCAGCCCGCTTGCCGATCGTGAGTATCTCCACGCCGAAGGGGTCGCCCGCGATGGTACGGAGAAGCGCATTGCCTTTGTGTTCGGCCCGGAAGATGGGGCGATCGGTTCCGAGTATGTGTTCAATGCCCATACCGAAGCATTGCAGCAGGGCTACAGCCAGCTTTTCCTATTTGGCTTCGCCATTCAGGCGAAAGCGCGCGAAATGCTCGAAAAGCTGAAACTACCGACAACCTATGTCGCCGTTGCGCCCGATGTGGTGATGTCCGACCTGCTTAAGACGACCAAATCGAGCGAGATTTTCTCCATCACCGGCCTGCCCGATGTGGACGTTGTCGCGGCGGGCGAGAGGGACGGCGAACCGCTCTACCGCGTGGTCATCAAGGGGTTGGACATTTTCCGGCCCGACACGATGGAGACGGACGAGATCAAGGGCGAGAACCTGCCCTGCTGGATGCTCGATACTAATTACAACGGTATGGCCTTCTTCGCCTCACAGGTGTTTTTCCCGAAGACGAGCGCTTGGGATAACCTGCAAAAGTCACTGAGGGGTCAATTCGCCGACAGCGTCTGGGAGCACCTTGCGGGCACTGAAAGCGAGCCATTTGCGGCTCGGGACAAACAGCGCATCGCGGTGAAGGTGATCGACGACCGGGGCAATGAACTCATGGCCGTTCGGCAACTCGGAGCGAACGACTAATGGCCACCGCCCAGCCGCAGCAGGCACCAGCGACGGTTGCCGAGGTCGAATCCCCGATCATCAACTCACCGTTTGTCGAACCGCAGTGCCATTGGCAGATCGAGCGCGGCAAGCCGCCAGTGAAGGCGAAGGGCCGCCGTCGCGCTAGCTACTTCTACAGGGTTCCCGAACACGCGGGCCGGGGACGGCGTGGCCGTGCCGAGGCCGATCTGTTTGAGGATGCGAAGGGTGAAGAGGTCGAACTTCAGATCGTCAACCTCATCCGCGAACGAGTAAAGGAATGGCGCGAGGGCACGCGCTCGGGCGGAATTGCCTATGATGGCGCGTCTGCTGTCACCAAGGAACTGCTCGACCTATGGCGCAGCGAAGAGCGGATGCAGCGCCTGTTCTTCGCGCAGATCGAAGCCGCCGAAACAATCATCTTTCTGACCGAGGCGGCGGAGGTTTATCGCAAGGGCATCCCCGATGTGCCCAAGGACGAGCCGGGAGTTGAGGCGAAAGCTGCCGGGGTGCGCGCATTCCTTCGCTATGCCTGTAAGATGGCTACCGGGTCGGGCAAGACCACGGTCATGGGAATGCTTTCGGCATGGTCGATCCTCAACCGTGTCGCCTCGCCGCGCGATGATCGTTTTTCCGATACCATTCTGGTCGTCTGCCCGAACGTCACAATTCGTGAACGCCTGCAAGAACTCGACCCATCATTGGGCGACATAAGCCTCTACCGAACCCGTCAGCTTGTGCCCCCGCACCGGATGGAAGAATTGCGGCGCGGCGAAGTGATGATCGCCAATTGGCATCGCCTTGCAAAGAAGGAGACGAATAGCGTCAACGGCGATTCCGCCAAGGTCGTCAAAACGGGCGAGCCGGTGCGGGTCGTCAAGAATGCGGGAAAAGCGAACGAGAGCATCGAAACCAAATACTTCGAATCCGATGCCGCTTGGTTCAAGCGCATTCGCCGCGAACTCGGATCGGGCAAAGGCCGCAGTTCACGCTGGCTGATCTTCAACGATGAAGCGCACCACGCCTATCGGCGCGGCGACACCGACGAAGATGCCGAGACGCTGGATGACGACAAGGAACTCGCCAAGAAGAACGCGCGCGAAGCGACAATCTGGATTGAGGGACTCGACCGCATCAATAGGCTGGCAGCTGGGAGCAACCGGCGCGGGATCAACCTTTGCGTCGATCTGTCAGCTACCCCGTTCTACATTCAAGGCTCTGGCAATGAAGTCGGCCAGCCGTTCCCATGGGTCGTTTCCGACTTCGGCCTGCTTGATGCCATTGAGTCCGGCCTGGTCAAGATTCCGCAGTTGCCATCACGCGACGTAAGCGGCGCGGACGAGGCGGCCTATTTCAACATCTGGCGCTGGGTTCAGGCGAAGGCGAAAGATGACGGATTCGGCACGACCATGACGCCGGAAATCGTGATGAACTACGCCAGCGCTCCGATCAACCTGCTCGCCGCAGAGTGGCATCGGGACTTCGTGCAGTGGGAGCAAACCAGCAAGGAGCAGCACAAGCATCCCGTGCCGCCCGTGTTCATCGTTGTCTGTCGCGATACCGCAGTGGCCAAGGAAGTTCATACTTGGCTGGCGAACGGCAACGACAGCTATGGCGCTGCACCGGAATGGTTCCGCAATACACCGGGGCAAGAGGTAAGTGTCCGCATCGACTCCAAGGTGGTCGAAGACATCGAAGAAGGTGGGACCAAGGACGAAACCCGCCGCTTACGGTTCATCCTCGACACGGTCGGCAAGGCTGAATGGCCGGGCGGTAAGGTGCCCGAAGATTGGTCGGAACTCGTCCGCAAACACAACGACAAGGTGGCGAGCGAGGACAACGACGGTTCGCTCAAGTGGATCGACGAGCGGATTCCGCCGGGTCGGGATGTTCGCTGCATCGTGTCTGTCGCAATGCTTGCCGAAGGCTGGGATGCGAACACGGTCAAGCATATCATCGGCCTACGTCCCTTCGGCTCTCAGTTGCTTTGCGAGCAGGTCGTCGGACGCGCGCTGCGCCGCAAAAGCTATGCGCTCAACGAAGAGACACAGATGTTCGCCGAGGAAACGGCTAAAGTGTTTGGCGTCCCGTTCGAACTGATCCCATTCAAGGTTTCACCTCCCGGTCCCACGCCGCCACAGCCCGAGCCAAACCACATCTACTCAGTGCCGGAAAAGGCGGACTTCGAAATCAACTTCCCGGTGGTCACAGGCTATCACCAGTCCGGGCAATTTGATGTGTTTGTGGATTGGGATCAGGTGGCGAAAGTCACCATCGACCCCATGAAGATTCCTCAGATCGTCGAACTGACGCCGCTCACCAGCCCTGATGGCGCGTTGGCGGCTTTCGGCCCGGGCGAAAAGCCCATCCTGTCATTGAAGGAGTGGCGGGCGCTTTTTCGTGAGCAGCAGGTAGCGTTCCGGCTGGCCAAGGAAATCTGCTCACGATGGGCTGCCGACAATGGCGCAGCGGCAGTGCCCATGCAGGTGCTGTTCCCCAAGGTCGCATTTGCCGCCAAGCGCTTCCTTGCCGAGAAGTTGGACCGGAAGGGCGGGAGCCAACCATGCGACGTTCTGCTCGTCGGCGAGTATATGCAGGCAGCGGTCGGCTCACTGCTTGAAGCGATCAAGAAGGGCGCATCCACGACAGATGCCGAGGTCGCCGTTGTGCCCCAAGGTGCGGCTGGGCGCGGCAGCACCCTCTTTGTCGATTTCCACACGACCAAGCCGATCTACCCGGTCATTAACTGTCACCTAAATGCGATGGTCGCCGACACGCAGAAATGGGAGCAGAGTGCCGCGTTCCTGCTCGATAGTCACCCCGGCGTCGTCCGCTGGGTCAAAAACGATCGGCTGGGCTTTTTCATCCCGTATCGAAATCGCGGAGTTCCAGCCCGCTACATTCCTGACTTCATAGCCGTAACGGACAAGGGCTTGAACGTTATCGTCGAGATTAAGGGGCAGGTAACGGACAGCGCCGATGCCAAAGCGAAGGCTGCAGAGCGTTGGGCCGCCGCTGTCAATCGCCTCGGCCAGTACGGCGAATGGCATTATCTTATGGTGACCGATCCGGGGCGCATGGCCGAAGAGATCGATCCCTTCGCCAAGACTCAATGGAACGAAGTGCCGTTTACGCTAAGCTAAAAGTTCTATTTCAATATGCCCAATCTGAATAACCATTGGTGCCCCTCAGTGGTTTGGCGATATCTTGGATCGCGGCACTAGAACTGGTCGGCTCCCATGATGCAGTCGCCGTACTTTTCGCGCATCATCGCCCCAAGCTGATCTGTATCGCGTAGGGCTTCGATCTCCGCGCGCGTGATGACCAGCACTTTCACCCAAGTTGAACAGCGTGTTCGATAAAAAGATTGTATATCAATAGGCTGCGCACGTACGTGCGAGTGTTACCACTACATTTTGCGATTGCAGCTTGTTG
>Ga0315904_10005902_pt1 | contig 16875 bp, 13 predicted proteins | sample LakEriMetagenome_6_FD_203529 | JGI IMG/M metagenome (GOLD analysis project Ga0315904, IMG submission 203529) | Freshwater fungal communities from buoy surface, Lake Erie, Ohio, United States - Buoy 12 MA120 | ecosystem: Environmental > Aquatic > Freshwater > Lake | place: USA: Lake Erie, Ohio...
GCAGCGGGTGCCTGGCACCGATTTAGGGCTCTCTGTTTGCTAGCATCTGACCTGGTTCCCTACCGGGTGCCTGGCACCCGGTGCCGAGCTGCGAGATGATGAAAGGCAAAACCGACGGGCCGTGCGAAAGCTGCCCCGCAAAAGTTCGGCACTGTGTTGGTCGCTGCTCGAAGGGTATAGTTCCAAAATGTTCCAACAAACCAAAACCGGTCCAGCAAGTGGTCCCGCCAGTGGAGTAGTCTATGTTCCGTCAAAAGCTGACATACCTAAACGAACTTGTCCACGGGGCAAGAAGGGACGGGGGCTCCCCCCCTATTCTTCCTCCAGGTGCGACGTCGGACGAGCTTCAGAGTCTCGTGGATGAGACAGGTTGGGCTTTCCCTGCCGATCTCGTTGATTTTCTTCGCTCCATGAATGGAGATGGGGCAAGGCACGGAAGGGGTTTGTGTGGAGAGATGCGGTTTCTTTCAACTGCCCAAATGCTGGAGGCCAAGAAGTCTCTCGAGGAGTACGGTGATTGTGGCCCATTGAGCGAAGCGAACGCTAATGCTGTACCCTACCTCTCTCGGGATGTATCCCTTTCGAGTAGTTGGTTACCCATCGCAGACTTTTTGGGTTATGGGTACCTGTTTCTAGACCCTACGCCCCCTTATCTGGATCGACCCATTCTTTTCTGGTGGGATTTCGCCGGACCAGAACTCAGGCCCCCAATCGCTAGCTCCATGATTGACCTTGTCGATAAGCTTATATTCGAAATTGAGAGGGTCGATGAGGTCCCAAGTCTTCTCAACTTACGCCCCTTGGAGAAGTAACTCAGGGTGCGATTGAAAACGTATTCGTTGTGAGCTTACAGGCCACTGGGGATCGGATATCCAATGGACCTGCTAGACGGCCGGTTGCTGTTGCGTTGCGCAGTGGAAGGCACCGAGCCCGATGATAAAATCCGAGGCGTCGATCGGAATGATCACACGGTCCGGGTATTGTTCCTGAAGGATCCCCAAGGCAGCCGAATCGGTGCTGCGGTAGCCAAATTGCGGGACGATGACGATCCCATTTCCTAGGTAGTAATTGCAGTAGCTCTCGGGAACCCGTCGACCTTGGATCATCCTCGGCGGGGGAGTCCGAAGGGGAATGATCTCGAGTTCGCGATTTTTCGCATCGGTCGATTCCCGAAGGACTTGGTATTGCTTGGCCAAATGCGGAGCGTTGGAGTCGTCGGAGGTCGATGATACCGCAGCCAGCACGACCGTTGGTCTTACGAATCGTACGAGTTGATCGATGTGGCTATCGGTGTCATCACCGGCCAATTCTCCGCCGTCGATCCAGAGCACTTTTTCAATGCCGAGCATTCGCTTGAATTCTCTTTCGATTTGCTCATGGCTCCGGTAGGGATTTCTTGTGCCGGTGACGACCGCACTGCTGGTCGATAGCAAGGTTCCTTCTCCGTCGGTTTCCAACGCTCCGCCTTCGCAGACCAAGTCGGAACCGAAGGATTCGATCGGTTCGGTATTGGATCGGGGGTCAAAATGCCACTTCCCCTTGGAATCAAGGCCATTGCAGATTCGCTTCGATGCGTTGGCATCGTCGTCGTGGGGATGGTATTTGTTTCCCCAAGCGTTGAAAATCCAGCGGACGGCTCCGAGTTTCTTAGATTTTGGATTGACCAAAAAGGTAGGCCCGTAGTCGCGAATCCAAACATCGTTGGTGGGGATGGGATGGACGTGGACATTTTCGACTCCAGCGAGCGTTTCGGCTGCGAGTTGAAAAGTCTCGCTGGGACCTCCCAGAACGTGGACCGTTTCGACTTCGGCGAGTGTACGGATGATCTTTTCCGTGATCGGCAGGATCGATTGGAGTCTGCCCGGCCAAGTCGATTCGCGGTAGGGCCAAGCGATCCAGGTCGCTTCGTGCCGTTCCCATTCGGCGATCCAGGTGTAACCGCGTTCGACGGCGCTGGTCGTTTTCATGAGTCCACCCAACGCTTGGTAAGGTCTCCATAGGCATCGATGCGGCGATCTCGCAAGAATGGCCAGTAGGTTCGTTGGGTATCGATCGAATCGAGATCGCATCGGACCATGACCAATTCCTCTTGAGAATGGCTGGCCCTGTAGAGCAGATTTCCTGCTGGATCGTAGGCAAAGGAAGCTCCCCAGAATTCAATCGAATCCTCTTGGCCCACTCGGTTGGCTGCCGCGACATAGACGCCGTTGGCGATCGCATGGGACCGCATCATGGTTTCCCAAGCTTCATGTTGGCTTTTTCCGACGCTGTCTTTGTCTTGGGCCAGCCAGCCGATGGCCGTCGGGTAAAGGAGGATTTCCGCACCGCGAAGCGCGAACAAACGAGCCGCTTCGGGATACCATTGGTCCCAGCAAACGCCCACACCGATGGTACCGAATTTGGTTTTAGCGACGGTAAACCCGGTATCACCCGGGGTGAAATAAAATTTCTCGTAGTAATGCGGGTCGTCTGGAATGTGCATCTTGCGATAGAACCCGACTTGTGTGCCATCGGTGTCAAAGACCAGTGCGGTGTTGTGGTATAGGCCTTGGGCGCGGCGTTCGAAGACCGAGCCGGTTACAACGACCGAACATTCCTTGGCTACCCGGCTCATCGCTTGACTTGTCGGGCCGGGGATCGATTCGGCCCAAGCGAACCGCTCGTGTGCTTCGCTTTGGCAGGGGTAGGGGGCATTGAAGAGCTCTTGTAGGCAGACGATGTTCGCACCTGCCTTGGCTGCTTGCCGCACCAATTCGATCGCTTTTTGAGTGTTTTCAACGATCGACCCGGGGGTGGTCATTTGGACTAAGGCCAAATGGACGGTTCGCGAGACTTTCGACATGCAAGCTCCTTGATCGAAGGGTTGGAAATCATTCACTTGTGGTTAGATTCAGCTATGCGGAGCATTGTCCCGCATAGCGAAGTGCGCGGACGACAAGGTCTCGAACACTTTGAGGATCGACGCCCGAGACGATCTCTAGATCTCGCGAGACGGCCGCATGGGGGCGGCGATCGACGATGGTAGCCCCTCGGGTAACGTCCCCTTGTTCCTCAACAGCCACCGAGTGCTGTTCTGTTTGGAACAGTTCGGGCTCGAGCAAATAGGCCACCCCGACGACCCCTTTGAGGACGATTGCCTCCATGCCTCGCAATTGTCGGTAGGAGCGGAACATGTGCGAGAGCATGGTGTGCAAAAGACCGCCGGCGCGGGTGTACTTCAAGGGCAAGTTCGCGATCAGATCGAGATCGAAGCGGACTTGCTGGACGATTTCCAGGGGCAAAAGGGTTTTGGTCGTCGGCGATCGCAGGACACGGTTGGCGCTGGCGGGATCAAAATACATGTTGAATTCGGCGGCGGCAGTGATATCTCCATCGCCAGGAACGGCGCCTCCGACGACGACGATCCGATCGATATGGGAAATGATGCTCGGATCTCTTTGCATGGCACGGGAGATTCCCGTCAGAGGTCCGAGGCACAGGATCGTCACGCGTCCTGGATCGGACTTGATCCGATCGATGATGAGTTTTTCGCTGGGCATCAGGTGCTGGCGATCGATGCGGGAGAGACCCAGGTTACCGAGTCCATCGGCGCCGTGGAGTTCAGCTTCGTCGAGCACCGGAGCGTCCTCGGGGTCGGTTCCGAACCCGACGCGTGGGAACCGAGGCGGATCGAGTTTTTCGATCAGCGACTGTACATTTTGTGCGGATTGATCGGCCGGGACCGTTCCGGCACTGGTCGTTACGGCGACGACATCGAGCCGCGGATCGAACAGTGCGATAATCAACGCGATGGCGTCATCGATTCCTGGGTCGCAATCGATAATGACTTTTTTAGACATATAGGCTCAAATGCTTCTAACGTGCTTTTTTTCCAGCAATGCTCGGGTCGCTACCTTAGTAGTTTACCTTCTCACTCGCCTTGCGGGCTAGTCGCCCGAAGATAACCTTACGAACATGCTTGAGGAATTCATTCAAACCGCTGAGGCGGGCCAAGACCTTTCGCCCGACCAGATGCAGCAAGCGATCATCTGGATGCTTGCGGGTCGAGCCGAGGATTCGCAGATCAGCAGGTTGCTTTTGGCGCTTCGTGCCAAGGGGGAATCGGTCTCGGAGATGTTGGGAGCGGCCCGAGGGATGCGGCTGATGATGACTCCGATTCGCAGCAAGCATTCGGAGTTGCTCGACACCTGTGGGACCGGTGGCGACGGTTCGGGAACGTTCAACATTTCGACCGCCAGTGCGATTGTCACTGCGGCTTGCGGGATGCCCACGGCCAAGCATGGGAATCGGAAGATCACCAGCGCGACCGGATCGGCCGATGTGCTCAGTTCGCTTGGGGTAGGCGTTGAGGCCGACCGCCCTTGTGTGGAGCGCTGTTTGGACGAGCTCGGATTGTGCTTTTGTTTTGCTCCGCTTTTGCACCCGGCGATGAAGTACGTGGGCCAGGTGCGTCGGCAGCTTGGAGTTCCGACGCTCTTTAACTACTTAGGCCCATTGTGCAACCCTGCAGGCGCGTCCTACCAGGTCTTAGGGACAGGCCGCGAGGATTTGCAAACCAAGCTTGCCGCGACTTTGTTGCAGTTGCCGATCCAGGCGGCGATTGTCGTCCGGGGCAGTGATGGGTTGGACGAGGTGAGCCTCAGTGCCCAGACGAGCGTCTTGCATATCCAGCATGGGATGATCACGCAACTGTTTTGGAACCATCGGAGTTTTGGGTTGCCGGAAATCGATTCGAAGCAACTGTTGGTCGATGGACCGGAGCAGAGTGCCGAGCGGATTCGAGAGATTTTGCGAGGTCAGCTCGGCCCGTCTCGGGACATCGTCGTGGCGAATGCTGCGGCGGGACTTTGGGTTTGCAACAAAACGCATTCGTTGCTCGACGGGGCTAGGCGGGCCGAGCATGCGATCGATTCAGGAGAAGCGTTGAAGGTTCTAGAGCGACTTGCGACTCTGACGCATGCTCAAGCCTAGCGTTCGCAGATCGCATCGATGACTTGGCCGTGCACATCGGTCAAGCGGAAATCGCGGCCAGCGTATCGGTAGGTCATCCGCTGATGGTCGTATCCCATAAGGCGTAGGATCGTGGCGTGCAAATCGTGGATCGAAACTGGGTTTTCGACCGCTTTGAAGCCGAATTCGTCGGTGGCTCCGTAGATCGTCCCGCGTTTGACGCCCCCGCCGGCCATCCATAGCGAGAATCCCCAGTGGTTGTGATCGCGACCTTGGCTGGCCCCGGTCCCGTCTTGGCCCATCTCGACGGTGGGGGTCCGTCCGAATTCGCCGGAGCAGAGCACCAGCGTTTGATCGAGCAGACCGCGTTGTTTCAGGTCGATCAGCAGGGCGGCCAACCCCGAATCGCATTCGTTGGCCACTTTGCGATGCTCTTGGAGGATATTCGAGTGGCTGTCCCAGGGTTGCATTTCCCCGTGCCAGGTCTGCACGAATCGAACGCCGCGTTCGACGAGTCGGCGTGCGATCAGGAGTTGGCGGTTCTGTGGACCATCGCCGTAGAGCTTGAGGATATGTTCTGGTTCGCCCGAAAGATCGAAAGCATCGGCGGCCTCCGACTGCATGCGGTAGGCCAGTTCAAAGGACTTGCGCCTGGCCTCGATCGCGACCTCTCCGGGTCGTTGTTCGAGGTGGGTGGCATTGAGTTGCTGGAGCAGCTCGAACTGTTTTGATTGTTCGCCAGCCGAGAGCCTTTTGTTTTGAAGGTGGTCGATCAGCTTGGAGGTATCGGATTTCGAGGTATCGATACGGGTGCCTTGGAAGGTACCTGGCAGAAATGCGCTTCGCCAGTTCCCTGCCCCACCGACGGGCAGTCCTCCTGGGCACAAGGCGACGAATGCGGGGAGGTTTTCGTTGATGGTTCCCATGCCCCAAGTGAGCCAGGACCCGAGGCTCGGGCGGACCAAGCGTTGGTCTCCGGTGTTCATGAGCATGAGCGACAGCTCGTGGCTTGGCAGTTGAGCGTACATCGATCGTATGACGGTCATCTCATCGACGCACTTGGCCAATTTGGGGAACAGATCGCTGACGGGGATCCCGCTCTGTCCGTGCTGTTCGAAGGCGAACGGCGAGGGGAGAGCCACTCCGGTTTTTCGCTCGGTTTTGAGGTTTTCAAAAGGGAGGATCTGCCCTGCCCTTCGGGTCAACTCCGGCTTGGGGTCGAAGGTATCGACTTGCGAGACCCCGCCGTTGAGAAACACGTGGATCACGTGTTTTGCCGTCGCTGGGAAATGCAGGGGCAAGGCCCCAGATGAGGCCAGCGGCTCCGATTCGCTCTGAGCGAACATTCGCTTCTCCGAAGCGAGCATGCCGCTGAGGGCAAGCCCTCCGAAACCCATCCCGCAACGTCTCATCCAGTGCCGGCGATCCATAGTTTGGTTCCTGATCAATCGATGAAGATAAATTCGTTGGAGGCTAGCAAGGCATGGGTTAACTGCACCCAAGGGCGTTCGGGATCTGTCGATTGCGATTCGCTCGGCAGTTGGGGCGATTCGAGGAATTGCGTAGCGAGTTGCGATTCGTGTGGGGTTGGTTTTCGGCCCAAGATGATTTGAAAAAGGGACTCGATGCGTTGCGAGAGGCTCTGTTCGGTCGACGCGCGCGACAGGGTAGCGATCTTCAAAGCGCGGTCTTGGATGAACTCGCTATTGAGGGCAAAGAGGGTTTGTTGCGGGACGGTCGTTTCGGGCCGTTTGGCGGTACAAGCGTTGGGATTGGCGACATCGAAAGTGCTCATCAGGGGCGAGACGATATCGCGGTTGACAAAGCCGTAGACGCTGCGTCGCGTCGCCGTGGTGTTGGCTTCGAAATCGATGGGCCGACCTCCTTGGGTCAGGTCCAATTCGCCTGAGATCCAGAGCATCGCATCGCGCATGGCTTCGTAGTCGAGTCGTCGTCTAGGCATTCGCCAGAGCAAGTGATTTTCCGGATCGATCGACCGGCTATGAGGATCCTCGATGGCACCTTGACGATAGACCTCGGTGGCGAGGATTTGGCGGTGGAGCCATCGCAATGACCATCCATTCTTGCGAAATCCATCGGCTAGGAAATCGAGCAGTTCGGGGTGGGTTGGGGGTTGCCCTCGGGTGCCGAAGTCATCGGGGGTACGGACCAGACCGGTTCCGAAGTGCTGTTGCCAGACCCAATTGACCAGGACCCTGGCTGTCATTGGGTTATCGGTAGCGACGACAGCGCGAGCCAAACCCAGTCGTCGTTTGCCGTCCTCGAAGACTCGGGGTGCTCCGTTGCTCAGGGCCGTTAGGAATTGAGGCGCGACGCTTGGTCCTCGGGAGAGAGGATTTCCTCGCAAGAAGATGTGTTGTTCTTGGGGGTCGGTCGTTTCATCGAGGACCATCGCGCGAGGTGGCGCACCTGGCGAGGCGAGGTTGAGTTGGTGGATGGCCGATCGTTTCCCGCTGATCATGTCGGCGATCGTTCGATTTGTCAGTTTTGAGGCTTCCTCTTCGGAGAGGTCCAGGGGAGTACCGCGTCCGTAGAGGTGGTTTCGGAGTTGCCGGTGTGAAGGGCTATTGATGATTTTATGTTCTGGATGATCGTCCGGTAGGACAGTCGCTCCCGGGGCGGCTTCGAGGGAGGTTTGAAGGATTGCACTGAGCCATTGTTTGTGATGATCGGCCATCAGATCCCCGTAAATGCTGGCCAACTCGGCGATCGATTTAGGTTTCCTTTGGGAGATCGCCTCGGTGACAAGAGGGTTCCAACGGGGCGCTTCATTCCGCAGTCCGTAGAGCTTATCGGGGGTTTGGCCAGAGGCTTGCAGATCCGCGTTGAGTTTTGCGACCAATTGCTCGCTTCGCGTTTGGAATTCCTCATCGGAAAGTTGGCCCCAGGATCGAGCTTCGAGCCAGAAGTGGAACACCGGATCGTCTTTGGGCAATTCGCTAAGGTACTTGAGCCACCGGTTGAGGACCATCGGTCGGACTTCATCGGTGCGGTAGGAGAGGAAGTTCGTGGCAAGATCCTGTTCGACGGCACCTTTGGCGATTTCGGCAAGGTACATACCGGTCTGCATTCGGAGTCGACTGCGCATCACCTCGTTTTGTTCGCGAGCGAATTGCCGATGTTCGTGGCTCAGGGTTGCGAGTTGCTTTTCATACTCGGCACGGGCATTCGCGTCGGCTACCGGGCCGATGACAGGTAGAGTCTCCGGTGCGCTGCTCGGTGCGATCGATGCGTAGAGGCTGTAATAATCGGCCGTCGGTATCGCATCGAATTTGTGGTCATGGCATCGTGCGCAGGTGACGGTCAGCCCCATGAGTCCCCGGGTGATGACATCGATTCGGTCATCGATGGTGTCGTGGTAGTTGCGAAACTGCATTCCGACGGTCAAGAACCCCAATGCTGCGAGGCTCGGATCGTTCTCGGGTCGGTCCAATTGGTCGGCGGCAATTTGCTCGACGATGAATTGGTCCATGGCCAAGTCCCGTTCGAAAGCGCCGATCACGTAGTCACGGTAGGTGTACGAGAAGGGGAAGCTCGTAAATCCGATCGCCGCACCACCGTGCGTATCGGCATAGCGAGCGATATCTAGCCAGTGTTTCCCCCATCGCTCGGCGTAGCGCGGTGACTGCAATAGCTTGTCGATCCACTTTGAGATCGACTCGGGTGAGGGATCGGCGAGCAATTCGGCAAGTTCGTTTGGGGTTGGGGGCAATCCGGTAAGATCAAAGCAGACACGTCGAATGAACGCTTCGGTGGGCAATGCCTCCGAGAGCTTGAGCCCGGACCGATTGAGCGAATGTTTCACAAAGCGATCGATCGGTTGTTCGTTGCCGTTGCCTTGATCGGTGACTTGTTTGAGCAGTTCCTCGGAATTCCCGATGGGCACAAAGGCCCAGTGGTCGGCGTACTTGCCTCCTTGATCGATCCAGGCTTTGAGAATCGATCTCTGGTCAGCCGATAGGGGTTTACCAAGGTGGCCTGGAGGCATGAGCGTATCGGGGTCGTCCGATTCGATCCGTTGGACCAAGGGGCTCTGTTCGGCTTTGCCGGCGAGGATGGCCGAGCGTTTCGCTTCGGTTTCGGTATCGAGGCGCAGGTCAGCTTGCCGATTTTGGGAATCCGGTCCGTGGCATTGGAGGCAGTGGTTTGCAAGGATCGGTCGGACTTGCTTGTTGAAATCGATCTGTGCGAGGGCAAGCGGCGAAAGGAGGATCGTCAGAGTCCAGGCCAAAGCGATGCGTCGAAACAGGGTTATTTCCATAGCGCACAGAGCGATTGACGGCGGGAGAGTTCAGGGGTTGGTGCCTTATGAATTTTGGCACGGCGGGGCTCTATAGCATAGCCTTGGGAAATACATCAAGCAACCAAAAGGGCTCAGATCATGTAGGACCAGTCGGACGCACCGAGTTGTCCGGGGTGGTTTGGGCAATGCTTGCATCGCTGCGAACCGAGCAGGGCGTAGGCGGCTTTGAGGGCTTGGATGGTACTGGCCCAGATTTCGGATTCCTCGCGAAAGACATTCGAGGCGCCGGTGAGTTCGAGGATACCGACATTTGCCAGTACTTTGATAATTTCTTGGTCGACACCGCTGAGCATCACCGTGACACCTCGTGCGTGCATGCGTCGGATGAATTGTTCGAGGATTTGCATGCAGACCGAGTCAGGGTTTCGAGCGCGTTTGAGCCGAAGGATGATGACCTTCCAGCTCGGCTCGACCTGCTGTTGGATCGATTCGATCAAGTTTTCGAAATCTGGGGAGCTACCGAAGAAAAGCTCTCCTTCGAGGTTGTAGATACGTACCAGAGAACATCGAGGGTCCTCGGGCTGGACTTCTCGGATCACCCGATCGGTCGTCACAGCCAGTTCGGTCAGCGAGATTTTCGCAGCTTTTGGAATGTAGAGGGCAAAGGAAAGAGCCACTCCGATCAAGATACAGAATTCGACGGAGACCAAGATTGCCGAGAGTGCCGTGATGGCCAGGATCCAAGCATCGAAGCGCGTGGCTTTGACGATGTATTTCAGGGCCGCGACCTCGGTCATACGAAAGGCCGTCAGGACCAGGATGGCGGCCAAGGCAGGGCGCGGGATGTAGGAGGCAAACGGGGCAAACAACAGAATCGTCGCGGCGACACCCGCGGCGCTGATCACGCCCGACCACTGGGTGGCGGCCCCGGAACTGTGGTTGATGTAGGTTCGGGTCAACGATCCAGAACCGGGGAAGCAATTGAAGAAGCTCCCGACGGTATTGGCTAGCCCTTCGCTCAAGCACTGTTGGTTCATGTCGAGTTTTTCACCCGTCTTGGCAGCGATCGATTTGGCCATCGCCATGGCTTCAAGGACTCCCAAAAACGCGATGGCAAGTGCGCTTCCCGAAAGTTCTCGGACCATCGTCAAATCCCAAACCGGCAGGGAAAACCATGGCAGTTTTCTTGGGACGCTCTCGGTGAGCTTGATGTTCGATCCTCCCGAGGGATCGATCCAGTACAGCCCGACCGAGACGGCAACCAAGGCGATGAGAAACTCCGGAAGCCAGACCGAGAAGCGGCGGTTGATCCAGCGTATGGCAAGTGCGATCGCCAGGGTCGCTAGGGCGACGCACAGTGTCGGTGTATGAATGCCATCTGAGGCGCTGATGGTTTTCCAAAACCGGACCAAAAAATGATCGTGCGGATCGGTCGCCACCTGCAGACCGAATAGGTTTTTGAGCTGGTCCATCAGCAGCAGAATCGAAGCCCCAAGGGTAAAGCCGACGATCACCGCTTTGGAAATGAAACGCGAGAGGTCGCCGAAACGCCCCAGGGAAATCGCCGTTTGGATCAGTCCGACCATCAGTGCCATGAGGATCGCCGCACTGCGTCGCCTTTCATCCCCATCGATGCTCGCCAGGGCGCTGAGCATGGCGATCGAAATGGCATTTGTCGGGCCGTTGATCAGTTGCCGAGAGGAGTCGAGCATCGCTCCGACGGTCGTCATCACGATCGCCGTATAGAGCCCCATCTCGGCGGGCATCCCAAAGATCTTCGCGTAGGCGATCGCCTGGGGAACGGCCACGGCCGCCACGGTGATTCCTGCAAAAAAATCGCGGCGGAACATTGAGGTGTTGTAACCTCGCAGAGAGCCGATGGCAGGAACCCAGCGGTACAATGTCTCCGAAAAACCGTCCGGCATTTAGATTGATCAAATCCATTCCAAAAAGTGTACGATTCGCCCAGCGGAAGATCCTACTTCCCAATAGCCGTGTTTCCAACGACCCATCGCGGCGTGCGTTTGGAAAAACCGACCATTCCTTGAAAAAGTCCTATATGAACAAGGGTATTCCAACGATTTTGGTTGCGAATATGCCTCGCTTTCCGGGTTATACTCTCTTAGGCTAACTTCTTGGGGGCGGCGTGTCCCTGTTCGAATCCCTGTGGACTGCTGTGTCGGAACATCCTCCAAACGACGAAATCTATCTCGATAATCATGCGACGACGGCTGTCGATCCTCGCGTGATCGATGCGATGTTGCCGTTGATGCGATCCGAGTATGCCAACGCCGGCAGCATCACCCATGAGCCAGGTCGACGGGTTGCCGCTATGATCCAAGAATGCAAAGAACAGATGCTCGGTCTGCTCGGCGCCAGTGGCGGCCAACTGGTTCTGACCAGCGGCGCTACCGAGAGCATCAACTTGGCCCTTTTCGGTGTCGCCCTGCACCCGAGGCAAAAACGTCGGCGAATCCTGGTCAGCAAACTAGAGCATCGGGCGGTTCTCGATTGCGCGAAAAAACTCGCTCGCCAAGGGTTTCTCGTACAAAGCCTCGAGGCGATCACCCACGAGAACTCCGATCAAGCCGCACAATCTGATCAAGCTGAACAAGCCGATCAAGCCGTATCCGAGCGACCTTTTCATATCGGTCGATTCGATATCGATGGGCTCGCCGAGGCACTCGATGACGAGGTTTGTTTGGTAACCGTCTTGCTGGGCAACAATGAAATAGGAACATTGCAGGATATGCGCCCAGTGGCAGACCTGTGCCGTGCTCGCGGCGCGATCCTGCACCTCGATGCGACCCAAGCGGTAGGGAAAGTACCTCTCGGTGAACTTTCGCTCCAAGCTGACTTGGTCAGCTTCTCGGCTCATAAATTCTATGGCCCAAAAGGGGTCGGTGGATTGCTTATGACCGATCCGGATTTGATGCTAACTCCCCAGATCGTCGGGGGTGGTCAGCAGAACAACCTTCGCTCCGGCACCCTCAATACCAGCGGGATCGTCGGGATGGCCCGAGCCCTTGCGATCGCCTCGGAGTCGCTCGGCTCGGAGATGCCCCGAATCTACGCGCTTCGAGACCGACTCTGGAGAAAACTTCGGACTTCGATTCCCGGACTGCGGCTCAACGGTCCGGCTTGGAACAAGGATTTTCCGACCGACCCAAAAGATCTTTACGGCCTGCCAGGGAACCTCAATGTTCAGTTCCCCGGGGTCGATGGGCAATCTCTGATGCTCAAGGTGCCCGAATTGGCCGTCAGTAGCGGATCGGCGTGCACGGCCGCAGAACCTCACCCGAGCCATGTATTGACGGGGATTGGATTGAGCCAAGACCAAGCCCGGTGCAGCCTACGCTTCGGCATAGGTAGATTTAATACTAGCGAACAGATCGACCAAGCGGCAAATAAGCTTGCGTGGGCCTACAGCCAACTGATTCAATTCGTCGCCTGAGAGCGTCAACAACGATTTTCGTCGCTTGACCGGTTTTCCCGGGCATCGACAATACCAGCAAGAGTTCGAACCTCATTCCGATAGGAAACCTCGATGAGCACCATCGATTCAACCGCTCCGAAGATCGTCGATCCCAAGAGCCCATCTAGCAATCCGACAACGTCTGCTTCGATGCAGGTCCCTGATGCCTCCGGGCGTTTTGGGGACTTCGGTGGCCGTTATGTTCCCGAGACCCTAACGAGGGCATTGGAGGAGCTTGTCGAGGAGTACCAGAAGGCTCGCAAGGATCCGGACTTCCAAGCTGAGCTCGACGAGTTGCTCCATCGTTTCGTCGGAAGGCCTTCGCCGCTGTACCATGCCAAGAGGCTCAGTGGTCTGCTCGGTGGAGCTCAGATTTGGCTCAAGCGAGAGGATCTCAATCACACCGGTGCGCACAAGATCAACAATACGCTCGGCCAAGCGTTGCTCACGTTGCGAATGAAAAAGACGCGCGTGATTGCAGAGACAGGAGCGGGTCAACACGGAGTGGCAAGCGCGACGGCTTGCGCTCACTTCGGTTTGCCTTGTGTGGTGTACATGGGTGCCGAGGACGTCCGTCGGCAGAAGCCCAATGTTTTTAGCATGCGTCTGATGGGGGCCGAGGTCCGGCCCGTCGAGAGCGGATCGAAAACGCTCCGCGATGCCGTCAACGAAGCGATGCGGGACTGGATGTCGAGCGTCGAGCATACCCACTACATCATCGGCTCGGTCATCGGGCCACATCCGTTCCCTCAGATGGTTCGGGATTTTCAAAGCGTCATCGGCAAGGAATGCCGTGAGCAGTGCTTGACGAGCCTAGGGCGTTTGCCCGATGCGATCGTCGCTTGCGTCGGTGGCGGGAGCAATGCGGCCGGGATGTTCTATCCTTTCGTTCAGGACACGAGCGTACGGTTGATTGGCGTCGAGGCCGGTGGCCGTGGGCAGCAATCGGGTGAACATGCCTCGCCATTGACGTATGGATCCCCTGGAGTTCTTCACGGTTCCTATAGTTACGTCATGCAGGACAATGATGGCCAGACCAGCGATGTTCACTCGATTTCGGCTGGTTTGGACTACCCAGGGGTAGGCCCAGAGCACTCCTATTGGAAGGACACCAAGCGGGTCGAATACACCTCCTGTCGCGATGACGAAGCGATCGAATCATTTGACCTTTTGGCACGCAACGAAGGGATCCTCACCGCTTTGGAAACTTGCCATGCGTTGGCCAAGGCCGCGCAGATCGCTAAGACCATGACCCGCGATCAACACTTGGTCATCTGCCTATCGGGACGCGGCGACAAAGATGCCGCCGAACTGGCTCGGCTCCGCGGCCAGGAATGGTAACTCCATCCTCACACGCCTCTCCCTCCACCCAAACGAAATGCGCTGAGTATGACTGCGATCGATGAACTGTTTCAGAGGCTAAAAGGCTCTGGGAAAAAGGCGTTCATGCCTTTTATCACCGCCGGAGATCCGAACATGACTTTCACTTCCAAAGTCCTCCAGAGGCTCGAAACTCTCGGATGCTCGATGGCCGAAGTCGGGTTCCCCTACAGCGATCCGATCGCCGACGGGCCGGTGATCCAAGCCTCCTACACCCGGGCCTTGGGCAACAAGCTCAAGCTCCAGCAGATCTTCGACCAAATCCAAAGCGACCGTTCGGAGCGCAAGATGCCTCTGGTGGCTATGGTCTCTTATGCCATCATCCATCGTCAGGGGCAGGAGGGTTTCATCCAAGCGGCTAAGCAAGCCGGCTTTAGCGGCGTGATCGTTCCGGATCTGCTGGTCGAAGAGAGCCAGACGATGTCCCAGCTTTGTCGCAAGCATGACTTTAACCTGATCCAGTTGGTCACTCCGACGACTCCTCCGGAGAGGGCTCTGCGGATCGCAGAGGCCTCCAGTGGCTTCCTTTATTTCGTCAGCGTCACCGGAATTACCGGGGAGCGAACCGAACTGCCAGCCGACTTGGTCGATCGCGTCGGCTGGATCAAAGAGCGAACGAGCTTGCCGATCTGCATCGGTTTTGGTATTTCCAAGCCCGAGCATGTCAAGTTGCTCGCGCCGGTCTGCGACGGCCTGATCGTCGGATCGGCGATTGTTCGATGTTTAGAAAAGGCTGGAGAATCGCAAGAGCAAGCACTCGCGAGTGCCGAGCATTTGATTGCAAGCCTGCTTGCGGCTTTGGAACCAGCGAAAGGATAGATTTACCGTCATGCGTTATCGGCAATTGGACAAAATCATCGAATTGATCCCAGGGGAACGGATCGTCGCAACGCGTCAACTCCACAAAGACGAGGATTACCTCCGCGACCATTTCCCACTTTTTCCGGTCATGCCCGGAGTGATGATGCTCGAGGCGCTGTTCCAAGCTTCGATGTGGCTGATCCATGCGACCGATAACTTCGAGCACTCGATGCTGACGCTCGACGAGGTCCGCAATGTCAAGTTCGCTGACTTCATGCAACCGGGCCAAGTCCTGACCGTGACGGTCGAGTGGGACAAATCCGACGAGCATTCCGTCAAAGTCAAAGCGACCGGGATGCGAGACGATGTCGTGGCAGTCAACGGCCGCTTGGTGATCGGCAAAAAAAACCTTGGCGATGGTACGGACCCCCAAATGCTCGCGGCCGACGAATTCGCGCGGTCGACGATGCGACAAGAGATCCAAAAGCTCTTGGACGCTCGCAGCAAGCTTAACACGCAGCCAAGTTAACACGCAGCCAAGTTAACACGCAGCCATGCTCGGCCATTGCTGAGGCGATTGGTTGCAGGGATTAATTCCGCTGCGTTGCCGGTTTAAGGATCACGGCACCCAGAGGGGGTAGGGTCAGTTCAAGCGAAGCGACTTGGCCATGGTAGGGGATATGTCCATCGGCATGCAAAGGGCCCTGATTCGTCACCCCTGAGCCTCCGTACTTGGTCGCATCGCTGTTGAAGATCTCGACGTAATCGCCAGCCTGGGGAACTCCCATGCGATAGGGACGGACCACTGGGGTGAAGTTCAAGCATACAAGCAAGTGCTCGGCATGACCTTGGTCATGGGATTTGCGAAGGAACCCAAGGACGCTGTCGTGGGCATTTTGGCAATCGATCCATTCGAATCCTTCGCCGCTGAAATCGAGTTGGTGGAGGGGCTTTTCGTCGATGAGCAATCGATTCAGATCGCACAGGGTCTGCTGAATCCCTGCATGGGTTTGCCATTGGAGCAGTTCCCATTGAAGTTGGCCATCGTAGTTCCATTCATGCCACTGGGCCAGTTCCCCCCCCATGAAGAGCATCTTCTTGCCCGGATGGGTCCACATGTAGGAAAACAGCAGACGCAGGTTAGCGAACTTTTGCCAAAGGTCACCTGGCATTTGTCCGATCAAGGAACCTTTGCCGTGGACCACTTCATCGTGCGAGAGGGGGAGTTGGAAATTCTCCGAGTAGGCATAGATCAAGCTGAAAGTCAGATCGTTTTGGTGATGTTTGCGATGAACTGGATCGCGCCGCATGTAGCCAAGCGTGTCGTTCATCCAACCCATATTCCACTTCATCGAGAATCCTAAACCGCCAACGTCCACCGGGTGGCTCACGCCGGGCCAAGCCGTCGACTCTTCGGCGATCGTCAGAACGCCGGGAAAATCTGCGTGCACTTGGCGATTGAACTCGCGCAGGAAATGAACCGCATCGAGGTTCTCACGGCCGCCGAATTCGTTGGGGATCCAATCCCCTGGATTGCGGGAGTAATCGAGGTAGAGCATCGAAGCGACCGCGTCGACGCGAAGTCCATCGATATGGAATCGATCGAACCAAAACAGGGCATTGGAGATCAAAAAGTTACGGACTTCATGACGTCCGTAATTGAAGACCATGGTCCCCCAGTCGGGATGCTCACCTTGGCGAGGGTCCTCGTGCTCATACAAAGCGCTGCCGTCGAAGCGGTACAATCCCAGGGCGTCTTTGGGGAAGTGGGCCGGGACCCAATCGATGATCACACCGATAGAGTTTTGGTGGCAGTGGTCGACGAAGTACATGAAGTCTTCGGGGGTGCCATAGCGGCTTGTGGCCGAGAAATAGCCCGTCGTCTGGTACCCCCAAGATCCACTGAAGGGATGCTCGGAAATCGGCAGGAGTTCTAAGTGGGTAAATCCCATCTGTTGGCAATACTCGACCAGTTGGTGGGCCAGTTCGCGATAATTGAGCCAAC
>Ga0315904_10005904_pt1 | contig 16874 bp, 24 predicted proteins | sample LakEriMetagenome_6_FD_203529 | JGI IMG/M metagenome (GOLD analysis project Ga0315904, IMG submission 203529) | Freshwater fungal communities from buoy surface, Lake Erie, Ohio, United States - Buoy 12 MA120 | ecosystem: Environmental > Aquatic > Freshwater > Lake | place: USA: Lake Erie, Ohio...
ATTTTCAAGTACCATTACTTCAACTTCTACAGATTTATCTTTTGTAACCTGTTGAATTAGATTGTCTGTCAATTCTGGTAGATTGACATTCATTGTTGCTATAAGAACCGACATTTTAACACCTTATTAATTCGTGTACACTATTTCTCAGTCTATTGACCTTTACCTGAATATTACCCAATTCGTATTCACCTTCCGGCGATTCAGATTGCTCCAATTCGTGTAGTATATCTCCGAGTTGTTGTAATACACCAAAATCTTCTTGTGTGAAGGTCTTTAGATTAATACTAACATATACATCATACGTTGTCAAGTCATCTGGGGTAAATAATACCCGGCGATTCATACTTAATTTTGTGGTCGGTTGTTCTTGTTTAATGTACGTCCCAGCAATTTCAGGATTGTCTATTATAACTCGTCCAAACCATGGTTCTAGGAAACTCAATTGATTTATATGAGTCACTCCTGTTAATACCGCACAAGTATCGTATTTGTTAGGGACCACAGGATAATGATATTCATCATTCTTAATCCACGAATTCCATTTACGTAGATAGTTCTTTCGTGCATTAACTTCTGCAATCACGTATGAATCGTCTACCTTACCAATTTCTTTGTCATCGGTCCATTTATGACCACGGCAGGTAAGATGGTATACTAACGCATCACGTGATTGTACGATTTCGTATCCCGCAAGAACGAACCGTTGGAAAATATCACTATCTTCATAAGGGAATGGCGCAAACAATTCGTCGTGACCACCGATACGAAGGAAGTCATCCTTATGAATAAACCACGGAGCAAAGATACCACGGGTAGTTTGTCCGGCTCTGTTGTTTTGTTCTTGTTCAACGAACGAGATAAATTCCTTTTCCGTAAATGTTTCTGGCCAGAATCCAAAATCTCTTACAATCTTTTCATTTCCTTCTGGGTGAAGAGGTGGTTCTATACGAGTAGCAGATACTACTGTACCCGGTTTCAAATGTTTTAATGCGTTCTGTACATAGTTCGGTCCAATGAACATATCCGCGTGGAGGATAGTAAAGATAGAATTCTTTGCCATCCGTCCACCGATGTTATACGTAATTGTATGTCCCAAACGGTCATTGGTGTTCTGCCAGATTACCAAGTTTTCATCTTTGAGCGTATGTAACCACTCAATAGTACCGTCAACACTAGCGTCATCCAATACGATTATTTCATGTTCTGGTCCGGCATATTTTCTAATAGACGTATAAGCATTTTTTAAATAACGTAAATTATTATACGACGGAATCACAAAACTAATCGGGGTCATATTACCACTTGCCTTCTGGGCACTTTGAGGTTTGGAACGCTACTTTTACTTTCATAAAACAACCACACTTGGTACAACGGTCATTAAGTAAAAATTCACACGTTTGGCAGGTTGACCAACGTTGGGTTCTTATGTCATCACTAACCAAAGTACTATTACCCTGTAATGCGTTCGTGACTATTTTTGTACTATCTTCCATTAAGTTTTTCGCCATTTGAAGTACGCTTGGAAGTTGTTTTGTATCTACGCAATCATTCACTTCCTCTGGGCAAATACTTAATTCTTCTGTCATTGTTCTACCTTCTTGGGTTCAATCTTTTTTAATTTTGGTAACACAAGTGGAACTTGTTTTGGGAACTCTGGTACGTACTTATTCAATAATTCAAATGTTCTTTTTTGTATAGTTTGGTATGAAAACCGTTTAAAATTTTCTTTACCCAACTTACTGGCTTTCTTTCTAAACTCTTCGTAATTCATATACACTGCTGCAAGAGAATTTGCAGATTGTTGGATATCTGGGGCAAACCACGAAGATTCTTTTATAAGTACTCCATCCCAAACAGAACTAGGATGAATTTGTTTTAGTTCACCACCAACCAAAACTGCTTCCTCTGCGTTCAAAAAATCCATATGACCCGACCAGCCAGAAGCAATTACAGGTTTACCGCTAATACTTGCTTCTAGTAGTGGACGACCAAACCCCTCTCCTTTTGTAAAGCTGACGTGCGCTTTTACTTTGGGATGATTGTACAACGAATTCATTTCAGAATCAGTTAATTCACCATGCAACACATATATGTTGGGTAACGTCTGTCCATCTGATAATTCTACTGTCTTTTTTATCATATCAATTTTGTGTAGAATTTCTCGTTTATCTAATATTGAAAATCCACCACCACTGGTTTTTAATATTAATGCGGGAATATTACCTTTTGCTTGCTTGAATGTCTCTAAGAAGATTTTAACTAATAATCCTACATTTTTTCTATCTTCACCTACATCACCACGTAGCCAATGACCAACAAACAAGTAACAGAACTTTTCTGATATACCATTAAGTTCTTCTTTAACAGATTTTTCTACGTCTGCTTCGTAATCAAGTTTCTTAAATATTTGTTGGTCAATGCAATTATGTAAAACCTCTACGGGTTTTTGTAGTAATAACTCACCGATAACTTGACCATCTTGTGTAGCCTGCTTAAATCTAGAACTTTGTAAAACATTCTTAGAATGTTCCGATATAGTGAATACGACATCCATTTTATTACAAGCATCTATCCATTCTGGAGCAGCAATGGTTGTTTCAATTCCTGCTGTAATACCTATGTTGTATTTACCAACGGGCTGAAACTCCGTTGGGATGGTGATAGTTACGAATAGTTCTGGTTGTTTTTGTAGTTGCCCAGTTATAATTCTGTCCAAAATAACTTTGTCTTTTGGATTTTCAGGGTCTAACGCGTTCATAGGGGTTTCTCCCCAATTTACTGAAATAACTTTAACATCAAACTTATCGTAGTCGATAAGATGGCGAATGATGTCACGACTCATATCTCCGTAGCCAGAACGGGTTGCGCATGGCGCACGAACTACACACACTGGTTTCATATTAACACTACCTCACTTAAATTTTAGTAACTTCAAAAATTATATCATCATATCTTCTTTTATTCTGCCTAAAGTCCAGACACCTACACATCGCATTATATTTACTTACTTCATAAAACAATGTATCTGCGTAATCCATACTTTGTACATCTTCAATTATAAGTTTACCACCAATTTTTAGTTTAGGTAACCAATGTTGTATCGCTAGTATCTGTGATTCTAAAGTGTGCGGACCATCATCTATAATATAATCAAAAAAACAGTCTTTGAATTTTGAAGATGTTGTATTAGTATATGCATCAGAGTTTGAATGAATGATGGCACCATCAATATTGATATCAATAACATCAATTCCATACATTTTACCATACTTAAACCAATCTACCCATAACCTCATAGAACCGCCTTCCAGTAAACCTATTTCTAATAAATTAACAAATGATTTACGTTTACCAGAAAATTCGTATCTATAGTAAGAATTAATATAATCGTGATATGTACCTTTGTCGGAATTATAATATTCTAGATTACTGTAATATAATTCATCTAATCTCATATTAGGCCTTTATCAATTCAAACTTTTTACGAGGTGTCCATAGTTCCATAGACTTATCTATATTTTCTATGAACAGTTCACACATACGTTCCGAGGTAAATTGTCCTGTACCCAGGGCATATTGTCTACCAAGTTCACCACGGCGTTTCCGTTCTTCACGACCAAGTAGATAGACTTCCATAATCCGTTCTGCCGCATCTTCAAACTTTGCGCGGTCATCAAAAATATAGGGAGTCAACGGTGACCCTTGGAGTGAACGATTGGATGGGAAGATTGGGAATGCCCAATCACCGTGCTTCTTATACCGACCATCGTGGTTACTACCCCAATCGTAGGTGAAATGGGTTTCTGGGTCAAGATAATTTCCTTCTTCATCCATAAACCCGCATTGGTCTTGGAGTCCGCCCGTGACATTAACGATGATAGGAGTTCCTGCAATAATACTTTCGCATGTACCTAATCCGAAACCTTCATTACTAGAAAGATTAATAGTTACGTCCGCAATGTTATATAGATAATTGACATAAGAATAATCAGTTCGGTCTGGAGAAAAGATAATATACTTTTCCATATCGGGAGTAACATCTCTAATTACTGCGTATAAATCTGTACCATTATCGTCTACTGGTTGTGTATGAAGAACAAACCTGCACCGTTCACGTTGTTCCTGTGGGAGTTTTCTCATAAATTCAGCAAATGCAAGAATGATATCTGAAGTTTGCTTACGACGGATGTTCCGACTATTATAGAATAATACGAAATTAACCTCAGAATCACCAAACAATTTCTTACGGGTTTCTAATATACCAGTATGGTCTTCTGGTAACGGATGGTATCTTTTTGTATTAATTCCATGCGGAATGTATGCAAGGTGACGTTTATTGTCCGACCCCAATACATGCTTATTTAAGTTATATGTTTGCTTACTAATAGAGAATAATGAATCGCATGACATATAATACCCTTGGTTGTACATCGGGTATGGGAGGTCGTCCCATATATTATAATACATGAGTGGCATCTTTTGACGGATTTCGTGCTCCATTTGATATAACCAAATCCAATACCGTGGGTCAGTGAAATGTAAAATTGCGTCAGGTTTTTCTGTTTCTATTAAATGACGGATTAAACGGCTGTCTCCATATCCGTTGTATGGATATATACGACACGAAGCTGCTTCAACACCAGTTTCTTGATTTAAAGCCTGCGAAACGTCTACAACTTTACCAGCCTCGGGATGGTTCACTCCTGCTCCAACATGAACCCAGTTGTATCGGTGACAAGTGCCTTCAATAATTTCTCTTGTCATTACCCCAATACCAGAAGTTACACGCATATCATCGGCTAAAAATAAAATCTTTTTTCTTTTGTTTCTTGGTAAATAACCAGTTCTCATATCAACTTACCCCTGTAAAAAAATACTACCACTCACGCTAGAAGAAATATACTGTACCCACAGACGTTCTGTCAAGGTACCAGCAATGTATCCGTTATTCACGCAGAATTCCCGAATACATTTATTTATTTCTTTACTAACTTGAATGGTAGTATATTGGTTTTTCTTTTTCTTCATAGTAACCTTTGTCTATAACCTTCTATAGATAAGTAGTAGGTTACATCGTAAAACGTTCATTTATCCGTAATCATTTTTTTAAGTTTCTTTCCTTCTGTTTTTGTGTATGAATCAACCGACCAATTATTATCGCTACAGTTAATTAATGTCCGCATTACTTCCAGTACGGTTTCCTTATCGTTCACGTTAAATTCAATTGGACCCCATTCATCGGTATCAATGATAATAAGCATCTTTCCGTTGAAGTCCAAACGTAGGGAATCTACACGTTCCAATTTCTTTTTACGTGGCATACTGTCTCCTTATTTACAAATAACTCTATGACCCTTACACTTATGAACCACATATAGACGCAGTGTGTGACCGCAGTGTGGACATATACAATAACTTGGACCCATAATCCAACGGGTCAAAAATACTGCAAATAATATTATTCCTATTGCGACAAAGACATCCATCTTATCCCCCAAGGAATGTTACAGAAATCCAAATACCTAAATAACTACCGACCACAGAACCAAGAGCATAACCTGCCCATTGGTGGAGATGGTCTTGTCCATGTGCAATCCGACGAATCACAAAGAAGTTCATTGAAGCAATCATAAAATCGGTGAGAGCAGAGGCATGATAGTGTGCATCAGCCACTGCTCTAAAATTAATACACCATAATCCATACATGAATATCTGTATAAAGAATAGTACCGATGCTTCTTTCAGTTTTTGCATCATATCATTATCTCAAATAATTCGTATAGTGCGTCTATCTTCGTTGGAGTATACTTTTCCAATAAAATCATTTCCTTTGCCGCAAACTTCTTATCGTGGTCATCGTACCCAATAGCATGAACCAATTCATGTACGAGAGTCAATATATCACGTTGAGTGGGAGCAAGTTCAAGAATCTCCCCATCACACCAACTATACTTTTGTAATCCTTTCCCGAATCGGATAAGTGGCATCTGCTTCTTAATCTTCTCTGCCTTCCAAATCTTCTTGGCATATCGTACAAGATAGTCCAATGACCGCTGTTTGGTTATATACGCAAACCTACGGTCATAGTACATATCGGTTTCTAATTGATACACACGACGAGTATCAATCATTTGTTTATAACGTTTCTTCACAGATACATCTCCTTGACATAATCCCACACGATGATATTCATAGCTGCACTCACGTTGAACGACCTGAGAACACCACGTTGCGGAATGGACATCTTGTAGAAGTGCGGATTCTCTACAACAGCAGTGGGCAATCCGTGACTTTCTGACCCGAAGATAAACAACGGATTTTCCAGTTCTTCCTTGTACAATAGACGAGCCTTGTGTGACCCAATCTCTGTACCACCATGTTCACACAATACGACACTATTCCACTTCAACAGATATTCCAACCGTTCGTTGATTGATTCGTCGGCGTGTATCGGGTCATCAAAGTTATATTGAACGATATTAATGTATTTCTCAGCCCCAACAGTGGACCGCTTATCAAATTTCTTTCGTCCAAAGATATAAAAGTTTTCTGCACCCAAAAGACACGCCGAACGAATCATCATTCCGATATTCAGTTCCCCCGTGATATTGATACATCCCACGGAGAACCTGCGTTGCTCACTCATTGTGATAGCAATATTCTGTTCAAGCGTATTATTCTTGTACTCATCACGAACGTTGTAATGCTTACTTGCGGTGTCTGCGATAATCTTACTATAGTTCACCATCGGGTTTTCCATTTCACACCCCGTATTTGCAAAGGTCTTTACGTTCACGGAATACACAATACTTACAGGCACTCTTACTAGCCTTATGTTTGATAGTGTCGGTCTTATAGTTCCCCTCACTATCAAAACAATCATTCAAGAATGCTTCAAAGTCAGTCCACGCCTTGTTGATAGACGGCTTGCCATGCGGAGGTTCAAACGGACTGACACGGGGAATCGGATACGGAGAATTCTCAGAAATGATACGCTTGAGAATCACATACTCCACCCGAACCTGTATCGGGTCAACCCCGAACAATTCAGAGATAAACTTCTTGTAGAGAAGGAGCTGACTAATCTTTGTCTTATCCGACTTCTGTGATTGTGTCCATCCCGCACGACTAGTCTTTAAATCGTAAAGAGTAATGAGTCCCGTCTTTTCATTCTTGGTTACGATATCCACGAATCCGACATACTTGACGCCGGGACGAACCTCTACGTCAATCGGATATTCAATTCCGACCAACTTGACGTTCTGTGTCGGGAAGAGCTTCTTCTGATGCTTCTGAACATACGAAAGAATTTCAGTCCCTTGGTGGTAGAACTCTTCCAACGTCTTACGGTCTGACGGGAATACCTTCTGCCCATCCACTTCCTTAATCGCAGACTTGAAATGTTCGTGGAACTTACTCTTTAAGTTTTCATCAAGGTCAATAGAGTTGGCTACCGTCTCACTCTTGTTCATAAGGAGGTCAAGCCATTCTTGGATGACTTCGTGCATTGCGGTACCAAAGATGGTGTGAATGGACCCCTCATCCAACTTGTGACCATCCACGTACTTCAGCTTCCACGACTCGGGGCAGTTAGCCCACGTTGTATACTGACTATACGATACTTTATTCATAGATAACCTTTAAGTTAATAGACATCTTAAATATACTCAAATACGCCCTAAAAGTCAAGACCCCCACTTTTTAGGGTGGGGGTCTATTATATTATAAGGTATTATTTCTTTTTAGATGATAGTTTATTTATGCGTCTACGTTCTTCTATATGATATCCGCCGGCGCCTTGTGGAATTTCGCCAGGTTCTGGTTTTGGATTTGGGTTTCTGTCACGATAAGGGTCTGGTTTTGGTGCCGGTCCGCGTGGAATACCTCTGTAACCAATCATACCACCATCACCCTGTGGAATTTCGCCAGGTTCTGGTTTTGGATTTGGGTTTCTGTCACGATAAGGGTCATTCTCTTGCAAACTATATCCAGCTTCTTCCATCATCCCCATCCATTCTTCTAGAGTATAGGATTCTGGAAGTTTTTCTGTTGCACGGTGGATACCTCTGAGTCGTTTAGCGGCCTTTGCCTTCTGAACACCGCCCCCAGGAATATCTGGGTCCGCGGCGAGACGACCCGCAAAATGTGCATTTGCGGTAGCAGAACGGGCAGCTTTATTAATATAACTCTTCAAAGTTTCTGGACTTAATTCATTCAAGTTGACTCCAGCTTCTTCCATCATCCCTATCCATTCTTCTAGGGTGAACATATCCATTTGACCCATCTCTCGTGCTTTATCTTCCATACTCTTTTTTCGAGCAGGTGTTACCTTCTTCGGGTCACCCTTTAATGAAGCAGATTCGCCTGGCTTCAAATGTCCAAATCTTTTTTCTAATGCACTTTGTGATTTTACTGGTTCTTTTGGCTTCATTGAACCAGCTGGAAGACTATACTTGTTTTCGTCAGTCTTTTCCATTTTTTCCACAGCCTTCTTTCCCATTCTACCACCAGCTACAAGTCCACCATCGGTGTTCTTGTGCTTTATATACCCTACCAATTTACCTTCTTTATCTCGTAATTCGGTAGTGCTGATTCCTTTTGTTGCATCATAAGATGACTTTCCAAGTTCTTCTTGAATAACTTCACGGATGGCTTTACGAAGTTGTTCCATTAGTTTGTTCTTATCCATATTAAACCCCAATAATTGGTTATATGAATAAATATCACATTATTGGTAAAAAACTATATTAATTTTCTACCGGAACCCACTCTCCTCTGTGTTCTTCGCATAGAGTCTGAAACCAACCTCCCTTCTTTACCAGACCACCATCTGCCCCACATTCGTAGCATACCCTACAACTTTCCTCACCGACCGCCTGAATAACGGTTTCTATTTCAGGAACATAATAATCGGTATATATACGAAGTCCACCCCACTTTTCCTTTACTTGAATAATACCGATAGGAATCCCCAATCCTTCTTTTGCATTATACACTTTACGGACGAGTCGTTCCCAACCCTTTCCTACACAGGCAACCGCATCTTCTTCTGTAAGGTAGTTAACTAGTGGCTTCATTGTTGTTCTCTTGTGGTGGTGTTTTAGAATTAATCCATTCTATAAATTCGTTTTCTAATAAAGCCCTACGTTCCAACATTTCTGCTTCCGACCGTAGGTTCTCTAAAGTTTCAGTGATAGCATAATTACCATTTTGTAATGTTAACTGAATAATATGTGGAGCATTTTGGCTTAGTGTATACCAATTACCCCGTTCAGTTGTTCCCTTTTGTACTGCCATTGGTCGTATCATCGTAAGATTGTGTTGAAGGTAATCCGCTATATTCACACGTATCGTCCTTCTTTGTGAAGATACGTTCCCAATTATTCTTATAGGTCTTAATGTCCACACTTAATGGGCGTGGAGTATCACCCTTTCCATTACTCATATTTTCCACCCCACTCGTCTATTTCACCGATATTGATAAATGGTTTTACTTGGTCATAGTAATGAACAGTTAATCGTGCTTCTTTCATCATCTGAATACTCCGTTCACGGTGCCCGTCCCAATGTTCACCCTTGGCACCTTCCCCACGTTCGCAGAAAATGACCTTGATACCTGAATTAATAATAGCACGTGTACAGTCCACACACGGAATATCACAGGTCAAGAACAACGTACAACGGTCGGTAGAAACACCAATACGAGCAGCATTAATAATTGCGTTTCGTTCAGCATGTTCCATCCAGTAATACTTCTCTGGACGTTGTTGACGTTCCTCATGGAAATCATCAATACCTCGAGGGAAAGAATTATATCCAGTAGAACGAATTTCGTTGTGTGTACCAACGATGACCGCACCAATTTGGGTATTTTTATCCTTAGATTTTAACTTAACCGTATGTGCAATCTGTCTAAAATATTCTGTCCATTTCATAGTTTTGCCTTTTTAATAATTCTTGGGTCTATCCCGTACTTTTCACATAGTTCACGTAATCCAGATTTATTATCTCTATAATAGATTTCCAAATAGGAAATAGCTTCAATCTCAGAGATACAATAATGTTTCGCAACCAAGGTGACCAACCACTCATCATACTTGGTTTCTTTTGCCGCCTTCACATATTTGTTGTATTGCTTACCACGAGGAATCGTGGTCGCAAAGAATAAATAGTGTGCTTCGTTTGGAAGTGAATACTTCTGAACCTCATTCACCAACGGAAGCTGATGAATATTCATACTCAAAAACCTGTTGACCATATAAGCACTATACGTCCGTTTTTCTCCGTCATCAAGCGTGGAGAAATAATTTTTCTTTTGGGACTGATAAATTTCGTTTATATGGTCAAACAAGGTTTTAGCCATATTAATCCTCTAATACGAGCTTCGGACGAGTTGGTTCGGTTTCGGTTACAGCTTCTGTTCTGGTCTGTTCTGTCGGTTCTTCTGTTGCGGTCTTGATTGGACGGAACATCTTGTTGACATACCCACATGCCACACAGGAGAACGTAGGAATAGGAACGATACCTTCCTTACCATTCGGAGATACGAGTGCAGATACCTTCTTCATCAAAAGAACTTCTTGGAAGGTAAGGTTACCACAATTCTCACAAACGATATCGGTTGCGTGGGTGAGGTCAGGCATCTGTGGCTGACGCATCTGGCGTGGGTCCGGCGGAATAAACTTACTTGTCATAATTTCCTCTTAACTGATTAAAATGTTATACATTGTTGCCATAAAATTGATTTCCTTATCTACTACGAATGCGTCCCGATACTGACCTTCTGCGATTGCAAGAATCGTCTGAGGAATACGACTCGGGGCATAATCTTGTACCTTGTCATACAATAAGCGATACAACTCGGTAAAATCACGAATACCTGCGTCAACGACAATCTGACGAATCTCATTCACCTTTGCAGGTCCACTCTGATTACTCATCAAGGTATCCATAATCTTCAACTTACTATCACCAGCGATAACTTCACTGACGTTGACCACCAACTTCCCATCACGGGTCTGTTGCTGAGCGGTTCCGATAATCCGACGAATATCGGGATAATACGCATTGACCAACGTGGCGATTGCTTGCTTCTCAAACGTCACACCCTCTTGATTCAAGATGTTGGTCAGATGAACCGCAACTTCCTTCTTGGAAGGTGGGGTCAACGCAGAAGTCTGACACCGACTGACGATAGGTGGAATAATACGTTCAAAGTAATTACAAGTCAAGATGAATCTGGTTCTCTGACTGAATACTTCCATCATATTACGAAGTGCGGCTTGTGCATCAGGAGTCAACGCATCAGCTTCGTCCAACACCACGACCTTCAATGGTGCGAATCCCGTGGTGGATGCAAAGTTCTTAATCTTCTCACGAATCACATCAATACCACGTTCGTCGGATGCATTGATGAACAATGAATCACAATCAATATTCTTGATAAGAATCTTTGCTGCGGTCGTCTTACCCGTACCTGCCGTTCCGTAGAACAGCAGATGTGGAATGTCCTGCGTTTCAATATAATGAGCAAACTTCTCTTTAAGAGTTTCATTACCAATATAATTGTCCAAGATAGACGGGCGATACTTCTCTACCCAAATTGTGTGCTCACTCATAATATAGTAGTCTCTGTTTTAAGGATTGGTTCCTGTTTGTAATCATTAAAAAACTTACGAATTGCTTGTAATCTCCATCGTTTTTTTGAATCTGGATATTCTTTCACTATAAATCTACCCGGCCATCTTCTGATAAACTCTTCGTATAATATTTTACGTTTGTCACCAGAAAAATGAATGTTGGTACTACCTCCAGAAGTTTGCATAGTAGGACTAGTTTGTGTCATTATATGATGGAAGGATAGTGTACAATACCCGTGTTCCAACACAGTAAAAGTATAATACCAATCCTCTACACCCCCCATGTCCCATTCCAGATTATTACTATTATTTACTAGTACACATTGATATGCTAATCTATTCTTTTGTACTGCGTACTTTTTTGAGAACGCAAAAGCGTCGGCACATATTCCACTAATTGCAACATTCGTAAATTTGTCGTGACAATCTTCTACGATAGATATTGCTAAAATTGCACTTATGATTTTGTTTTTAGTATGTCCACGTGGTCTGATTTTGAAATACTCAATGTCATCGTCCATTTGCCAATGACTACTTTCTCCCATTTCAGTAGAATATTTCTTTATGAAATTTCTTACGTATGCAAGTCCTTGGTCATTTTTATCCATACATAATACTTTTTCGGAAGGATGTACCTTACAATAATCATCGTAGTCTTGTGGTTCAACCACCAGTACATAGTTTAGTCCTTCTAAGGTTTTACTTGTTTTTACTTTTGTTGCCCTACCCTTTGATGGAATATAAATCCTGTGTTTGTTGGTATCAAGTACTGGAGCGTTTTTATCCAGCGAAGTGTACACATATTCGTTCAGATTAAATGGTTGTGGTTCACCAAGTAATGAATATATGTCTTCACTCATACCTTCCTCCACAGCCACATAGGTTCACAAAAAGTCTTATCAATTGAATTATCTACTCTATTCATCGTGTCATCTGTCCACTCATTCGGCGCACTTCCCTGAAATACCATTCCTGCCCCCGCACTGTTTGGACGTTTCGCCATTTCCATCCCAATCGCACCCATATATTCCATCCCCAATGACTTCATATGGTCATTCATCGGATTAGTAATTTCTAACCACCGTTTCTTACCTTTACCAGAAACGGAGAATACATCTGCGATATTAATGGCGACTATACCATTAAGTTTAACCGCAGGATAGATATTAGTCAAGACTCTGTGTAGGAATTGTTCATTCCAAATATCTACTGATTTATACCTTTTAAAACTCTGTGTACTGTCCTGACTATAGTGTTCTACATTAAAATACGGGGGTGAAGTGAATACAATGTCAAAATAATTAGTATATTTAGAAAAATCAAATTCTTCGGCAGGACAGATATGAAACTCACTAGACTTATCATTTTCAAAAAAGCTAGTGTGTTTATTATAAAAGTTTCGTTGGGTATCATATATTGGGTGGTTGTCTGCCTTGGGGTCCAGTCCTACATAGTGTTCTGTGGTATTCCCCGCATAGAATCCTGCGAGACGGTCACCCCATCCCATAGAAAAGTCTAATACTGTCTTGGATTGGAACATATCGTACATAGCTTTTGCTACACTTGGTCTGAATTGAGCGCAGGTATATTTCCGTAGATGTAAACACCCCCGTAAAGTTCCTTTGTCAATACGTGGAACCTTAAGAGTAAATAATGACCCCATCAAGGTAATCATAGTACTCTTCGTTCTCCAAGTTTTTGCAGGACCAGGTGACCTGATAGAATTTGCTTCCCAACGATTTTCCTGTTGGAAATAGTTGGAGGATGCGTTTCCTGTATTACTCTTGGAAAAGTATAAAGGTTTCCCCTCAAACAATAACGGATACGTAGAATTGTTAGAACGAGAAAACCACTCCGCACCTGTGGTTAACTCGTTCCAACGAACTCCCTTTAAATCCATATATGAATGGTACGCATCTTCTTCTGTTAAATCATTATATGGAATCGGATACGTCATCGCAACCGTTGCCATACTTTCTTTAATATCATCTACAGAAAAAGTCTTTTTGATATATTCCCATTCGTCCGTATCTATTTCTAAATACGGAGTCATATTTAGAAATTTATCAAAATAGGGTTGATACATTATTCCTCATCGCCATCGGAGTCTGCGGTTCCCTCTACCAGTACCATATTGTATTCGTTTACCTTTGGTGTACGAGGGATACCTTCTTTAAGAATCAAATCCTGTTTGAACAGTTTGGTATACGCAATATGATGATGTGGTCTACCATCTTTGTGCCAATTATTAGTCAGAGTTACTATTTTTCCCCAATTCTTTTTCAATTCATCAAACTTCTTTTGGTATCCAGAATTGGTGCCTCCTTCATAAATCGTATCGGTATTACCACCACGCATAGTTCCCGTGGTTTGCTTACCACTCAACAACATATTGAAATTAACAGTACACAAGTCGCCGGTGGAAAGTACACGGAGAGATAAATCCGTATCTTCGTTATAAGTTCCTCTCCAACGTTCTTCCAATCGTGTATCCAGTAATTCATTGTTAATCAAAATGCAACTATACACACGGGTGTTCTTAATGAACTGCCCACGACCAGGTTCAGTTGCAGGAACGAAAGATGCATACTGACATCCAACCAACCCAAGATTTTCATAACGGTCACTAAAATCTTCCATAATACGGAAGAATACGCCGTCACGAACACGTTTCTTACGATTATGATTCCAACGGAAGAACCCTAAGATGTTATCGTCAATAATCCAGTGCTTCTTATGTCCTGCATCTACCGCATGTTGCCATACGAAATTACGAACAGGAATACCACCTTGCTTCCGTTTACTGAAGTTCTCTGGTAACTTGATGATTTTCTTGACATCTACTTTCTTTGCGTAGTTATCATATTCGTCCGGTTCTACACAAATCTTAAAATCAACACCCATATCTTCCAAAGTATCAACCGTAAGAGTCTTTTCCCACCGACCCTTTGAAATTACATATACAGGATATTTCGGATGTATCTTATGGGTATAGGAGTACTGATAGTTTGTTACAGGATTTTCCTTCAACTCATAATGAATATAAGTCAACTTTGTTTCCTTGACACCAAACGCCTTGTATAAAGCATCTTTTTCCTGTTGATTCTTTACATATACATTAATGAGCCACCGTTCCTTCAAATACGGTGACCATTCAAACTCTGGCATATTGAAGTAATGTTCATTTTCCAAATCATAAAAATCATGATTCTTATAGTCATACTCGTATGACAAAGTATAATCCCAAAAGTCACCCTCAATAACAAGAGTCTTTAGGATTTCTTCTACCTTGTCTTTGTTACTTGTATGTATCTTGATTACTTCCATAGATTACTTTTGCTGAACCAGATAATAGGTTGACGAGATTCCATCCACTTCAAACGAAGCACGTGAAAGACCTTTTGATGATACCTCCAACTTACCATTCTTAGCTTCCTTGTTTGCAACAAGGATTTCCTTCAAATAGTTAGCCGAGAAGGTGATTGCATCAAGTTTTGCAACTTGGTCAGTATGTGCATTGATAGAAATACGATTCGTATTCAACGTGGAATATCCAATGACGACGGTTGCAGTCTTATCCTCACCAGTACTCATAACAGCAAATGAGTCTACATCGCTGAGTGCTCCCTTTGCCTTGATAAAGGTATTCACAAACTTCTCATCCAGAGAAATCGTAAATTCCATCGGAGGAAGCTTCTTTAAGTCGGGTACCGCAGGAATAACAGACGCATCGGCAAGTACGAATGTTGCCTTGGTTTCTCCATCTGTGATATTCAACCCAGTGGTCTTATTATTATTTGTGGTAGCCTTAATAGTAAGGGACTCATTAAGAACACTCAGAATAGAACGAAGTTTCTTGGTTTCATAAACAGCAAACTCTCCTTCAGGAAACTTTGTAGTTTCAAGGGTGATTTCACCAAGAACGTTTTTATCGTCTGAAATAGCACGAACCGAAAGAGTGTTACCGTCCGATTTGAACACGACACTCTCACACGAACCACCAAGATTATACTTTGAAATGAACCTTTCCAACATTGACTTTTCCATAACCAGTTTACCTCTGTTTATTATTGTTTATCTTCGTACCAAATACGAGTGAGTTTACCTTCTGTAAATCTGGCGGTGTAGTCTCGCCATTTTCCGTTTACACTTTTACCTTCATAAAATATAATATCACCGTGGAAGTCTGTCAAGTACTCCCTGCGATAACTATCTTCTAGTTTCTTCATATATCCTTTTACAATAGGAATTTCATTGTCGTCTATCCACTTATAATCCCATACTTCTCTATATAATTCACCTTTGACAGTTATAACATAGTTTTCCATTGCATTATCAAACGACTTTGTTTGAAACTCGCAATCTGGAATATCTGTGAATCCTGGTATATTTTGTTCTATCCGTATTGTATCAAACATTCCCATGGCTATCTCCTGTTTGTTCCCATGCATACTGAGCGTTCAATCTATAACTACCAAGATGTTCTCCCCAAAACGCATATTGCGGTTCTACCATAGAGAGGAAGGTCGTTCCATCACGTTTACGATAAAGGTGATACACTTGTCCCATAATCGGTTCAAATCCCAATGAGGCTTCATAACACATCTTGTTGATTTCGTAATCGTGAACGAGTTGCTCGTATTGTCTGACCAAATCATTATATCGTTCCTCGTAATAGTGCTTGAAGGTGGGTTCAACTTTCCCAATCCACTTATCCACTTCAACGGGTTTAATTGATGCAGGAGCACTAGGAGAGATTCCATAGGTCAACGCATTTGGATTCTTTTTATCTTCCATAGTTTCCTCGTAAAGTGGCATCGGGAGAGTCGAACTCCTCTAGGCTCTCACCTAGTCCTTGGCTAGCATAGTATGCTTGTAACCTCGGGTAGCGCCCGTGTCATACTATCGTTGTCCCGCCCAACTGCGATGCCGAATATAATTAGAACTCTCCCCACTCACGAATAGAAACACCCACGGGGAAGATAGGAACGCCATCCTTGCTCAGCTCTTGATAGCGAACCGTTAGATACTTGCCAAGAAGCGAACGACGATTCTTGAATAGGTCCGCACGATTTTCCTGCGAACCCTCAGGGCGGCAATTGAAACGCTGACCAGAATCAGTCTCCAATTCAAATATGGCGAGCCCAACGTCACTACCATCACCATCAATAACATTAACAATACGATATTCTGCATCGACGAAATCCTTTAGTTTAAGAAGTGAATACGAAC
>Ga0315904_10005906_pt1 | contig 16872 bp, 10 predicted proteins | sample LakEriMetagenome_6_FD_203529 | JGI IMG/M metagenome (GOLD analysis project Ga0315904, IMG submission 203529) | Freshwater fungal communities from buoy surface, Lake Erie, Ohio, United States - Buoy 12 MA120 | ecosystem: Environmental > Aquatic > Freshwater > Lake | place: USA: Lake Erie, Ohio...
AACAGCCAATCAAGCCCACACGCTGCATCAGCGTTCATCAGCGTCTATTAGCGGTCCGGTTTGGGTCTTTATTAGCGAATATTAGCGTCCATCAGCGGTCGGAAGAAACAGGCTTACGCGTGGTCATCCCCCTCTATCCCCCCGCCCTTTCTCCCCCAGTCAAAGCCCTGGAGGCGAAAGGGGGCCAAGCGGGATTAGGAGTAAGGTTAAAGGAAACAGCCAATCAAGCCCACACGCTGCATCAGCGTTCATCAGCGTCTATTAGCGGTCCGGTTTGGGTCTTTATTAGCGAATATTAGCGTCCATCAGCGGTCGGGCTGTCGGCTTACTTGTTTTTGGTATACTTAGGGAACGTTGAACTGTCCCATTCAGCCGAGTGACCACATGAACCCATGGATTCTTTTTGCAATCGGTATGACTTCGATCTTACTTATCGTTCTAGCGTTCGCGAAACTTGAATTTCAGTACCCGCCGAATTGGTGGCTGGTGGGCATTGGGGCTTTGGTACTGTTTGGTCTTGGCTGGTACGGACTAGGAAACGCTGCGGGAGTGCATGAATGAACGACGAATTTTTGAGGAACTACCGTGACATCCAATCGCTTGAATTACCTGATCGAAAGTTGGTTCGATGGCAGTTTGACTGCAGAAGAACTGCAAGAGTTGAACGCGTCGCTTCGGTCGTCCTCTTCCTCTCGATGAAAGCCAACAATCCATGAATCGATTCTTTCGTGTAACCGCGTTGTTCGTCCTGATGCCGATGGTTGCCAGCGCCATCGACTATCCCTATTCAACCGCTGAACCACAAAAGAGCGGTTGGCCATTGACGGCTGAGGAACGGGCTTATGTCGTTGATAAACCAGAACACGATCGCCGGCCTGGACGTGAAGCGAACAAGCATCTGCCACATCTATGGCCTGTTGTTCCCAGTGCAGGCCACTTCGGCGGCGACTCATGGTTGAAGCTACATGAAGCGCACGTCAACACTGTTCAAGCCAATGCCGGTCCGCTTGATGTGCTATTAGTCGGCGACAGCATCACGATTCAGTGGGGTGATTCTTGGAAGAAGCACTTTCCGGATTTGAGAGCTGTCAATATCGGCATCGGTGGCGACAAAACGCAAAACGTACTTTGGAGACTCGATCATGGTGGTGTTGAAGGGATTCAGCCAAGAGCCATTGTGCTCATGATCGGAAACAACAATATGTTCTTCACGCCCGAAACGGGCATCGAAGCGGCTGCCCGAGGCATTGAGATGTGTGTCAAGAATCTGCGAGAGAAGTTTCCGCAGGCCAAGATCGTTGTCGCCAAGATCCTGCCAGCCCATGCACCCGAGAATCGCTTTTATCAAGACGTAAAAGCCACCAATGAAGCGCTTGACGAGCTGAAGCTCAATACCGACCCGCAGCTACAAGTGCTCGACCTTACGCAAGATTTTGTGAACGACGATGGCACGCTCAAGAAGGACCTATACACATCGGACAACATTCATCTGTCTGCGGCGGGTTACTCCATCTACGCATCGCGACTGAAGCCATTGCTGGAAGCCATGCTGGCTGGCAGACCAGTGCCCGCGCTGCCCATGAAAAACGCTAGTAAAAGAGTGGAAACGCCCGCTCCAAAAGCTGAATCGCGTTCCATTGAACCTAAAGCTGCGGCTAGCATTTGAACCTGGAAGGCTACGGCGTATTGGCTTCCAAGTTGGCGTCTATTGTTAAGCCTCAGTAGCTTCCCAGAATTCCTGCTCGGAAATATCCGCATGAATAGCCCCTTGCAAAAATACGAACCGCAGCGACATAGGCCACTATGGCAATAGATGTTCCTGCCGCTTCTGACTAGCTGAAACGTAAGCGTACACGCCCCTACCCGAGCATGTGATCCATTCATGGCTCGGACAATCGTCTCGGTTGGCAAAGACTCACTACTTAACGGTGCATCAAGCGAATTGGGCAGAGAGTTGAGCCTGACCCCGAATTTGTCCCTTGCCCGTCCCCTTGTCGCTGCTACGTCAGGGGTCATCAGCAACCATCAGGACATAGAAAAACCAATGTTTTGATTGGTGGTGATGGTATGGGGTATGCTACCAAGTACGCCCGGAAGGATTCGAACCTTCAACCCTCGGTTCCGAAGACCGATGCGCTATCCAATTGCGCCACGGACGCGTGATAAAATCCATTATAGCGGAGGATAATTCAAAATTGAAGGGGGGCAAGCGTCGGTGATTTCGGAGTAAAGTGTCGGTGATTTCTCCGAAATCACTGGGCTTTTTGGGGAGTGTATGGAGGTGGTTGGTAAGGCGGTAGTGATTTCGGAGAAATCACCGACACTCGGGCAGTGATTTCGGAGAAGCTGCCGACACTGGGCAGTGATTTCGGAGAAATCACCGACACTGGGGATAGACCTCGTGGGCTTGGGTTCTAGTATTGGTCCAGGACTCTGAGCAAACTGGGAAGCTGCCAAGTATCGTGAGGATGCTATGATCGGAGATTTGTTTGATCCAAAGGCCGAGTTCTTTGTCGAACAAGGTGGTAAACCTCACTGGTCTCAAACCGGCGCGATCGTTTTCGGAACCTTTCGGACGCTTGATTCTATCCCCGTCGAGGTTCTTGACCGTTGGGAGCGCGAGAAACAAGAATGGATCGTCCGTGCTCTATGTAGGTTTCCCCTGGCTAAACAGGCCGACTTGACGATGCACTGGTCTCGTCTGCTTACCCTGCTTGCCGATGAAGATCGTGAAAAGTTTAATAAGCACTTCGAGCGCTGCAGGGAATCTAAACTCGATGAATGTCACGGTGCGTGTGTCTTGAAAAACCCTGCTCTCTCTAAGATCATAGCGGACTCTCTTATGCACTTTGACGGCGATCGCTACCGCATGGGTGACTTTGTCATTATGCCAAATCATGTTCATTTGCTTGCGGCATTCAACTCTCCAGAAACGATGAGAAAGCAATTCGCGTCTTGGTTGCGCTTCACCGCTCGCGAAATCAATCAATGCCTCAATAGCAACGGGCATTTCTGGCAACAAGAACCTTTCGATCATCTGGTCCGTAGCCCCGAACAGTATCAACATCTGAGAAATTACATCAAATGTAATCCCGAGAAAGCTGGTCTTCGATCTGGCGAATATTTTTATAGAAGATATCAATATTAAAGGCTTAACTAGATGATCGCACTGGTGATTTCGGAGTAAAGTGTCGGTGATTTCTCCGAAATCACTGGGCTTTTTTGGGAGTGTATGGAGGTGGTTGGTAAGCGGCAGTGATTTCGGAGAAGCTGCCGACGCTGGGCAGTGATTTCGGAGAAATCACCGACACTGGGCAGTGATTTCGGAGAAATCACCGACGCTTGGGCAGTGATTTCGGAGAAATCACCGACGCTGGGCCTTCAAACTCAGGCCCTCGGAGTGGCTGTTGAACTCCGGTGCATACATGCACTCGACCGACGCATATCCCATCGGATACTCGCCCGCTAACTGCACCCGCAACGGATACTCGAACACATAAGTCCCCTTGCGCAAATAGTCGATGAAAAAGTGTGTGGCCGCATCCCTAGTGCTCTCGTAATAATAAAGCCCATCCTGGAACTTGTAGGAACTGAGCACATTGACTGGCTCGGTCCCGCTCCCCCGGTAATCTCTCATGTGGACGTATTCCATGTCGCGATCCGACCTGAGCACCACTCGGCAGATTAACTCGTCTCCTACCAATACCTCACCGGTGACGGGCTCGAGCACCGGACCTGAACCCGTAAGCACCCGCTTAAAGATCTGCTTCTCAAGTTTCAGTGGAGTCCCCTCGTGCGCAGTGACCTTGCCGATATCTTCCAAGTACTCCCAGTGCAACCCACCCCAGCTTACCCCCTGATCCGGCTTGGTAAGCTTGATCTTGCCCATCTCGGGTCGGATCTGGTTCGCCGGAATCCTCTCTTCATAAAATCCTGTCCCTCGCTCGATGTTCTTCGGCTCAAGCTTCTTGCCTGCCAACTCGACCGATACCATCGCATCCGATGCAAGCCAATTTTCGCCGCGTCGTAATAAGGCATAAACAGCATCCGCAGTCGCCTTGGTGGTCTTCCAATCCTGCGTCTGCTTTTGTTTGAGCAACCACACCTTGCACTCCTCGACAGCCTCGACATCTCCTGCCACCTCATCGAAGGCTTCGATCATCATCGCCTGTGTCTCGATCGGTGCATGGTACCACCACCAGGATCGCTCGGGCTCTGGCCAATGCATGCCCAACTCTTCATCGGTAACGCTTCGCTCTTTAAAACTCTTGATGATCGCCTTGGGTGTCTCTGCATCCTCGAAACGCTTCAAGGCGACTGCCAAATGGGCTTGCGACTGACGGGTTTGATGAACCCAATGATCCCTCCCCTGCCCTAGCCAGTACTTCAACGCCTTTTGATATTCAGGTGCAATGGGTTGGTTGCTCAAAAAGAAACTGCGTCCATACAAATACAGCGCTATGGTCGAACTCAAATTGGATTTTTTCGGATCCTTATCCTGGATCTGAAGGTACTGCTTGTGCATCCAAGCATCCAACGCATCCAATGCGCGCTGAGCGATCCCATCGTCAATAGCTACCCCGAGATTCTTCAGTCGTCCAAAACCAGTCACGATATAGAGCGATAGATACTCGTTGTCCGGGCCGCCTGGGAACCAAGGCCACAAGCCACTGGGACGCTGCATCTGCGCAAGTTTACTGAGTTGCGATTGTGTCTCGCTTTCCAAACGGTTCACATCGAAAAGAATCCCCACATTGCGGCGTGCTTGGGACTCCCTTTGCGAGTCCTTGAGCCAAGGTGTTTCCTCGAGCACCATCGACTGAATGTCCTTGTTCTTGCTCAACGGGGACTCGAGCGCTTCGGGCTGAAGGTTCCTCCAAGTTTCAAACACTTTCGCGATTTTCGGATCGCTCGTCGCGATGTGTCTTGCGAGACTGTTTGCATAGAGGCGATTGAACGTTTGCTCGCTGCAACCGTAAGGATATTCCATCAAATAGGGGAGTGCTAAGACGGCGTACCAAGCCGGTTGCGAAGTCATTTGCACCGTGAGTGACTGATGACGGATGGTCGGTGATCCTGCCGACTCGACGAGTTTTTTTAGCTCGAACTCCTTGGTCGATTTACCCCGAATCGGTAACGGAATCGCTTCGCTGACAAGCACCTTGTTGGAAAGAACCGGCAACATGGCTTGTTCGCCATCGCTGATTTTATCGGTCGCTGCAAGTGTCTTGAAGATGATTGGGCGAGCATCCTCGGGTACTCGGATTCGCCAGAGGTAGGATTTCGATTCGTTAGCACCGAGATCAAAAGGTTGCTCGGGTTTGGCATTTTCAAATCTGGTGTCGACATTCGTTTCGTCGATCGCATCGCTCAGGTGCAGCGCGACGGTTCCTTGAATGGGTTTGTTTGAGAGGTTGGTCACCTTGGCGGTAAACTCGATGATATCCCCTTCTCGAAGGAACCGAGGTGGATTGGGCTGAACCATAAGATCCTTGGCCGTAACGATCGAATCATACAGAGTTCCGCTTCGGATCTCTTTGTCGTGTGCCAATGCCATGAAACGCCATTGGGTGAGCGCTTCGGGCATGGTGAATTCGAGCGTCACGTTTCCTTGAGTATCGCTCAGTAGATGTGGAAAGAAGAAGGCCGTTTCGTTGAGGTTGGTGCGAGGGGAGATCGAATCGATTGCAACGGGTTTGGGAACGTTTGCGTTGTTGCCATCGCCTCCGGATACACCTAGAGGTTCCGCGTCTCTCATCGGTGCTGATTTGGCCATCATTGCAGCAGGCGCGCCCAATGCTACAGACTCGGCTTCCATGGCTAAAGAAGAGGCCACCCGAGATCTACCTGTAGGTCGCATGACCATGGGGCTATTATCGCTGAACAACACCAGTGGAGAGACCATGTTGAGTTCGTAAGGGAACCGGCGGTAAGATTCTTCGACTCCAAAATAACTGCTTGGAAGATTCGAATCGACGACTGGAATCCATAGGCTCATGTTTTGGAATTGCGATTGGATTCGTCCATAGGACTCCTCGTAGAAATTTCCAAGGCGATCCATCCACTGATGGGATTTGAATGCATCCAAAGAAGCGTCGTACATCGCGGCGAGCAACTCGGCTTGGGCTGCCGCAGCATCCGGGCCTTTGATCGTCAAGGACCATTTCTCTTGGGTACCAGGTTCGAGTTTGTTTCGGAAGCGTTCCCACTTGAGGGCCAGTTCTTTGTTTTTCCATGGCACGGAGATTCGATGCGTTTCACTGTAAAGTCGGTTTTCGCGTACATAGGTGACTCGGACGGTGGCTCCGCCTCGCATCGATTCATCGATGGGTAGCTCGATGCTGTGCTGGGTTTGATTAGGTTCTGTCCAATAGGATTTCAGCGTCTTTCCGCGATGTTCGATTTCGATCAGTGCGCGACCCGATGGGTAACCGGTACCCCAAAGTGCTTTGAAGGTCTCGCCCGGCTGAAGGCTCTCGGACTGGCTGGTAAAGACATGGGGGAGTTTGATATCCAAGCTGGCTTGCTCAGGATTTAGGACGATGAGGTTGAGTTCCGATCGGATCGGTTTTCCAAAGATATCTTTGGACTCTAGGACAGCTCGATAAAGTCCTGCTTGTAATTTCACTTCGAAGGTCGACTTGCCCTGGGCATCGGTTTGATACTCTTGCTGGTGCACGATGTCTCCGATGGGCCAATGGCGATAGTCGGTAGGATCTGGCTTTTGGAGCGGAATGCTGGCGGGAGCAGGTTTGGCTCGCTGGTTGCCTGGACCGCGTCGGATGGGTCGAGGAATACTCGGCATCGATCCTCCGAGCAGATCGGTTCGAGGTACATTGGCTGGCTGGGTGATCTTGAAGATTTTGATTTGACCACTCGAAGCGATTTCTTGGCCATCAAGATTGGAGGTTTTGACTTCTAGCTCAACGGGCTTTTGCTCCGTTTGCCACGGTTTGGCGATGAGGTTCGCTTGGGCAGTCACGTACCCGACCGAGACATTCTGGGAGCCTGTTCGCGTTTCACCGGTGGTGTCTGTCACATCGGCGGTTACTTCGTATTGGAAAATGGGTAGATTGTCTTCAGGAACGGAGCGATCTGGTCTTGCGAAAAATTCGATCTTGAAACTTCCGTCTGGAGCGGTGTCGGTCCAACCGCGAGCGATTTCTTGAGAACGACCTTGGAAGGGCGCGATTCTCCAGGCAAAGCAAGCGATGAACCAATCGGGCCAGCGGACTCTGCGTACGACGCGGTAGCGAACCTTAGCACTTTGGATTGGGGCCCCGGTGTAACTGATCGCTTTGCCAGAGATTGTGACTTGGTCATCGAGTTTGACTTGGTCTTTGAGCCGATCGAGGGTGACTTGGAACTTGGGCCGTTTGTATTCTTCGACACTGATGGCGGTATTGAATTGAGTGTCTTTGATGGAGATGAGCATCTGGCCAGTACCACGGTTTCGCGGTGCGGTAAGCGACCCGCTAAACGAACCAAAGTCATTGCTGGTTGCATCGAGCGTCTCGACGACTTGTCCGTTGGTATCAAGGAACTGCAGCGTTACTTTTTTGCCTCGAACTACCGCGTATCGATTTGCTTTTTGATCGCTGGTGGTAACCACTCCTTTGAAGTAGACGGTTTGCCCGGGCCGATAGATCGAGCGATCGGTAAACAGAGCAATTTGTGCACCCAGAGGTTCTGAGGGCACTTGCGGGTGCATATAAGTTTCTTGCTGCGTCGATAGCCGATCTTCTTGGTGCTGAACAAGGAGTGTCAAAGCACCTTGCTGGCCCGGGATTTTGAAACGTCCAGTAGGATCCGTTTGGACTTTTGTTCGAGGCATCCAGCGTGGGTTGCCATTGATTCGCTCGTAAGCTTGGACAAATGCACCGGCGATTGGTTCACCGGTTTGATTATCGACGACCAGTCCTTCGAGGTCACGGAAGGTGCCATCGAGTTCGAGGGTTGGGTAGTGATTGGTATGCCTGAGGATCAGTCCAAGTTTCGAGACCCACAATTCGCAGGCACCGAGTTGGTTGTTTTGGGGGTTGAACTGCTCGTTTAGGCTGTATAGCAGGAAGTAATATCCGGGTTTGAGATCCAGTGGAGCGGTCAGATCCTGTGTGGCTTCTTGGTAATCCGAGGTGGGTTCCAAGTCGCTTGTCCAGGCCTTGATGGGTTGTTTGCTGAAGAGTTCTGCACGGTCTTTGTCGTTGATTTGGTCCGCTCTCCAGCGGCCTGGTTCGACGAGTCGCTCTTGCCAGTCGGCTTGGACGATTCGCAAGTGTAGCTTGGAGATGTTCTTGTATAGGACACGGATGTTGGGAACAGGGTTGTTCCAGACGCGTTCGATGGAGACATTGACCGCTTTGGCGGTGATGTTTTCGATGATGTTGTGACAGAGTCTTCCGCCGATGCTTTCGGGAAAAGCGTTCTTGCCTTGGAGAGCCACGTTGAATGCGGCTTCCAGATCGTTTTGGCCCATGAGGATTCCGGCCCACTGAGCGCGAGCGTTTGCAGAAAGCGGGTGCTTTGCATTCTTCTGAGCGAAATCTTCCAGAAGGGAAATGGCTCGAGCGTCTTTTTCTTCACCTAGAGCGATGTTTTGAGCCAGGCGGATACGCTGGAGTTGGTTGTGAAGTCGAGCGTCGGGCGATTCGTCGTTGGCGTGGAATTTCAGGAGGTCTTGATAAAGTTTGATCGCTTTGAGTTTGGGCGAGTCGGCATCGGTTGTTTGGGGGTTCCATGTCAAGAAGTCTTCGGTCGGGCCGAGCGCAGGTGAGTTTGCATCGATTTCAAAAGCATCTTCTCTTTGAACGCCGGCTTGTTCGCCCGAGGCGTAGAATTCGATGGCTTGATGTGCGAGAAAATCGTAGAGAGTGGGACGGTAGGAGTCTGGATAGGTGCCTGGATCTAGGAGTGCATCGAAGGTATTGATCGGGGTTGATTTGAGGGTGTCGCTGTTTGCTAAAGACGATGTGTATTGCTTATCGATTTCGCGGAAGATTCGTTTTAGGTCCCACGTTTTGATATCTTGGGAGCTTTCATCGGCCAGAGCGGTACGTTGTTGGAACTGCCATCGGTTCGCCTCGAAGTAGGACCAGTACCAGTGTCCTAGGATTACGTGCAGAGCGGGTTTGACTTGGTCTGGTGCTTTTTCAAGCGAGTTTTGCATGCGCGTGATGGCTTCGGCTGGGTCTGAGCCTTGGATCTCGCTTTCGATACGGATTTTTCGCGCCATGGCCAAAGCGGCTTCGGGGTACGCTTTGTTTTGGAGAGTTTGCGCGATGATTTGGTCGAGTTTTTCGATGGCGGACTTAGGTAAGCCTTTTGCTATGGCATCTTCAACTTGTTTCCACATCGGTATGCGTTCCTTGGGGAATCTGGGTTCGCTGTAACGGTTGACGTTCTGATCTGGGGGTTGAAAACTCAAGGCCGCAGGCGCTAAGGCGATGGAACTGATCAGTAGAGCCAAGAGCAGTTTATGGATGATTTGCATGATTGGTTTTTTATCTTGGACCTGTGGGCGAGTCGGATGGCTTGAGTCCTAGGAATTCGCGAACCACGGGTCGTTTGAGCAGGTGTGGGTTGACTTGCGGTCGGCATGCGAGCAGGTGGGCTTGGGCATCTTGCGGGGACATGCCTCGGTGTTTGACGAGCCAGCAGATGACGATGGTTGCCGAGCGAGCGCGTCCGGCTTTGCAGTGGACGTAAACCCGCTGGTTATTGTTGGTCTTTTGGGCTAGGAATTCTACCCCCTTTCGGACAGCTTCGATCGAAGGTGGGTTGAAGTCGACCGTCGGTAGCCAGAGTTGCTCGATGTTGTATTTTTCGTAAGCGGTTTTGGGGCCAGGGTATTCTTGGCACATGTTGATAACGCCGCGAACCTTAAGTTCTGCGAGTTTAGGAACATCGCGACGGAGGGGTAGAGCCCCGAGGATCACAAGAGGGTCGACTTGGTCCCACCAGTTTCGGCGGTGAAGAATGCGACCAAGGAGGTAGTTCCAAGCGAAGGTTGGAACGAACAGGCTGCGGGCGATCAAGGGCCGCATAGGGGTGATTAAAAGGCTTCGGTTGTTAGCGGATCGGTATCTCCGCTTCGTTCCGGTTCGGTGGAGACTGTCAGATCGGTTGTGTGCAGATCTACTGTGCCAAAGAGTTGGGAATGATGAAGGAACTCAGAGAATACTTTTTGATTCGCAGAGGGAGGGATAGCATTCACGGACATGCTCATCGGCTTACGAGAGCGGGTCCAACGGGCGGCAACGGCAGTGATATTGTCTGTACCGCCGCCCTGCTTGGCAAGTTGTACGAGTGATTCGCACATCGACTGAACTTTGCCTCCAGTGGCCAGTACTTTTTCAATGGTTGTATCGTTGACGTGCTTGTTGAGTCCATCGCTGCACATGAGAACGATATCACCGGGTTCGAGCAGCGTGGTGGCCAAGTCGCCTTGGACTCCCTCTGCACCGGCACCTAATGCATTTACAAGGACGTTTGACCAAGGGGAGCGTTCGTTGTCGTTGAGGTTGAGTTGGCCATTTTTGATCATTTCATTGGCCACGGTATGATCTAGGGTCAGGAGAGATAGCTGTCCTGCTCGAAAGATGTAGCAGCGTGTGTCTCCGGCGTGGATGAAAACCAATTTTGGCCAGACGATGTAGGCCATTGTAAACGTAGTGCCCATCCCTTTTTTGTCTTCGGAGGCTTCGGAAATTCGTCGAATCTCCTGGTGGGCATCGCTGAGGATATCTCTCAGGTGACTGAGGAAGTGATCATGGTCATCAGGTGTGATGGAGTCGTTGGACTGAAGGCGGTTTAGGATTGCAGTCATGAAGTACTGGACGGCAAGTTTGCTGGCTTCTTGTCCGGCTTTATGGCCTCCCATACCGTCTGCTACCATGAGGATTTGGGCTGTTGGGTCACCCAAGAGGGTTGTGTTGGGGAGAGTGCCGAAGGAGTCACCGTGCAGGCGGATGCCTCGGGAAATCTCCCCGGCAAAAAATTGGTCTTGATTCTCTGGTCGAACTAAACCAGGATCGGTCAATCCGCCAATTTCAACTTGTATTGCAGTCATTTGCTTTTTGGTTTCTACGCGGATCTTGGATTGGACGCGATGATCTGCGGTGCGATGGGATTGCGATGGACTCGAATTGCGAGATTCGTTACCCTTCGGAATACTCCATAATATTACCTGATTCCACTAAAAAGTGTTGGATAAACCAGCTTCTATGCCAGAAAACCTACCCGAATACCCTATCCGAGTCTACAACACTCTGACAAAAGCCAAGGAGTCTTTTAAGACTTTAACGGCTGGGAAAGTGGGAATGTACTTGTGCGGTCCGACGGTTTATGCCGAGGCTCACATTGGCCACATGGTTGGGCCTGTGATTTTTGACACGGTCAAGCGTTATTTGACCTACTGTGGATACGAGGTTACTTGGGTAGTTAATATTACGGATGTCGACGACAAGTTGATTGTCAAATCCCGAGAAAAGGGGATTTCGATGTTTCAGCTAGCCACTCAAATGACTGCGGATTATCTATCGAATCTGCAAGCCTTGGGGGTCGATCAGATCGATCGCATGCCCCGCGCGACCGATAGCATCGGGGAGATTATCGCCTTTGTCGAGGAACTCATCGCCAAGGGGTTTGCTTATGCCAGCGATGGTGATGTTTTCTTTGATGTTACCAAGGATCCCGAATACGGATCTTTGAGCAATCGGTCTGCTGATGAGCAACAAGGCGAGGGAGGTGGCGCGGCAAGTCGCAAACGTTCTGCGGGCGACTTTGCACTATGGAAATCTGCCAAACCTGGGGAGCCGAGTTGGCCGAGCCCTTGGGGTCAGGGTCGTCCTGGCTGGCACATTGAATGTTCTGCGATGAGTCGTGGCATTCTTGGCCAGACGTTCGATATCCACGGAGGGGGGCTTGATTTGGTATTCCCCCATCATGAGAACGAACTTGCCCAAAGCCGTTGTTGCCACAGTAAGCCGATGGTGAGTTATTGGATGCACAACGGGCTTATGCGAGCTTCGAGCGAGGGTGGCAAAGTCGGCGGCCAGAGCGACAGAGGCGAAGCAAGCGAGTCGGAAGCGGTGGCGGTTTCTGGCAAGATTTCTCGCAGCAAAGGTGCTGGTGGATTGGCCGGCTTGATTTCCAAGCACACCGGCGAATGTATCCGATTTTTCTTGCTCAAAACCCACTACCGTTCGACGAGTGTCTTTGGGGATGAGCCATTGGCAGAAGCGGGCGCGGCCCTCGAAACCTTTTACCGGCTTTTTGAACGATCGGGCAAGCTTTTAGGCTCATCGGTCTACGACATTCCCTATGTGGTTCGAAGAAGCGAATTTAAGGCTCCTGCGAACCCCCCTGCTCTGCTTGAAGAGCTTATCCAACTCAGGGAATCCTTCCTCGGAAAGATGGACGACGATTTCAATACAGGTGGCGCCACAGCAGATCTCTTCGAGATGGCTAGGGCCTTGAATCGATACATCGATCAGACCAAGCTTGAGGAGTCTGCTAAGCCACAGGAGCTTGATATTTTGCGACAAGGGCTTTCAATCTTGCGCGAGATGGCCGCGCTGTTGGGGATTTTTCGCAAGCCTGTTGCTGTATCGAGTGGCCAAGGCGATTCGGCTGGCGTTGTCGCTGGGCTCATGGAATTGGTGGTTCATTTGCGTGCGGAAGCACGGGCGAAGCGCGATTTTGCGACCTCGGATGCTATCCGCGATGGGCTCAAGAAAATCGGGATTGCGATCCAAGATGGCAAGCAAGGTACGACTTGGGAGATCGCACGATAGCAACGCAGCCTATCTGGACCGATAGATTTTGGATGCTTTGACAAGTGCGTTAAAGGCAGAGCGGGCTTCTCGAAGCGAGATCTTGGATTCCCCTAGCCTTCGTTCTTGATACACGATCGGCACTTCGGTGACGCGTGCACCCGCTTTGATTAAATGCGCGAGGATTTCTTCGAGGAACCCGTATCCTGTTTCTTCGAGCGTTTGGAGTTGGATCCTTTGGAGTGTTGCGATTCGATAGAGCCGGTAGGCGCTGCTACAATCTTGGATCTTCCAACCGACCATCCAGCGAGCCAATTGGTTGGCAAACCGGCTCACGGCGATCCTTCTCCAGGAGCATCCTTCGAGTCCGCCACCAGGGACGTATCTAGAGCCGATCACCAAATCGTAGGAATCCTGTTTGGCGAGCAGCTCCGGGATGACTGCAGGGTTGTGGCTGAGATCTCCGTCGAGGTTGATCAGCCATGGGTAGCCGTGGTCGATGGCATACTGCATACCGGTCTTGATTGCCGAGCCTAGTCCGAGTTTTCCAGTGCGTTGGATCAGGTGGACGTGCGGGTCGTTGTTTTGCTCTTGGAGTACCCACTGAGCGGTCTGGTCTGGGGAGTTATCATCGACGACCAAAATGTCCGCTTGGGCATCTACCTGACGAATGGCTTGAAAGAGTTTCGGCAGGTTTTCGCGTTCGTTGTAGGTACAGATCAGTACCAAGTAGTTTGGGTTGGCTCGTCGGGTCATTCTTCCGAATCATCTTCGGAATCCTCATCGGCGTTTGAGCCTTCTTGATCCGAAGTGGGGGCTGGCGTATTGGGGGGAGCCTTGGCTGCTTGCTCACGGGCTTCGGCTTCGACCCGGGCCGCTTCGGCTTCGATGTCGGCTGCGGGAACTCGAACGATGGCTGCCAGAGTGTCGGATTCGTCGAGGCTCATGATTCGAACCCCTTGAGTGTTTCGACCGATGACACTGATATCGTTGGCAGCGATGCGTTGGATTTTGCCTCTGGAGGTCATCATGATCAGCTCGTCGTTATCGTACACGGCGACGGTGCCGACGACGGGCCCATTTCGTTTCGAGGTCTTGATGTCGATGATACCTTTACCGCCCCGACGTTGGGTTCGGTATTTAGAGGACGAGGCGTTGTCTTCTGCAGCGGTATCTTCGGGCGATTCGTCTGCGATTGGCTCGTCTGAGTTGGGCGATTGTTCGGCGACGGTCTGATCGATGGAATCATCGTCAATCGCGGCGTCTTCGTCTTTGATGACGAGTTCATCTCCGGGTCCAAAATTGGTTCGTTTGCCGTAACCGTTTTGGCAGACCGTCAGGAGCGTTGCGGTGGGGTCTGCGACGACCATCCCGACGACTTCGTCGGCTTTCTTGAGCGAGATACCTTTGACACCCGAGGTATTTCGGCCCATCGCGCGAGCATTGTTTTCGGAGAATCGAATGGCCATACCGCCGGCCGTTGAGAGGACGATTTGGTCGTTTGGTTTGGTGATGACGACATCGACAAGTTCATCGTCTTCTCGAAGTTTGATGGCGATGATGCCACCTTTCTTGGGACGGCTGTAAGCCTCTAGTGGGGTTTTTTTAACGATCCCTTTTTTCGTGGCCATCATCAAAAAGTGACCTGGAAGGTTAAAGTCTCTGACTGGGACGCAGTCGCGAATTTTCTCTTCGGGGGTCAGATTCAGGAGGTTGACGATCGCCCGGCCTTTGCTTTCTCGGCTCATCTGGGGAATCTCCCAAACCTTTTGCCAATAGACTTTTCCTTGGTTGGTAAAGAAGAGCAAATAAGCGTGGGTGCTGGCAACAAAGAGGTGTTCGACCGGATCTTCTTCTTCGGCTTTCAGGCCGGTGATTCCTTTGCCTCCACGCTTTTGCGATTTGTAGATCGATGCGGGTAGACGTTTGATGTAGCCTTGATGGGAGATGGTAACGACCATGGATTCCTCGGTGATGAGGTCTTCCATGTTGTAGTTGCCGAGTTCTTCTTCGGAGATTTCGGTGACTCGATCGTTGCCGTACTTTCGAGCGATCTCGACGAGATCTTCTCGGATGATGCTGTAGATTTTGGCTGGGCTGGCGAGGATCTCTCTGTAGCCTTCGATTTCTTCGAGGATACCGGCGTGTTCTTGACCGAGTTTTTCTTGTTCCAAACCGGCCAATTGACCGAGGGTCATTCTAAGGATCGAATCGGTCTGAATGCTTGTGAGTTTATAGTTGTCTGCAACACCTCGTTCGAGTTGGAAGTCGGCATATCCACGATCACCGAGGGCTCGTTGCATCATCGAAGCGGGGCACTCGACCCCCATGAGTTTCTCTTTGGCTTCGGCTTGCGTGCGGCTTGAGCGAATGATCGCGATGATATGATCGATATCGGCTAGGGCCAACAAGAGGCCTTCGATGACGTGTTTGCGTTTCCTGGCCGCACCCAGTAGGTGCTGGGTGCGTCGTCGGATGACCGTCACGCGGTGGCGGATGAATTCCTGGAGCAGTTCCTTGATGTTTAGTTCGCGGGGTTTCCCATCGACTAGCGCAAGGAGGATGATCGAGAAGGATTCTTGGAGGGGTGAGAATTGGAAGAGTTGGTTCAGAACGACGTTTGGATCGGCGTTTTGTTTGATTTCGATGACGAGTCGTACTGGCTCTTTGAGGTCGCTTTCGTCACGGATCCCTGAGATCCCTTTGATTTTCTCGTTGCGAACCAGTTCTGCGATTTTTTCGACGACTCGGTCGCGGGCTTGTTGGAACGGAATATCGCGAACGATCAGTTTGGACTTTCTGCCTTCTTCGACGACATCGACGTGGGCTCGCACGACGATGGTCGAGCGTCCTGTCATGTAGGCTTGGCGGATGTTGTATCGTCCGCAGATGATTCCTCCTGTGGGGAAGTCTGGGCCCGGAACGATATCGCACAGTTCGGCCACGGAGACTTCGGGGTCGTCGATGACTTTCACCAGCGCGTTGCAAACCTCGCGCAGGTTATGCGGTGGGATGCTCGTTGCCATCCCAACGGCGATGCCTTGGGCTCCATTGACCAGCAGATTGGGGAATCGCGAAGGGAGTACGACCGGTTCGGTTCGTCGATCGTCGTAGGTGGGGATGAAGTCGACGGTATCGAGTTTGAGGTCCTCGAGCATCATTGCAGCGGGGCCCGCAAGGCGAGCTTCGGTATACCGCATGGCCGCTGCGGGCAAACCGGCGATGGAGCCAAAGTTCCCTTGTTTGTCGATCAGGACGTGGCGCATGTTCCATTCTTGAGCCATACGGACCAGCGTTGGATAGATGATCGCTTCGCCGTGTGGGTGATAGTTTCCGGAAGTATCTCCGGCGATCTTCGCACACTTGACACGCCCTGCACCTGGGGTGAGGTTCAAGTCGTTCATGGCGACTAAAATTCGTCGCTGGGAGGGTTTGAGTCCATCGCGAACGTCTGGTAGTGCGCGGCTGACAATCACGCTCATGGCGTAAGTCAGGTAGCTATTGCGCAACTCGTCTTCGATAGGTTCTTCGATCATCCGCTCGCCACCACCACCGCCGTCATCGGAAGTCGGTAGGCTTGAGGGATCATTCGGGTCAAAATCATCGGGTGGGACGTTCGACACGGATCTGTTCGTTTCTGCTCAAAGAAGGCTCGACAAGCTCGATCTAGGGAAGCTTTCACGAGCCCTTGGATCGAAAAGAAAAAGTATAGCGTTTTTTAAGAAAACCACAATTGGACGAGGGGCGTTTCGGGGGGCCAAAGAGCCTCAATAAATCGGGCTGAAAAAGGCCTTTTTTTGGGGTGCCAGAAGACGTCGACCTGCGGTCGTGGGGGCACGGTTGGGGACAACCGTGAAACAATGGACAACCGTGAAAAAATGGAGACGTCGACCTGCGGTCGTGGGGCACGGTTGGGGACAACCGTGAAACAATGGGACAGCCGAGAAACAATGGAGACGTCGACCTGCGGTCGTGGGGCACGGTTGGGGACAACCGTGAAACAATGGGACAGCCGTGAAACAATGGAGACGTCGACCTGCGGTCGTGGGGCACGGTTGGGGACAACCGTGAAACAATGGGACAGCCGAGAAACAATGGA